>ERZ840517.2939-NODE-2939-length-13976-cov-2.907262_pt1 | contig 13976 bp, 9 predicted proteins | sample MGYA00519876_ERZ840517 | MGnify/ENA primary metagenome ERZ840517 (study PRJEB31850, sample SAMEA3708882) | human gut metagenome | biome: human gut; feature: human-associated habitat; material: faeces | place: China | collected 2014 ... | reverse complement strand
TGAGGAAGACCTAGCCAGGGGAGCCAACCTTCCCCGCTACTGGTGCGGCCATCCTGCTCCGTATTCCGAACAGTTGGAAAAGGGAGAGCCCGATCACGTCAAGATCCGCACGCGTTTCCCGCCGGAACCGAACGGCTATCTGCACATTGGGCATGCCAAGAGCATCTGCCTGAATTTTGGTCTCGCCCGCGACTACGGCGGCTATTGCCACATGCGCTTTGACGATACCAATCCGGTGAAGGAAGACCAGGAGTACGTCGACGGCATTCTCGACAGCGTCCGTTGGCTGGGCTTTGATTGGGTGCACGAAAAGGAATCGAACCTCTACTTCGCGAGCTCGTACTTCGAATACATGTATGAATTTGCCGAGCACCTGGTGAAGACCGGTTACGCCTACGTGGACGAACAGACGGCCGAAGAAATGAAGGCCAATCGCGGCACTCTGCACGAGCCCGGCCGCAATTCGCCCTATCGCGATCGCTCCGTCGAGGAAAATCTGCGTCTCTTCCGCGAAATGCGTGACGGCAAGCACCCCGAAGGTAGCATGGTGCTTCGCGCCAAGATTGACATGGCGAGTCCCAACATCAATCTGCGCGATCCGGCCATCTATCGCATTCGTTTTGCTGAGCACCATGCGACCGGCAACAAGTGGTGCATCTATCCGATGTACACCTTTGCGCATCCGATTGAAGACTCGTTGGAGAACATCACCCATTCGATCTGCACGCTCGAATTTGAAGACCAGCGCGCTTTCTACGATTGGGCACTTGAGCGTATCGTTCCGGTTCTGCGCACGCCGCAGTTTGAAGAAGCCAAGCAGATCATCGCTTCCATGGCGAGCGGTGGCGACAACCGCGCCATGGCCTTTGTTTGTGCGGCCAAGGCGGCGGAACAGAAGCTTGGGCACTCTATTCCTGAAGAACGTGTTCGCGACATTTTTGCAAAGTGGGAGTCGATTCCCGATTCCATCGATGACCACGGGGTGACGACCTTCTTCGCGCTTCTGAAGGAATATCCGGAAAACTTCACGCCGCTTCTTCAGGCGGCTCTCGAAGTAGTTCGCCCGAACTTCTTCCTGCTCTCGCACCAGTACGAATTCAACCGCTTGAATCTCACGTACGTGGTGGTGAGCAAGCGCAAGCTCATCCAGCTTGTGACGGAAGGCTATGTTGACGGTTGGGACGATCCCCGCATGCCGACCATCGTCGGTCTGCGTCGTCGCGGCTTCACGCCGGCAAGTCTGCAACATTTTGCTGAACGTTGCGGTGTTTCCCGTGTGGCTGGCGGTTGGATTGACTACTCGGTTCTGGAAGCTTCGCTTCGCGAAGATTTGGAAGATCGCGCGGAGCGACGTATTGCGGTCCTTCATCCGCTCAAGCTCATTATCGACAACTATCCGGAAGGTGCTTCTGAAATGTTGGTCGCCAACAATCATCCTCAGAAACCTGAAATGGGCACTCGCGAGATTCCCTTCTCGCGCGAACTGTGGATTGAACGGGAAGACTTTGCTGAAGTCCCGCCCAAGGGCTATCGTCGTTTGACGATTCCTGCCGACGGTACGCCTGCTAAGCCCGTTCGTCTGCGCTACGGTTATGTGATTGTTCCGACTTCCGTTGAAAAGAACGAAGCGGGTGAAATCGTGGCCGTGCATGCGAATTACCTGCCTGAAACCAAGTCGGGTACGGAAGGCTCCATGACGGTGAAGACGAAGGCCGCGATCCATTGGTTGGACGCCAAGACGGCCGTTCCCGCGGAAATCCGCGTGTACGATCGTTTGTTCCGCGTGCCGAATCCTGATTCGGGTGAAGGAAGCTTCTTGGACAACCTTACGCCCAACTCCAAGCAGGTGTTGCAGAGCTTTGTCGAACCTTCTTTGGCGACGGTCGAAAAGGATGCCAAGTTCCAGTTCGAACGCAACGGCTACTTTGTTGCTGATCGCATCGACCACGAACACGGCAAGCCCGTCTTTAATCTGGCGGTCGGATTGAAGGATTCGTGGGGTAAGTAAACCCTACAGAAGGGGAGAGGCGGCTTCTCAAGAAGGTCGCTTTTCTTCTCGTGAGAGGATGTACCACCTTTGACGGAGTTGCTCCGAGAGGAATGAAGGTTTTCCTGTGGTATGATCCTTTCCAAGGCGGGAGGCCTCTAGGGGCGACCCGTTGAAAAGAATCCGTTCTTTGCGCCTCAATGTCATTTGGGTGGTGTTGACGGCGCACGGAAGCCGGATGAGTGTGGTCTCGTTTCGAAGGGATGGAAACGTTTGAGACGAGACCGCCTCTTACACAAAAATGAAGTTCCCTACGTCAAGGAAGAAATCATCATGAAGAAGTTGATCGTTCTCGCCGCCGCCGCTCTCATGGCCGCCGGCGCTCAGGCTGCCTACAAGGACGGTTCCTACACCGGTGAAGGCAAGGGCCGCGAATCCCAGATTCAGGTCCAGGTGGACGTCAAGGGCGGCAAGGTTGCCGCCGTCAAGGTTCTGAAGCACGGTGAAACCGAAATGATCTTCGCCGCCGCTGCCGAAACGCTCTGCCCGGCCATCGTCGCCAAGAACGGTGTGGACGGTGTTGAAAGCGTTGCCGGCGCCACGCTCTCGAGCGATGGCATCAAGGCTGCCGTCAAGGACGCCCTGTCCAAGGCCCAGTAATGATTTCGTTCGGACGCTCGTAACGGGCATCCATTGACGAATGAAAGAAAGAGGGATTGACACGTTTTGTGCCGTCCCTCTTTTCTTACGTATGCGTCTCATACGTAAGAAAAGAGGAGTCAAAGAGAATATGAAGAGACAGAGATTTCTGATATCAGCCGCAATGGCTTTCCTTCTTGCTTGCGGTGGGTTGAATACGGCTCAGGCTACCGAAACGCAAGCGTCTCAGATGCAAACGGAAGAGTACGAACTGCCCTGGATGAGCCTGCATATGGGCACCATCATTTCTGGAAAGGTCTACGGTTCGAGTGAAGAGGATGTCCTGAAGCTTCGTCAGTTGGTCGAGGACGAGATCGTGCGCTATGAAGACATGATGTCGGTGCACAAGAAAACCGCTCTGAACGAAGTGAACGATCGTTCCGGTGAATGGGTTTCGGTTCCTCAAGAAGTTGCCGAGATGACACGTGAGGCGTTGGAGGTGGCCAAGGACTCGAATCAGGCCTTCGAACCTACGATCGGTCCTGTCGTCAATTTGTGGAAAATCGGCTTCGGCGGAGACTCGGTGCCCTCCGATGAGGCGATTAAAAAGGCCGTCCAGTCGGTCGATTACCGAAAGGTGGAAGTTCGCGAGACTTCGGACGGTTGGCAAATTCGCGTGGCTCCCGGACAGAACCTCGACATGGGCGGGATCGCAAAGGGTTACATCGGTCAGAAGCTTTCTGAACTCCTCCGTAACAACGGTGCCCAACATGCACTGTTGGATTTGGGCGGAAACGTCGTTACACTCGGCGGGAAGTCCGAAGGACGCCCCTGGCGTGTCGGTTTGCAACGTCCGGATCAGGCGCGAAACACCTATTTCGCTGTCATCAACGCCGAGGACGTGAGCGTGATCACGTCAGGTGCTTATGAACGCTTTTTCGAAAAGGATGGGAAGCGCTACGGGCACATCCTGAGCGCCAAGACGGGCCGTCCCGTCTTGACCGACATTGCTTCCGTTTCCATTGTCGATGCGAACGGCGCGAAGGCCGATGCGTGGTGTACGGCGCTCTTTGCCATGGGTTGGAAGGACGCGACGAATTACCTCGCGTCCCACAAGGACATTCGTGCCGTATTGATGCATTCGGACTTGAAGCAGGTGTATGCGAGTGAAGCGCTTCGCCCCATCTTGACCGTGACGGATGAAACGCTCTCCGTCACCTACCGTTGATATCGTTCCCATTTACCAGCACTTGTTGTCATGGCTAATCCCCGTTTTGTTCACCTGCGATTCCATTCCGAGTACTCCATTATCGACGGGATGGTTCGTATCGATCCGATCATTGAAAAGGTGCTCGAGCACGGCGGTGTGGCGCTCGGGATTGCCGACATCATGAATCTCTTCGGCGGCGTGCGCTTTTACACGCACGCCATGAAGGCCGGTCTCAAGCCCATCATCGGCTGCGACATCCGTCTTCACAATCCCGCCATGCCGGACGAGCCGGATCGTCTGACGGTGTACTGCATGCACCGAGAAGGGTATCGCCATTTGTGCGAACTTCTCACGCGGGCGTATCTCACGAAGGAAGACCGTCTGCGCGGGCAGATCAAGCTCGAGTGGTTTGAAGGACAGCAGGGGGAAGGCCTCATCGCGCTGACGGGCGGCCCCGAAGGGGCGCTCGCGCGTCACTATGCGCACGAACTCCCCTCTCTGGCTGTGACCGAACTGCGGCGCTACAAAGAGATTTTTGGGGATCGTCTGTATGTGGAATTGCAGCGCGCGGGGCGCCCTGGAGACGAGGCGCTTGTTCACGAGCTTGTCAATCTCGCCATCGAAGTGGACGTGCCGGTGGTGGCGACGCATCCCGTGCAGTTTTTGATGCCGGAAGACTACGAGTCCCACGCCATCCGTTGCTGTATTTCTGAAGGGTATACGCTCAACGACCCCCGCCGCAATCAAACGTTCACGGAAGAGATGTACCTTAAGACCGAGGAACAGATGTGCGAGCTCTTTGCCGACATTCCTTCGGCCTTGGAAAATTCGGTCCAGATTGCTCTGCGATGCAATCTGGACGGCGTTCTCTCGAAGCCTCAGTTGCCGCTCTTTCCGACGCCCGACGGCATGTCCTTGGACGACTACATCGACTATCTCGCGAAACAAGGTCTCCAAAAACGCCTGGACTTCCTGTATCCCGACAAGTACGAACAGGCGGAAGTCCGCAAGGAATATGACGAGCGTCTGGAGTACGAACTCGGCATCATCAAGAAGATGGAGTTCCCGGGCTACTTCCTGATCGTTCAGGACTTTATCAACTGGTCGAAACGCAACGACATTCCCGTGGGACCTGGGCGTGGTTCGGGTGCCGGTTCGCTCGTCGCCTACGCACTCGGGATTACCGACCTGGATCCCTTGGAGTTCGATCTCCTTTTTGAACGTTTCTTGAATCCGGAACGCGTGTCGATGCCTGACTTTGACGTCGACTTCTGTCAGTACAACCGTGACCGCGTAATCGAGTACGTGAAGGCGACCTACGGCGTCGATGCCGTGAGTCAGATCGCGACCTTCGGTACGCTCGGCGCAAAGGCGGTCGTGCGCGATGTCGCGCGCGCTCTCTCCATTCCCTACGGGAAGGCGGACAATCTCGCGAAGCTCATTCCGCAGCAACCCGGTAAAAGCATCACGCTCAAGGAAGCGCTCGAAACGATTCCCGAGTTCAAGGAAGCCGTTGAAAAGGAAGAGGACTATCAGGAACTCATTCGTCTCGCCATGCCTCTCGAAGGCATGACGAGAAACCTCGGCATGCACGCGGGCGGCGTGCTGATCGCCCCGGGGAGGCTTACGGATTTCTGCCCTCTCTACAACTCGGACGGCAAGCCTGAAAACACGGTCAGTCAGTACGACAAGAAGGACGTCGAAAACGTCGGTCTCGTCAAGTTCGACTTCCTGGGGCTTACGACGCTCTCGATTTTGAAGAAGGCCGTGGAGTACATCAAGAAGCTCCACCCGGATCTGCCCTTTGAGCTTGCCCGCATTCCGATCAAGGACGAGGAAACCTATCAGCTCTTCCAGGACGCCAATACGGCGGCCGTCTTCCAGTTCGAATCGGAAGGGATGCGAACCCTTTTGAAGCAGGCACGTCCGGACCGTCTGGAAGACTTGGTGGCTTTGAATGCGTTGTACCGTCCGGGCCCGATGGACCTGATTCCCTCCTTCATCAACCGTAAGTTCGGTCGGGAAAAGGTGAACTATCCCGACAAGCGCATGGAGGAGGTGCTCGAAGAAACTTACGGCATCATGGTCTATCAGGAACAGGTGATGCGTGTGGCGCAGGTGATCGGCGGCTATACGCTGGGCGGCGCCGACCTGCTTCGTCGAGCCATGGGTAAGAAGAACGTCGAAGAAATGAAGCGTCAGCGAGACGTCTTCATTAAGGGTGCAGGCGAACGCGGCGTCACGCCCGAAACCGCGACCGAAATCTTCGATTTGATGGAAAAGTTTGCGGGCTACGGCTTCAACAAGTCGCACGCAGCAGCATATTCCTACGTGGCCTACCAGACGGCCTATCTGAAGGTGCATCACACGGCGGCCTTCATGGCGGCCAACCTTTGCATGGTGATGGACCAGAACGACAAGGTCTGCGCTCTGATCGAAGACGCCAAGGAAAACGGCGTCGCCTTCCTGGCGCCGGACGTGAACGAGAGCGACTGGTTCTTCACGGTTCCGGACGAAGGCCACATTCGCTACGGCCTCGGCGCCGTGAAGGGCGTGGGCGAACAGGTGGTCGAAGAAATCATGCGGGTCCGAAAGGAAAAGGGCCCCTTCAAGGATCTCTTCGACTTCACGGCGCGTGTGAAGGGCATGTCCGCCCGCGTGCTCGAAAACCTCATCAAGGCGGGGAGTTTCGACTCTCTTGACGAAGACCGAGGCAAACTCTTCGGGAACATTCAGCACGCTTTGAATCTGGGACGTGCGGAACAGGAGAACGATACACAGGACAGCCTCTTCGGTGACATGGAAGAAGAGGTGGAACGCCAGGTGCAGTGGGTGGACGCTCCCTCTTGGAGCGATCGCGAACGCTTGGTGAACGAGAAGAAGATGCTCGGCTTCTGTTTTACGGGGCACCTCTTTGACGTGTACGAGCGCGAAGCCCGACACTTCACGACCACCACGCTCAACCAACTCAAGGCCGGTCGGGAAAAGGTGCGCCTCTGCGGTGTCGTGACGGGCCTGCGAGCGATTCAAGGTAAGCGCGGCCGCATGGCCGCCATCACCATCACCGACAAGACGGCGGTGATGGACGTGGTGGTCTACAGTGAAATCTGGGACCGCATCCGCGGGTCTTTCGACGTGGACGACCTCATCTGCGTGACGGGACGCGTTCGTTATGACGAATTCTCAAAGCGCCTGGGCGTCACGGCCGACGAAGTGTGGAACCTCATGGAACTGCGCCGCCGGGTAGCGCAGTATCTGGAGGTGGAGGTCACGAAGGACAACCTTCCTGCGCTCGAAGACCTCAAGGCCGTGTCGGATGACCTCCGCATTTACCAGCGTGTACCCGTACGCTTCAAAATCACTGCCGACGGCAAGTCGGAGGGAGCTCTCTACGTCACCATGAAGGTTTCGAACGAATGGGTGGATGCCCTGCGAATCGCTGGCTATCGTCCGCACTTCGTGTACTGAGTATGTATTACTTGATGCTAAGTGCTTGAAATTTCCCGTTAAAGGCGGCATTGAGGTGCGCAACGCCCTATAAAGGCTCCGTCTCAGTGCACTGAGACGGTAGGGTTCGCAAGTTTCGATTGCCTCACACTTGCCTGCCGCCCACGGGAAGGTTGCTTCAGTCTGTACAAACAGATCTGAAGAGGCTGTGATTGAATTACTGGAGATTTAAGTACCACTCCAACGTGTGCCGTAAACCAGTTTCGAAAGATGTCTTAGCTTCCCAGCCAAGTTCGGTACGGATTTTTGTGGGATCGATTGCATAGCGCAAATCGTGGCCCGGCCGGTCTTTTACAAAGGTGACAAGTTCTTCGTAACGGTGTCCGGGCCAGGGTTTCATTTCTTCGAGTAAACGACAGATCCTTCCCACAATTTCGAGATTCGATTTCTCGTTGTGTCCTCCTACGTTGTAGCTTTCGCCCGCTTTACCATTGCGGAAGATGAGCTCGATTGCAGCACAATGGTCGCCCACCCAGAGCCAGTCGCGTACGTTTTTCCCATTACCGTACACGGGAATGGGTTCGTGCGCAAGAGCTTTACGAATCACTGTGGGGATGAGTTTTTCATTATGTTGCCAGGGACCGTAATTGTTCGAGCAGTTCGAAATTGTCACGTTCATACCATAGGTGTGTGCATAGGCACGAACGAGATGGTCCGATGCAGCTTTACTGGACGAATAAGGACTATTGGGGGCGTATGGAGTCGTTTCTTTGAAAAAACCCTCCTCTCCAAGGCTACCGTATACCTCGTCAGTAGAAATATGATGAAAACGCGCGGTTTTGAGGCAATCCATCTCTCGCCAATAGTGAAGCGCTTCATTGAGGAGCGTTCCCGTCCCCATCACGTTCGTGCTCACAAAACGTAGGGGATCAGAGATGGAATTGTCGACGTGACTTTCAGCAGCAAAGTGGATGACACCTGTCACGTTATAAGTACGGAAGAGATATCGTACAAGTTCGGCATTGCGGATGTCCCCTTCAACAGGGAGAATGTTTTTTGCTCGAGCCTGCGCTTCCCATGCAGCCTGGTGAGCGGCGTAAGTGAGCGCATCGAGGTCAATCAGTTGGTGGGTCGGATGGCGAGTTGCATAGTATTCTGCGAAGTTTGCACCGATGAAACCAGCACCGCCCGTCATCAATATCGTCTTTTCAAACATTTTAGATATTCCTCACAGGGGAGAAGAAAGTGCTTCTTTCCAGTGACGAGGCTCAATGCCGTAGGGTTCGAGTGAACGAAGAGAAAGAACGCTGTAAGCAGGACGTTGAGCCTTTGTAGGGTAGCTAGAACTAGGAATAGGCAATACTGCACATTCAGGATGTGTCATGTGAACAATCTCGGTCGCAAAGTCAAACCAAGAACAAGCCCCCCAGTTCGTGAAGTGGAGGACGTGCATGGGTTTACGGTGAGCTCCTTTTTCGAAGAGTGTCACCAAGGCGGCAGCGAGATCCTCAGCGAGCGTCGGAGCACCAATCTGATCGTTCACGACATGAATCTCGGATCGTTCCTGCGCTAACCGTCGCATCGTGTGAAAGAAGTTTTTAGTGTCTTCGCGTTTCGAATACACCCAGGCTGTGCGAACAATTGCACCGAGGAATCTGCCTTCGAGAAGAACAATTTCTCCGGCGCGCTTTGAGAGACCGTAAACCGACAACGGGCACACGGGAGCGTTCGTTTCGTATGGTGTAGTGGCGTGGCCGTCGAAGACATAGTCGGTTGAGACAGAGAGAATCGGCACACCTGTTGAGGCTAAAAGCCAGGGAGCGTACGCATTGGTAGCAAAAGCTTCTTGCGGATGATCTTCTGCATTGTCTACTGCTGTGTAGGCAGCGCAGTGGACGATGCAGTCGTATGATCGATCAGCGAAGACTTTATTAACAGCCTTTGGATTGGTTACGTCTAAATCGTTACGATTGAAAGCTCGGTAAGCAATTCCTCGTTTTGAACACTCCGTAACGACTGCTCGTCCGAGCTGCCCATTGGCTCCGGTAACAGCGATCATTCATCTCCCTCCTTCTCATCTCCTTTGTAAAAGAAAGTTGGATTGGCGCGATAAGCGGCAAAGGACGGCGCTAGGCGATCCTTATCGGAGAAGACGCGTTCATTTTCGGGAACGATCCAATCGATCCCAAGCTCCGGGTCGAGCAAGCTTATGCTTCCTTCGGCAGAAGGAGCGTAAAAGGCGTCGCACTTATAGGCGAAATGTGCTGTATCGGAAAGTACGACAAAACCATGCGCAAAACCTTTAGGAAGAAAAAGCTGACGGTGGTTTTCACCCGAAAGCCGAACGGCAACGTGTTGCCCGAACGTGGGGGAGCCAGAGCGGATGTCCACTGCTACGTCGAGTACCTCGCCAGCGAGGACTCGTACGAGTTTAGCCTGCGCGGCATCGCCTTTTTGAAAGTGAAGTCCACGTAAAACACCGTAGCGGGAGAAAGATTCGTTGTCTTGCACAAAACGAACATTGATATTGAGGGCGTGCAAAGTCTTTTCGTTCCACGATTCAGAGAACCACCCGCGATGGTCTCCGAATACACGGGGTTCAAGGATCACTACGTCGGGGATAAAGGTTTCAATTTTGTTCATGCTTTCTCTTTTTGATTTCAAGAGTCTTTCCCAAAGGCTAGTCCACGAAGTCGTTCTCGATATGGTGTACCTACTTTGAAACGAGCGACGAGGCCCTCGAACTTAGTTTTGTCGATGAGCCCACGACGAAGTGCCAGAATTTCAAGGTAGCCGGCGGGGACGCCATGTTCGCGAATTTCTTTTTCGACAAGCATGGATGCCTGAAGAAGCGAATCGGGCGTACCCGCATCGAGCCACAAAGAGCCCTCTGACATTCGGATCGAACCGAGTCGTCCTTCGTTTAGGTACAGATTATTAAGATCAGTGATTTCGAGTTCACCTCGAGCAGACGGTTTAAGTTGTTTCGCCTTCTGCACTACGTCTGCGGGATAGAAGTAAAGCCCTACAGAAACGAGATTTGAAACGGGTACCTTCGGTTTTTCGACTAGTCGAAGAACTTTACCCGTATCATCGCACTCAGCCACGCCGAAGCGTTCAGGATCGCTGACAGGACGAAGCAGGATGGTCGCATCAGTTAGAGATTTGATCGCAAGTTTGCGAAGTTCGTACAGTTCATCTTGCAGAAGAAATATGTTGTCTCCGAGGACAAGACAAACTGGTTCGTCCACGAACTCGTCCGCGATGAGGAAGCACTCTGCGATGCCCTTGGGTTTTTCTTGAACACGGTAGGTGAGTCGAATACCGAAGTCACTTCCGTCTCCGAAAAGGCGCTCGATGTTAGGAAGGTCTCGTGGTGTCGATATAACGAGAATGTCCCGAATGCCGAGGTCGATGAGCGTTCCTAAGGGGTAATAGACCATTGGCTTATCGTAGACGGGAAGAAGTTGCTTCGAGGTGGTGTTCGTCATGGGCGCGAGGCGACTGCCGCTTCCGCCCGCCAAGATGATTCCTTTCATTCGAGAGTTTCCTTCGTGGGGTCGTTGTTCGTCCACCAGAGACGGCTGTCATAAAGACGTAGAATTTCCTCGGGAAGAGGTTTAATGTCTTTTTCCAAAAAGTCCTGTAAGCGCTCAATCGGATCAATTCCGATCAGAAAAATCCGATCAGGGTTGTAAAAAGGTTCGTTCTGCAAGTTCACACGATTCGATATGATCTTACGATTGAGAAACAGTGCTTCGGGAATGCGAAAAGAAAACCCTTCATCTTCGCATACGCGATAGAGGTCCACGTAGATTTCGCTCCGCGCGTACAACTTCGCGAATTCTGAATACGGAATCCAGAATCCGCCGCGAAGATTCGCTGTCTGTTCGACACAGGAGAGTGCGGTGTACGGGTAAAGTTGCTTGATGGCCTCGGCGATAATAGAGAAGCCTTCTAAGCGAGTGCGGGTTCTCAGTGAGCCTCCTACAAAACTATAGAGGCGATCACGATATGGGACATCGTTGGCAAGAACAAAGTCGGGATTCACGCCATTAGGACGATAAATTGCGTGAAGTTTTTCTGCATCGGTACGATGATAGGATTCGAACTCGTCAACAAGCCCCTCTTCGCGCATTTGATTTACGATGGCAATGACGCTTTCCCTGTCAATGCCGTGACCACCCACTTGACGGTCAATAATGTCGTGGAAGCGAAGAATAATACGACGTTCGGGGTGCAATAAGCGGTAGGCACGTAGCAACCAAATAGACGTGGTGTTGGTGAAGACTGTGAGGCCAGGTTTTTCATCTACATACTGGTCGCTCAGTTCTTTCGCAAGATCGTAGATTGGTTTAGTACGCTTTTCATAGTTCTCGTCTGATACCTGAATTACCTTGAAGTTTGGTAGATGTGCGGAATAAACCTGATTTACGTGACGTGATTGTACGATGAGGACACGGGCGCCATGCTCACAAAAAACCACATCGTGAAGACAACAAAAGGTAATTTCGTCACGAACAAGAAGTCTAAGCCAGCGAAGAAGACGACGTTTCCAAATTCCCGTTTTTGTCGAGGCAAAGCTTTTAGCTGGAACATTTGAAAAACGCGAACGGCGAAAGAGAATATCGGACCAAGGAATTTCGTCGACGGTTTGGTAGATTCCTGTGTTATCACTATAACACTCGGCAACGTCTTGGAAGGAATCATTGTTACCAAAGCCAAAAATAGTTTGCGAACAGGGGATGGTAAGCTTTCGAGAAGGGGCTTTACGAACGGCCTGTAGCATACGAGACACGTAAGACATAATTTAATACGCCTCCGTCAAAATAGAGTATCCCCACAAAAAGAGGTAGTCTTGATTTTTCTTAGAGTGTGAAAATGGATGAGGTTTGATGAGCTGGTATTTTTTTTGTTGTGGGTGACTTTCACGGAAAATCAGAAGATAGCAAACAGTTGCATTCATACAATGCAACTGTTGCTAGTGAATTTTGCAAGGCAATCAATTGTTCGAAACAAAAGAGGGAGTAATTTGTTTTATCTCGACAGGGACGCTCGACAGGCTGCAAAGCAACCTGTCGAGTGCCTAGTAACGTAAGCGGATAAGTTCGCGAACTCTAGATTACTGATGTTAATCTGCGTTGCGTTCAGCAATGATGCCTTCCCAACGGGCCACCTGCTTGCGGACCTGTTCGGGAGCCGTACCGCCGAGGTGGTTGCGGGCCTTGACGGAGCCTTCGAGCTTGAGGACTTCGTAGACGTCTTCACCGATTTCCTTCGAGAAGCTCTGCAGAACGTCGAGCGGAAGCTCTTCAAGACCGCAGTTGCGGTTGGCGGCCTCGCGTACGGTCTGACCGACGATGTCGTGAGCAGTACGGAAGGGAACGCCGTGACGAACAAGGTAGTCAGCGAGGTCGGTCGCGGTCGGGAAGCCAGCCTGGCAGGCCTGGAGCATCATGTCGGCACGCGGTTCAACACCGGCCATCATGTCGCAGAAGGCGCGAAGCGTGTCCTTCACCGTGTCGATCGTGTCGAAGACCGGTTCCTTGTCTTCCTGGAAGTCCTTGTTGTAGGCAAGGGGCGTGCCCTTCATCAGCGTGAGCATCGCGATGAGGTTGCCGTAGACGCGGCCAGACTTGCCGCGGGCGGTTTCCGGAACGTCCGGGTTCTTCTTCTGCGGCATGATGGAGCTGCCCGTCGTGAAGCGGTCGGGCAACTTGATGAAGGAGAAGCGCTGGCTCATCCAGGTGACGAGTTCTTCCGAAAGACGCGAGATGTGCATCATCAGAAGCGACGAGGCGGCGCAGAATTCGATCGCGAAGTCGCGGTCGGAAACGGCGTCAAGCGAATTTTGAGCGACGGCTTCAAAGCCGAGGAGTTCGGCCGTGTATTCGCGGTCGATCGGGTAGGTCGTGCCGGCAAGAGCCGCGGCGCCCAGGGGACTGCGGTTGACGCGGCGGCGCACGTCGAGGAAGCGTTCGCGGTCACGCTCGAACATTTCGACGTAGGCGAGCATGTGGTGACCGAAGGTCACGGGTTGGGCGACCTGCATGTGCGTGAAGCCCGGCATGATGATGTCGCTGCCGCGCTTGGCCTGTTCGACGAGCACTTCCTGGAGGTGTTCAATGCGGGCGACGATCGTGTCGATTTCACCGCGCAGATAGAGGCGGATGTCGGTCGCAACCTGGTCGTTGCGCGAGCGGCCGGTGTGCAGACGCTTGCCGGCGTCGCCGATCAAAGCGGTAAGGCGGGCTTCGATGTTGAGGTGCACGTCTTCGAGTTCGAGTTGCCACTCAAAGACGCCCTTTTCGATTTCTTCCTTGATCTGAGCCATGCCGCGGCGGATGTCTTCGAGATCCTTTTCGGAAATCACGCCGATCTTCTGGAGCATCGCGGCGTGGGCGAGCGAACCCTGAATGTCGGCCAAAGCCATGCGCTTGTCAAAATCCACGCTGGCGGTGTAGCGGAGAACGAAGGCGTCGACGGGTTCCGAGAAGCGGCCGGACCAGGCCTTCTTCTTGGCGTGCAACGGGTCGTTCGAGAAATCTTCTTCAAAGCTCATAGCGGTTCCTTTTGTTTTGGGGAAGGGGATTACTTGAGTCGCGCGTTATTGTATCGGAACGCCTGCGTCGGAGCGAAGAAATTCCGCACGGCGGACTTCTCGCCGAAACCGAATGTTTGCAAAACGTTTCA
>ERZ840517.2935-NODE-2935-length-13979-cov-3.825625_pt1 | contig 13979 bp, 13 predicted proteins | sample MGYA00519876_ERZ840517 | MGnify/ENA primary metagenome ERZ840517 (study PRJEB31850, sample SAMEA3708882) | human gut metagenome | biome: human gut; feature: human-associated habitat; material: faeces | place: China | collected 2014 ... | reverse complement strand
CTTGCCCCGCCGCGGGGCGCGGCGAATCCCCGCGCTCCACAGCGCGCACCTCCCCGCTTGATTTCAGGCAAAAACCTACCGTTCACACCCCGAAACCTGTTTTACATAAAATTAAAGGAGTTAATTTTCCATGCGAAAAACCGTTTCGCTCGTGTTGGCCATCTGCGGCACGCTGCTGCTTCTGCTGCTGTTCGCCACCGGACGTTTGATCTATACCCACGTTTACAGCCAGGACTTTTCCGACATCGCGGAAACCGGACCGCAATCCACCATCACCCTCACCGAGAATGACGTGGAGGTACCACAAACCGACGACAACCAGAAAACCGCTATCATACAGCTTCTCAGTGAGCAAACCTACACCGCCTATCCGCACTTTATCAAGCCCAGCCAGAACAAGCTGACTGCCAACCGCCTGACCGTGACCTTCCAGAACGGCAACTCGATCGGCGTGAATACGGACGGCTATGTGTTCGTCAACGGCAAGCTGCGCGCCATCAAGAGCGGTGACGGACGCAATCTGTACCACGATCTGTTCGTGCTGTTCTATCCTACGGCGAAGGAGTAACAGCATATGAAAAAATTAACCGCTTTATGGCTGTCCCTGCTGCTGGCGTTCGGCACGCTGACCGGCTGCGCCGGTCAAATCGGCATCATCGGCGGTGCGGACGGACCGACCGCCATCATCACCTCGGACAGCGCTTCCGCTGTTTCCGTCACCGAGGATGGGCAGTACGACAGCAAGGACGAGGTTTCCGCCTATCTGACCGAATACGGGCACTTACCCTCCAACTACATCACGAAAAAGCAGGCGCAGGCACTCGGCTGGCAGGGCGGCTCGCTCGAGCCGTATGCACCCGGCTGCTCGATCGGCGGCGACCGATTCGGCAACTACGAAGGCACCCTGCCGGACGGCAGCTATCACGAGTGCGACCTCAACACCCGCGGAGCCGACAAGCGCGGCGCGGAACGACTGGTCTACGCGGACGACGGCCGAATCTACTACACCGCCGACCATTACGAGAGTTTTGAGGAAATCACAGAATAGCTTTTACAATAATTTAATTTCGGGGGAATGAGAATGAAAGAACTGCTTCTGGACGCGGAAACGCTGTACACGCGCGAGCAGCTGCACGATGTGCTGACCAAGGTGTGCGGCTTTCCTGCCGACTACGGCCGCAATCTGGACGCGCTGTACGATCTGCTGACCGCCTATCCGGCGGCGCGGCTCACGCTGCGGCACCCGGAGATGCTGGTCGTACATCTCGGCAATTACGGCGAGCTGGTGCTCCGCGTGCTGGCGGACGCGGCCGCCGAAAATCCGGCGTTTACGCTCAATGTACAGTAACAGATAAAACAAAAACCGAGGCATCCGCCTCGGTTTTCTTTTTATTCCGGCTTGCTTGCAAGCCGCACCCGCATGGCAGGATTTCGTCCAGAAATCCGAGCCATTGGCTCCGCCGCAGCGGACAGCGCGTAAGCGCGCATATAATAGAAAAAGGCGGTCTATGCCGCCTCTTTTCATAAAATCCCGCGACATGTGCGTGGGATTTTATACAAGTAAGGGATTCTGTGTGCCCGCAAAGCGGGCGCGCAGAATCCCGCCCCAGACATGTCCGAGCTATTGCTCGGCATGTCCTCCTCGATCACGAGCGTGGTCGTGATCGAAGTTAGAATACGGTTACGACTGCACCCTTATAGGTTTCGTCAACGTAGTTCTTAACATCGTCGCTCTGCAGCGCCTTCTTGAGCGCCTGAATCTTGTCGCTGTTCTCCTCACCGGAACGGCAAGCAACTACGTTTACATAGACCTTAGCGTAGTCCGGGTTCTCGGTGATGAGGGAGTCCTCAGCGGCGTTCAGGTCTGCCTGCAGTGCATAGTTGCCGTTGATAACAGCAAGGTCAACGTCTGCCAGAGAACGCGGCAGCTGCTCAGCGGCGATCTCCTGAATGTCCAGGTTCTTCGGGTTCTCGGTGATATCCAGCTTGGTAGCGTCAGAGGTCGGGTCAATGCCGTCCTTCAACTTGATCAGACCGGCATCCTGCAGCAGAAGCAGTGCGCGGGTCTCGTTGGAGCCGTCGTTCGGGATAGCAATGGAAGCGCCGTCCTTCAGCTCCTCGATGGAAGCGGTCTTACCGGCGTAAATGCCGAACGGCTCGTAGTGCATATCGAATGCAGAAACCAGATCCGTGCCGTTCTCCTTGTTGAAGTTGTTCAGGTACGGGGTGTGCTGGAAGTAGTTTGCATCCAGATCACCGTCAACCAGTGCGGTGTTCGGCTGCACATAGTCGGTGAACTCAACAACATTCAGGGTGTAGCCCTCAGCCTTGAGTGCGTCCTTTGCCGCATTCAGGATTTCAGCGTGCGGAGTCGGGGTAGCGCCAACGGTGATCGTCTTGTCGTCGCCTGCTGCTGCGCTGCTGCTGTCAGCTGCAGAGCTGTCGGTCTTGCTGCCGCCGCAAGCGGTCAGTGCGGTCAGGCACAGGGCACCTGCCAGGATTGCTGCGATTGTCTTCTTCATGGGAATTCGCTCCTTTTCTGATATATATCATTTTTAATGATAACAAAATAAAATTGAGAATGAAAAACGATTATCTGTTTCTCTTATCCAGATGGTGTGCAAGACGCATGCCGACCTCCTGGAAAATCTGAACAACGATAACGATAATGATAACCGCTATCAGCATGATCGGGAAATTATAGCGGTTATAGCCGTAGTTTACGGCTACGGTACCCAGACCGCCGCCGCCGATAAAGCCTGCCATCGCGGAATATCCGAGGATGGTAACGACCGAGATTGCGCCGCCAACCATCAGGGACGGCTTTGCCTCCGGCACGAGCACCTTCCACACGATCTGCCACGGGCTTGCACCCATGGACTGTGCGGCTTCGATCACACCAAACGGCACCTCCTTGATGGAGGATTCGACCATGCGGGCTACATACGGTGCTGCCGCAAAGGTCAACGGAACGATCATCGCAGTGGTGCCGATGGCCTTGCCGACGATCGCGCGCGTAATTGGCGTAATCATAACGGCAAGAATCAGGAACGGGATAGAGCGCAGGATATTGACAACCACGCCCAGAACCGTGTTGACGACCGGCATCGGACGGATACCGCCCTTATCGGTAACAACCAGCGTCAGACCGAGCGGCAGACCGATCGCATACGAGATAACGGTCGAAACAATGACCATATACAGGGTTTCCCAAAGGCTCTGCGCCCAAACATTAAACGGAAGCATAATCGGCTACCTCCTCTGCGTGTACGTTCTGGGTTTCGAGGTACGCCAGTGCGCGTTTTGCCGCGCGTTCGTCCTCGGGAAGCTGCAGGATCATCTGACCGTAAGCCTTGCCATCGATGTTCTTGGTGTCCGCGAACATAATATTGACCGGCGCCTTGCACTCGAGCACCATGTTGGATACCACCGGCTCAAACGACGAATTGCCGTCGAATACAATGCGGCAGTACCGCTTGCCGGTCGCAAGAGAATTGCGCTTGCCGTCCGGATAGATAAGCTGCTTGGCCATTGCGGATTTCGGTCGGGTGAACACCTCGTCCACCGTGCCGACCTCGGCAATACGGCTGGAATCAATGATCGCAACTCTCTGGCAGATTTCCTCGATGACCGCCATCTCATGCGTGATAACGATGATGGTGATGCCAAGCGTCTTGTTGATCTCCTTAAGCAGTGCGAGGATCGACCGCGTTGTCGTCGGGTCGAGTGCGCTTGTCGCCTCGTCGCACAGCAGGATTTTCGGGTTGGTCGCAAGTGCTCGTGCAATCGCCACACGCTGCTGCTGACCGCCGGACAGCTGGCTCGGATAGTTATCCGCTCGGTCTGACAGACCGACGATCTCGAGCAGCTCACGCGCCCGTTTTTCCGCATCTGCTTTGCCGGTTCCCGCAATCTCCAGCGGAAAACAGATATTCTGCAGTGCGGTTCTCTGCTGCAGCAGGTTGAACTGCTGGAAGATCATACCCATCGACCGGCGAGCCTCGAGCAGCTGCTTTTTGCTCAGTCTGCCGAGTTCCTCTCCGTCCACCGTTACCGTGCCCTCGGTGGGCTTCTCCAAAAAGTTGATACAGCGTACCAGTGTGGACTTGCCTGCGCCCGAAAGACCGATAATGCCGAAAATCTCGCCGCGATAGATATCAAGGTCGATACCGTTCAGCGCAACTACCGTTCCGGCTCTGCCGCGAAAGGTCTTGTTCAGGCCCTGAATCCGGACGATCACATCCTGTGCCACATTCATTCCTCCTTACATTTTCAAAAGAAAAGCGGAAAGCAGGTTTCTGCTTTCCGCCCGTTTTCTGTATCAGCCGCATGAAAAGCGGCCCGCCTATGCGTTTCAGCCTTACGGCTGCTTCGCAGAAAAACGAGCAGAACCACACATCATGCACATTTCCATTCGAACTGCACGCACGGTGATTTCCTCCTTTTCCTACGGTTTTATAAATAATCTAAGCTGTGGGATAAGTATAGCCTTTTGCAGACGGTTTGTCAAGTAGTTTTGTCCAAACAGAACGCAAAATACGATCACTCGATCAAATACTGCTTAACCAGACGGGCATAGAACATATTGCCGTAGGCATAGCGCCAGCCACCGTTTTCCTTCACCGCCATCGGATTGTCGTACTGGACAGTGTTGCCGCCGGACTGCTCCTCCGCGAACTTTTCCGCCAACTCGGTGCTGTAAACGCCGTTGAACTTGGCTGCATAATCGAGAAAACCGCTGCCGTAATTATACGCCTGAATGATGCAGTCCAGATCACAGTCCAGCGATTTACCCTTGCGCAGCAGGTGTGCAAAATAGGTGCATCCCTGCCGGATCGAGCTCTCCTCCTCGAGTGAATCGTTCGGCAGACCCGCGCTGCCGGAGGACTGCATGATATCGGTCAGCTTGCCGCCGCTCTCCACCTGCATGATAGCCAGCAGTACATCCGTGTACTCCGGAATGCCGTTCTGTTCGGCGTATTTCTGCACCACCGGCTGATAGTACATAACCGACTGATAGACATTCACTGCCTTGGCTACCTGCTTGACCTCCTCGGTTGCACTCGTGCCGGAATTGCCGGTATCACCGTCCGCGCCGCTCTGCTGCGGTGTGCTGATCAAATGCCGAAAGGCGAAAATAAGCACAACGAGCAGGACTGCCAGCCCGAGCAGTGCAAACTGCCGACGGCGTGCCCGCTGTCTGCGGCGCACTTCCGCCTCAGGCAGACAGCGTCTGACCGTTTTCTGCGTTCTTACCGGCTGCATATGCCGCGTACTGCGATGTGCATGGGCGGATTTCCGCCGATAGCTGCCTCTGTTATGTCGTTTTTGTTGCTTTCTTGCCATGTTATCGCTTTCCTGTGACAAAGTGGTTGCCTCTCACCGGTGACCGGGCGGAACCTTCCCTGTCACCATTGGCATTATTGGCTATTTTACCACAACATTGCGTTTTGAGCAACATTTCAGTCGATTATCATGTAATATCTTCCAATTTCGATTTGCTCCGCAGCAGCCCTTCCTGCTGTGCCCAATCGCGCAGCAGGCGGTTTTTTTCGTTGACCGGACCGAATAGATCCAGACAGCAGACCGCATTTCCGCACTGCCGTACAAGCGCCTGCGCACGCGCGTAAGCGTCCTCGCCGATTGGCTGATACGCCCGCTCGGTGACGGTCTCGACCGCCAGAGCACGAGCCGTCGGCAGCTCTACATCGTTCTCCGGCAGAACGCCTGCCGCGAACGGAATGCCGCGCCGCTGCAGTCTGCGGTACAGTGCCGTTCCGCTTCCGCCGCCGCCGATAACGAACACGCGCGGCTCGCCTGTCACCCGCTCGAGCTCCAGACTGCCGAACTGCTCGTTATAAGTGCCGCGCTCGAGGTCATACAGGGTGCGGATGTAATCGCCGGTGAATACCTGCTCCGGCGTACCGCAGCGCTCAATTCTGCCGTTGTGAACGCAGATGAGCCGATCGGACAGCTTCTGCGCCAGATCAATCTCATGCAGTGAGAGAATGACCGCCACCTGCTTTTCGCGCACCAGCTGCTTGAGCACGGTCAGCAGTTCCAGCTTGTAGCGAATGTCGAGGAAGGAGGTGGGCTCATCGAGCACAATGACCTCCGGCTCCTGGCAGATGGCACGGGCTAGCAGCACACGCTGCCGCTGTCCATCGCTGATGCAGGAAAAATCGCGGTCGGCAAGCTCATCCGCGCCGACAAGCGCAAGCGCCTCGTCCACCTTGACGCGGTCCTCGTCACTGAGCAGACCCAGCCGTCCGGTGTACGGATAGCGGCCTGCAGCCGCCACATCCCAGCAGGTCATCAGCTCCGGCCGCACATGCTCGGTGAGCAGCACGGACATCGTGCGCGCAAGGTCACGTTCAGGCAGAGTCTGCAGCGATTTGCCATCCAGATATACCGTACCGCCGATGAGCGCCAGCTGACGGATGAGGCTTTTGAGGATGGTCGATTTACCCGAGCCGTTCGGACCGATGAGCGTTAAAATCTCACCGCGGTGAACACGCAGGGCGATGTCGCGGATGAGCGGCACACCGCGGTAGCCGACGGTCATTTCTTTTGTTTCGACGAAAGGATGGGCCATTTTGTACCTTCTTCTTTAACATGATTGCTTACGAAGCAAGAGAATCTTGCCTACCCGGCAGGGGCGCCGTGCCCACGGCGAGGGGCATAAGGGTGGACACCAAGGTTTCCACCCTTATGAATCCCGTTTCCTTTTGGGATAGCACGGCGAAATTTGCAGAACTGAGACTCGCAAAGGAACAACAGTCGGGTTACTTTTGCGTGTCTTTCTCCGCCTTTTCGCAGTTCACAGATAACATACTGCTACACATGCGGGCTACTCTACGCTGGGCGCGACATGCCCGTGTCGCGCAACGCTTTTACGCGTTATTCCAGACAACACCTGCGCAGATAGATTATACCAAACCGATAAATCCGCAGGTACTGTCTATATACTCCAAGCTAACGACTTGCGCGGCACTGCCATGCCGCGCCTGCGGAGACCTTCCGACCTGTGTAGCAGTACGTTATCTGTGAACCGCGAAAAAGCGGAGAAAGACACGCAAGAGTAACCCGACTGCCGTTCCCCCTTTTCGAAGCGGTCGCCGGTCTCTGGTATGCGCCAGACTATCTAACAATAGGAAACTGGAGTTCCAAGAGGATAGAAACCTTGGTGTCTATCCTTTTGGTCCCCAAGCCAAGGGTTGGCTCCCACTCCCTCTGCGTGAGGACGCAGACTCACCCTCTGGAGGACTTCCGATGCACCATAATATAGATGACGACCGGCGCACCAAACAAAGCTGTCACGGTGCTGATACTCAACTCCGTCGGTGCAAACACCGTCCGCGCGATGAGATCGCACAGCAGGCAGAATCCCGCACCGCCGAGAAAGCACGCCGGTATCATCAGGATCGGCTTTGCCGTGCCGAACAGGCTTTTTGCAAGATGCGGAACCGCGATGCCAACGAACGAGATCGGTCCGGCAAACGCCGCTACACACGCCGAGAGCACGCTCGACAGCAGGATCAGCACCACGCGGAACGCGGTGATATTGACGCCCATACTGCGGGCATACCCCTCTCCGAGCTGGTACGCGCTGATCGGCTTGGACAGCAGGAACACGCACACGAGCGACACCAGCACCACCGGCGTCATCACGCGGATATTGTCCCAGGAAATGCCCGAAAAGCTGCCCATCGACCAGTTATGCAGGTTGACAATATTGGAATCCTCAGCAAAGGTAATGACGAAATCCGTCACCGCCGAGCAGATATAACCGATCATCACGCCGCTCACGACCAACAGCGGCATCTGCCGCACGCGCTGCGCGATGAGCAGCACAAAGCTCATCGAGAGCATGGCTCCCGCAAAGGCAGCTGTTATCATGACAGCAGAGCCGAGCACGCGTCCGCAGGACAGCGCGCCTATCATCGTCAGCGCGACCGTCAGCTTGGCACCCGAGGAAATACCCAGCACGAACGGCCCCGCGATCGGGTTGGCGAAAAAGGTCTGCAGCAGAAAGCCGGAGACAGACAGCGCACCGCCGAGCAGGATGGCCGCGAAGATACGCGGCAGGCGAATCTCCCACACGATGACCGCATTATCGCCGCTGTGCGTCAGCAGAATCTGCGCGACCTCTCGGACGGACAGGTGCAGGCTGCCCGAGTTGACATTCCACACGAACAGCACGGCCAGCAGTGCCAGCAGCACGGCAAACGCGCCCGCATAGCGCATTTTAGGCTGCGGTTTCACGGGAAATCCTCTCCTTTCAGGACAGTTTGTGTACGTATTTCAGGGTGGACGGGTCGCCGTCTGCAATAACGGTATGGAAGTCGCGGATCAGCTCGTCCAGCTCCATTGTGGACTGGTACAGGTTCTTCTCTGTACACCACACATTGCCGGTTTTCACGGCCTTGAAGTCCGCAAGCAGCGTACTTTTTTTCAACAGCTGGTCAAGCGTCTGCAGCTCACTGTCGATTGTGGCGTTGTAGATCATCACATCCGCGTCCCTGGCTCCGGCGTAAAAGCTTTCCATCTGCATATTGACGGTGGACTTTGCCGTATCGTCCGTCAGATCATCAAAAATGTACTTTCCTCCTGCCAGACTGAGCATCTCCGCGATATAATCCGTGGATTTGCGAACATTGACCGCACCGTTTGACGTGATGTAAAAGAACGAAACCGTCTTGCCGGCTGCCGGCTTCTGCAGGATGTCCACAATGCCGTCCACCTTATCCGCAAACAGCTTTTCCGCCTTGTCCTCGCAGCCGAGCAGCGTACCGTACACCTTGATCCACTCCATGCGGCCAAGTGCGTGCGGCTCGTAGCTGGAACGCTCGACAAACACCGGAATACCCAGCTTTTCGAGCTGCTCCTTTACCTCAGGCGTATGGTAGATCATGGTGTTCTCAATAGCAAGATTGCAGTCAGCGGAGTAGATGGTCTCGTAATCCGGAGCGCTGTACTTGCCCGCGTAGACGATTTTTCCGTCCGCCATCGCCTGCTTGGCCTCATCGATGTACCAACCGTCCTGCCTGGTGCCGGACAGTGAAATGCTGTCCAGCGCATCCAGTGCAACGAACTGGTCCATGACACTTGAGGAAACCAGATAAATGCTGTCCAGCGGCTGCTGCAGCACCACGATATCTGCGTCCAGACCGTCCGGCACGGACGCGTTTTCCGGAACGACCAGATAACGTGCGTCGTCCTTCACGGTAATGAGCGAATAGCCGCCGTCATAGTGATCGACCGAGAAACACTCGGCATACTCCAAATCCATGCTGTCGGTCGGCTGCATGTCGCTCCACGAGACCGCCGCCTGCGTCTGTGCGGTCGATTGCCGGGCAGTTCCGCAGCCGGACAGACCGCCGAGCAGCAGTGCCGCACTCAGGCACCATGCTGTAATTCTTCTCATTTTGCTGCCGGAGCGATGGACGCAGAGTCAAAACGCAGCGTATACTCGATCTCATGTGGCTCACTCATTGCGGTGGTGTCGGCTACGACCGGCATCGCCCAGTCAAAGCCCGCAACCGGAATTTCAAACGTGGAGTGCTCATTTTCGATCACAGCATCGTACTTTTCGTCGTTCACCTTCATGTAATCGTAATTTTTGCTGCTCCAGATGATCTTAGCCGTCACCTTGCCGCCCGAAACGGTCAGCGCTGCAGGAGATTCCACGCTTGCACGGCCGGAGCCGCCGGAAAGCGTTACGTCAGCGGTGTAGGTGCCGTCTGCGAGAGACAGGCTCTCAGCGGTGGTCATTACGCCGTCTGCCAGTGCGTCTGCCGGCAAAGAGTCCGCGCGGAACACCAGGGTGCGGTCGTACCACTTCTCCTTCTTCTTGCTGAAGGCTGCGCAGTCAATTCCCTCATCGAGCGCCTTAACCGGAACGGTAAAGCTGTGTGTGCCGTCGGCTTCCTCGGTAAACGGAATGTAGTCGGCCTCCTCGGCAGCGGCAGCCTCCTCGCCGGTGCCCATGTAGACGTACAGATAACCGGTACCGCCCATGTGCATCTTAGCGGTCATTTCGCCGTTCTTGACGGTCAGCTCGCATGCGGTAACGTTGAACATATTGGAGCTGGAATCGACGGTTACATCGTAGGTGCCGTCCTTCACTTTGTCGCCGGTAATCGGCGTCATGCCGTCCTCAACAACGTCCTCAACATCAGCCATATCGGACGCAGAAGCGACCTGAGAGGTGGTGCTGCTGTCCTGCGCGGAGGTATCCTGCTGGGTGCTGCCGCCGCAGGCGGAGAGCAGCATGAATGCCGCAAATATGGCGCTTAACAGTGCTTTTTTGTTCTTCATTGTGGTTTCTCCTTTGTTTTGCGATATAAAAACGGGATTTTGATGAATGGTTGCCATTCGGGGCATTTGCGCTTGAGAAGCGAACGGAATCTTGCCTACCCGGCAGGGGCACAAGAGGGTAGACACCAAGGTTTCCACCCTCTTGTGAATCACCCCTTTTCTAAGAGAGCACAGTGGTTGTTCAGAACTGAGACTATAAAGGAACGGCAGAGGATTTTTTCTTCCTCAGGACGCACGATGTGCGTTCATGTATCCGCATATTCGCAATGTCAGATACCGTACTGCTACACATGCGGGTTACTCTACGCAGCGTGCGGCATAACCGTGCCGCACAAATCGTTAATATGGATATTGCAGACAGCACCTGCGAATGACACCTATCACGTTCTCTTCACTCTGAGTATAATTTTCCATCCTCCATTTTCAATTCTGCACACCGAAATCGACAATCAAAATCTCACAAAAACAGGGTCCGTCCGCATTCCACGGCTCGGACCCTGCTGTTTACTTGATTTACTTCAGGGAATCAATCGCTGCCTGTGCGTGTGCAACAAACAGATCCTGAATTGCCTGCACAGAGCCAAGGCCCTCAACTACGGTGGTTACCTCGAAGCCTGCCTTCTCAAACTCGGTCTTCCAGGAGCCGTCCTCGTCGCCTGCCATATCGTTATTGGCGTGGTCGCCTGCAACGATCATCAGCGGACGCAGAACAACCTTCTTATAGCCGCCTGCCTTAACGGCTGCGATTACGTCATCGAGGGACGGAGTTGCCTCAACAGTGCCGACAAAGTAGTTGTCGTAGCCTGCGGCCTTGAGGGTCTCCTGCATCTTGGTGTAAACGCTGTTGGAATCCGCCTCGGTGCCGTGACCCATGAAACAGATTGCGGTCTCGCCGTCGTCATACTCCTTGGTTGCGTCTACGATGGCATCCATAACCTTCTGGAAGTCGTCGTCAGAGGTCAGCAGCGGCTCACCGAGTACGATCTTCTCGAAGGAATCCGAATAGCCTGCCAGCTCATCCTTGAGGTCGTTGTACTCCAGGCCGTTCATCAGATGGGTCGGCTGAACAACCAGGGTCTTTACCTTGTTAGCTACGGCGCGGTCCAGTGCCTCGGTTACGTTGTCGATCTTCTCGCCGTCACGCTTGTTTACATGGTCGATGATGATCTGGCTGGTGAAGCCGCGGCGTACCGCGTAATCCGGGAACGCCTTCTGCATAGCCTTTTCGATGGCGCCGATGGTCTCACGGCGGCTGTCGTTATAGCTGGTGCCGAAGCTGACTACAAGCAGCTCGGTATCGCCAATTTCATCCTGATTCAGCGGATCGTCCAAGGAAGCGTCACCCGTTTCATAGTTTTCGTCCGGATCGGTCTGATCCTGCGCATCGGTCTGTGCAGTGGTGTTATTGTCCTTCGTGTCGTCCGCAGCTGCGGTCTTGCTGCCGCCGCAAGCGGTCAGCATGGACATCAGCATGCCGGAAACGATCAGCATAATGCCGAGCTTCTTCAGTTTGCTTACTTTGCTCATGGTTTTCCTCCTTCGTTTTGCTTGCAAAGCGAAAGCGCACACTTTGAAAGAAAAAGGGTACGGAAAACACACAGTCCCCCATCAATATATGATGAAAGGGACTGCCTGAATCAAAAATCATGCGGTATCAGTACAATCAATAACTCGTGACCCGGAAGCAGCTTCCCGTACCAACAGACCGGCAGGTTTCCTGACTTGCGGCTCTTAAGGCAATACCGCATAATTGAACAAGGGCGATTTGCGCGTAAATTCTCGCGTACTGACGAGGCGTGGTTTTGCGGTAATACTTGATGTATTACCGTGAAATCACAACGAAGTCAGGACACAAAATTTCCGCAAAGCGCCGCAGCTTTCATCATGCGATGTTGCCTTAGAACTGCCGCCTTCCCGATACCACAATATCAGTGACGTAAATGGCAGTCCATTTCCCGCTTACAGTGACGAGATCGTGCAGGATTTTCACCTGCTTCCCTTTTACCCGCTGCTCCTTTACAGACAGCGGCACCGACTGTTCGCTTATTTACTTATTACGCGGGAAATTCCCGCATTGCACGAGTATTATACTATATTTTACCGTCAATTACAACCGTTTTCCGGAGAAAAACGCGCTCTCATGTCTCCTGCGGCCGGAAAACCTTTTTCCGCACGATCAGGTAGCACACAAAGTGCGCCAGGATAGTCAGTATCCACGAGATCGGGTAGGAGGCATACAGGATGAACAGCGTATGCTGTGCGCGAAAGGCCGTAAAAATCCAGATGATACGGAACACACATGCGCCAATCAGCGAGACGATCATTGGCAGCATGGAATAGCCCAGACCGCGTATTGTGCCCGCGAGCACATCCATCATGCCGCACAGGCAGTAGGTGACGCTGATGACCGACAGGCGCTGCATACCGAACGAAATGACCTCCAGATCATCCGAGTAGATGTGCAGCAGATGATTGCCGAGCAGATGTGCGCCGTTGCCGAGCACCAGACCGATCAGTGTGACGATGCACATGCAGCGCACGAGTGTCTGGTCGATGCGGTGATAATTCTTTGCACCGAGATTCTGGCTGGTGAAGCTGATGGAGGTCTGATAGAGCGCGTTCATCGAAATGTACACAAAGCCCTCAATGTTGGCGGCTGCCGTGTTGCCCGCAACCGTTACTGCGCCGAAGCTGTTGACCGAGGACTGAATGAGTACGTTCGAGATATTGAAGATAACGCTCTGCATACCGGCAGGCAGACCGATCTGCATGATTCTCAGGAACTTATCCATGTGGAAGTGCAGACGGCGCAAGTCGAGATGGCACATGCCGTCCGATTTTACAAGGCACAGCACGGTCAGCGCCGCAGAGACACACTGGCTGAGCACGGTGGCGATCGCAGTTCCGGCAACGCCCATGCCGAGCAGACACACAAACAGCAGGTCGCCGAGGACGTTCATCACGCCTGCCGCCATCAGGAAGTACAGCGGACGCCGGGTATCGCCCACGGCACGCAGCACGGCTGCACCGAAGTTGTAGATCATGGTTGCCGGCATACCGATGAAGTACACCTGCATGTACAGCACGGCCTGGTCGATAACCTCGTCCGGTGTGGCCATCAGCGTCAGCATGGGACGTGCGAGCACAACGCCGAGCACGATCAGTATCGTGCCGCCGATTAAGCCGGTGAGCAGCGCCGTCTGGATAGTCTGCTGCACACCGTCGTAATCCCGCTCGCCGTAATGCCGCGCGACAAGCACGTTCGCGCCGACCGAAATACCGATGAATGAGTTGACCAGCAGGTTGAACAGCGAGGTGGTCGAGCCGACCGCCGCCATCGCATTGCTGCCCGCAAATTTGCCGACTACGACAATGTCGGTCGCGTTGAACAGCAGCTGCAGCACACCCGAAAGAATCAGCGGCAGCGAAAACAGCAGGATTTTGCTCAGCAGCGGACCGCTGCACAGGTCCATCTCGTAGCTGCGTTTCATTCGTTGAAGCACTTCCCTTCTTGCGTAAAGTTTTCCTATTGCCTATATTATCTATCGGAATATCGGTGGTGTCAATGGGTGATTGTGTTTCGGGGGTATTCATGGTATAGTGAAGTCACAGTAGGATGATAAATCGGAATTTGACAAAGGAGTGTGATTATATGGGTA
>ERZ840517.2933-NODE-2933-length-13983-cov-10.501867_pt1 | contig 13983 bp, 9 predicted proteins | sample MGYA00519876_ERZ840517 | MGnify/ENA primary metagenome ERZ840517 (study PRJEB31850, sample SAMEA3708882) | human gut metagenome | biome: human gut; feature: human-associated habitat; material: faeces | place: China | collected 2014 ... | reverse complement strand
TGGCCCAGCCGTTCCAGGGCTCCATGCAGACGAAGTTCTCGGCATCCTGCTGCCACAGCACGCCGTTGCCAAAGGTCTCGTCCGCATCCACGGTCACCTTGTGGCCGTTGCCCTTGTCGGTGAAGGTCATGGGGAACTGCACGCCGGTCATTAGGCGGATGGTGTTGTCGGCCCCCTCCCTGCGGGTGAGGGTGATCTTTTCCGGGGCGGCGGGCTGCTCTTCCTTGGCGCTCTCAGAGCAGGTGGCACACTTGATGTCAAAGTCCACATTCTCCAGCTTGGAGGCCATGAAGTAGGGGTGATAGCCGAAGCTGAAGGGCATATCGGTGTCACCCTCGTTGATGACGGTCAGGCTGATGGTAGCCTTGTTGCCCTCCAGGTTGTAGTTCACCAGCAGGGTGAAATCGAACGGGTAGAGGAACTTGGTCAGCGGGGTGGCTTCCAGCACCAGGGTCACGCCGTCCGGGCCGACGCTCTCCACGTCCCATGCGCACAGGTCAGCCAGACCATGGTTTTCCATGGGGTAGGCCTTGCCGTCAAAATAGTGCACACCGCCGTCCGGGCCGCCGCAGTTGGGGAACAGCACCGGCACACCGAAGCGGGGGCGGCTGCACTCGGAGAAGTTGGGGCGACGGGTCCAGATGTACTCGTCACCGTCCAGCGTAAAGCCGGTGATCATGCCGCCGCGCTCCGGGGTAATGACCAATTCGGTCTTGGCAGCGGGGTCCGAAATGACGTACTGCTCATAGCAGGCGCCGTTCTCGGTGATGTACCGGGTGGTGATCTGATTCATAAGTAAGCCTCCTATTATTGCCGCCGGGTCGCCCCTGCGGGTCATTCCTTGTGCTCGGTCTGCTGCGACTGCTGCTCTAACTTTTGGAAGTAGTAATCAATGCCGTAGCGGATAAAATACTTGATCAGACGCACAGCACCGTAGATCAGCGCCGCATAGATCAGCAGAGAAAACAATAATGCGCCATTTGCACCCATCATATAGAATACACTTCCTTTCCGTATTTTCAAGCACAAAAAGGCCGCCGTACCGCTTTTTGCCGTACAGCAGCCCTTTTTCAGTTACAGAACCACGCCGTCCTTAAAGATGGAGATCTCGCGGAAGCCGTGCTTCTCGGCCTTGGTCTGCTCGCCGCTGGCCACACGAATGACCAGATCCAGCAGATCTTTTGCAGCCTCGTCGATGCTCTTCTCGCCGTCAGCGATGACGCCGGTGTTGAAGTCGATCCAGCCGGACTTCTTCTCCGCCAGCGGGGTGTTGGTGGAGATCTTCAGGGTGGGAGCCGGAGCCGAGAACGGAGTGCCGCGGCCGGTGGAGAACAGGATCAGGTGTGCGCCTGCGGCGGTCATGGCCGTGGCCGACACCAGATCGTTGCCGGGGCCGTACAGCATGTTCAGGCCCTTGGTCACCACGGGGTCACCGTAGCCGATGACGTCCATGATGGGTGCAGTGCCGCCCTTCTGGACACAGCCGCAGCTCTTGTCCTCCAGAGTGGTGATGCCGCCCTGCTTGTTGCCCGGAGAGGGGTTGTCGTAGACCACCTCATGGTGGCTGATGAAGTACTCTTTGAAACCGTTGATCATGTGCTCAGCCTTGACGAACACATCCTTGTTGATGCAGCGGTCCATCAGGAAGCCCTCGGCACCGAACATCTCAGGCACCTCGGTCAGCACGGTGGAACCGCCGCGCTGGCCCATCATGTCGGAGAAGCGGCCGATGGTGGGGTTGGCGGTGATGCCGGACAAGCCGTCGGAGCCGCCGCACTTCATGCCCACCACCAGGTCGGACACGGGGATGGGCTCACGCTGGAACTGACCGGCGTAGGCTGCCAGCTCCTTCAGGATATCGCGGGCAGCGGCAAACTCGTCCTCCACGTCCTGGCAGGTCAGGAACTTGACACGGTCGTGGTCGTACTCGCCCAGCTCGGTCAGGAACTGCTCGTGGGTCAGGTTCTCGCAGCCGAGGGAAAGCACCAGAACAGCGGCAGCATTGGGGTGGCGCACCAGCGCAGCCAGCAGTTTGCGGGTCTGTGCATGGTCATGGCCGGTCTGGCTGCAGCCGAAGGGGTGGGTGAAGGTGTACAGGCCCTCGATGGAGCCAGTGACCAGATCCTGGTTGTCGGCAACGATCTTCTTGGCGATGTCGTTGACACAGCCCACGGTGGGGATGATCCAGATCTCGTTGCGGATGGCGGCACGGCCGTCCTTGCGGCGGAAGCCCATGAAGGTCTCCGGCTCCACCTTGGGCAGCGGGGCCAGATCCGGGGCGGGGTTGTAGCTGTACTCCACCTCACCGGACAGGTTGGTGTGCACGTTGTGGGTGTGCATCCAGGTACCCGGCTGGGCGTCGGCGGTAGCATGACCGATGGGGAAGCCGTACTTGATGACGTTCTCACCGTTCTTGATGGGCTTGACAGCCATCTTGTGGCCCTGGGGGATGTCCTCCAGAGCAGTCACGGCAAGGCCGTCCACTTCCACCAGCGTGCCCTTGGCAATGGGATGCAGGGCAACGACCACGTTGTCGATGGGGCTGATATGAATTGCCTGCGGCATAGTTGTTCTCCTTATTGACGATCAAAGCACAAAAGGGCTGCTGCCCAAAGCAGCAGCCCTCTTTTGTGCGGGAAAATTATTCTGTCGGATCACAGGCAGCTCTTGTAAGCAGCCTCGGCGCCCTCGGTGCGGATCTTCTCCAGATCGGCCAGAACAGCGGCTTCCAGACCGGAGATCTGGGTCAGATCCTGATCCCACATCTGGGTGTTGGTCAGCACAGCGTGCACCAGCTGGGCAGCGGTGTCATCCTTGTGGGCATAGTAGAAGTCCAGAGCCCATGCGTCATCCTGGATCTTGTAGGTGTTGCCGGCGGGGCGCTTGCAGATCAGGCCGTCCGCGGTGCGCTCCTGGATGTCGTTGGAATAGAAGGCAATGTAAGCAGCCAGGCTCATGGTCAGGCACTTGGGCAGCTTCTTCTGCTCGTCGATGTAGGCCAGGAAGGACGGCATGTTGCGGGCCTTCCACTTGGAGGTGGAGTTCAGGGAAATGCTCATCAACTCATGGTTGACGAACGGGTTGTTGAAACGGTCCTCCACGGCGGAAGCGAACTCTTCCAGATCCTTCTTGTCCAGCGGCAGGGTGGGGATGATCTCCTCGTGCAGCATCTTGTTCATGAAGCCGCGGATGGTATCGTTGTGCATGCAGTCACGCACGATGTCAAAACCGGCCAGGTATGCGCCCAGAACGAAACCGGTGTGGGCACCGTTCAGGATGCGGACCTTGCGCTTCTTGTAGGGGGTGACATCGGGCACGACCATGACGTTGACGCCGGCCTTCTTGAACGGCAGCTTGTCCTCCAGACCTGCGGGGCCCTCGATGACCCAGACGCCGAACACTTCGCCGACGTCCAGCACGGTATCATGGTAGCCGTTGGCCTCTTCCAGCGCAGCCAGCTCCTTCGGGTCACGGATGCGGCCCGGAACGATGCGGTCCACCAGGGTGGAGCAGAAGGTATTGGCGTTGTTCATCCAGTCGATGAAGGCAGCGTCCAGGTTCCAGTCCTTGGCGTAGTTGTTGCAGCACTTCTGCAGCTCCTTGCCGTTGTTGTCGATCAGCTCGCAGCTCAGGATGACCAGGCCCTTGTCGGCAGCGCCGTTGAAGGCCTTGTAGCGCTCATACAGCACACGGGTCAGCTTTGCAGGGAAGCTGTTGGGGGGCACCTGGTCGAACGCGCTGTCGCCCTGGGTGTAAGCAATGCCGGCCTCGGTGGTGTTGGATACAACGGTCTCCAGCTCTTCGGAGCGGGCCAGAGCCAGCACTTCGTCCCACTTGCCGTCCACATAGGGGCACACACAGTCGGACACGCAGGAGATCACGCGCTTGGAATCGACCTTCTGGCCCTTCTCGCTGCCGCGCAGGTACAGGGTGTACAGACCCTCCTGCTCGTTGATCCAGTCCGCCATCTGGGGGAAGTTGCCGATGGGCTGCACCAGCTTGACCTTGCCGTTGTAGCCAGCCTTCTCATTGGCAATATCATAGAAATAATCCACGAAAGCACGCAGGAAGTTGCCTTCGCCGAACTGCATGACCTTGACGGGGGCATCCTTGAGGATGTAGCCGTTGTAGCCAGTCTCAGCCAGAACCTTGTAGTTCAAAGTTTCCATCTCTGTGTTCTCCTTTTTGCATCGTCGCTTAGCATATCATGCAGGGGTCCACACGCCCCTGTCTCATACCCCTATTTTATGCTGTTGTATACAAATAAGTCAAGTGGTTTGTGCATCTTTTTTAGAGCAAAAAGGGCGGTTTTGCGTATTTCCAGCGGATTTCACAATTCCTCAGGATAAATTTTGGCACTTTTTCAGTTGTATACAACTTTATTTTTCGGTATACTAGGGGCAAGGCAGCCTGTCACAGCTGACAGGCGCACCGATGCATATAGGTTTGTCTATTATTTCACAAACAATCGTTCATTCACCGATCAAAAAAGGAGTTAACGACCCATGAAAGCATTTATGGATAAGGACTTCATGCTCCAGTCTGCCACCGCGCAGCACCTGTACCACGACTACGCAGCCGGCATGCCCATCTGCGACTACCACTGCCACATCCCGCCCCGCGAGATCTACGAGAACCGCCGCTTCGACAACATCGCTCAGGTGTGGCTGGGCGGCCGCAACCCGGACGGCAGCTACTTCGGCGATCATTATAAGTGGCGCGTGATGCGTTCCAACGGCGTGCCCGAAGAGTACATCACCGGCGACAAGCCCGACCGCGAGCGTTTCCAGAAGTTTGCCGAGGCCCTGCCCATGGCCATCGGCAACCCGATGTACCACTGGACCAACCTGGAGCTGCATGTGTTCTTCGGTTATGACGGCGTGCTGAACGGCGACACCGCCGAGGAAGTGTGGAACCTGTGCAACGACAAGCTGCAGCACGACCCCAAGCTGACCGTGCGCGGCCTGATCGAGCAGAGCAACGTGGCCTTCATCGGCACCACCGATGACCCCATCGACGACCTGTACTGGCACCAGAAGATCAAGGAAGATCCCACCATCAAGTTCACCGTGGCGCCTTCCTTCCGCCCCGATAAGGCCCTCAACATCAACAAGCCCGGCTTCGCTGAGTACATGGGCAAGCTGGCTGCCGTTGTGGGCAAGGAAAAGCTGGCCTGCATCAACTGCGTGACCGATGCCCTGACCAAGCGCATCGAGTTCTTTGCCGAGATGGGCTGCCGCGCTTCCGACCACGGCCTGGACTACATCCCCTACCGTGAGGCCACCAAGGAAGAGGTCAACGCCATTTACCAGAAGGTGATGGCCGGCGAGAGCTGCACCGTGGAAGAGGCTGAGAAGTACCAGACCTACATCCTGATCCACCTGGGCAAGCAGTATCACCGCCTGGGCATCGCTATGCAGATCCACTACAACTGCCTGCGCGGCGTGAACCGCAAGATGAACGCCCTGCTGGGCCCCGACACCGGCTTTGACATGATCAACACCACCACCTGCGGCGGCCAGATCGCAAGCCTGCTCAGCGCCCTGAACGACACCGACGAGTGCCCCAAGACCATCATCTACAGCCTGAACCCCGCCGACAACGAGCAGATCGGCACCATCCTGGGCTGCTTCCAGAGCAGCGAGGTGCCCGGCAAGATCCAGCACGGTTCTGCCTGGTGGTTCAACGACCAGAAGATCGGCATGGAGAACCAGATGAAGAGCCTGGCCAACCTGGGCCTGCTGGGCAACTTCGTGGGCATGCTCACCGACAGCCGCAGCTTCCTGAGCTACACCCGCCACGACTACTTCCGCCGCATCCTGTGCAACATCATCGGCCAGTGGGTCGAGGATGGCGAGTATCCCAACGACGAGAAGGCTCTGGAGAAGATCGTCAAGGGCATCTGCTTCGACAACGCAAAGCGTTACTTCGCCCTGTAAGCACTTCTCCCCTTTCCTGAACTGAACCGACAGCGCCGCCCGCAGAGAGCATTCCCTGCGGGCGGCGCTTTTGTTGCTTATTGAATTTTACAGGGCAGCCAGGGTCTTGGCAACATTGTAGCCAAAGGTGACACAACGGCTGTGGCTGAGACAGTTTTCATTGTGGGGATAGGTACCAGAGAACATGCTGCCGGACACATTGCCGATGGCGTACAGGCCCGCAATGGGCTGTGCCTCGGTGTTCAGCACCTCACTCTTATCCGTGATCTGCAGGCCGCCGCAAGTGCACAGGGCAGACGCCATCTCTTTGGTTGCATAGAAGGGCGCGGTGTCGATCTTGTGCATCATCTTGCCAGGGAAATGGAAATCGGTGTCCTCACCGGCATCGCACATCTCGTTCCAGTGGTTGATGGTCGCCACAAAGGCATCAGCGGGCACGCCCATCTTCTCTGCAAGTTCCTCCAGCGTATCAGCCTTCAGTGCCTTGTCGCTGGTAGCAGCGCCAGCCCAGACCTCCTTGGGGCCGTAGCAGCTGGAGGACGGCGTCCAGATACTGGTGACGATGTCCATCACGTTTGCGTCTACAATGTAGTAATTGTATGCGCCCGGCTGTGCCTGAATGGCGTTTGCCAGATGGTTATAGGCCTCGTACTCAGCCGTAAAACGCACGCCCCGCTTATTCACCCGCAGATACGGCATCAGCTGCTCAGGATCCAACATCAGCGGGTGCGGATATTCGTCCTCCATTGCACCAATGGCTTTTGCCATCTCGTGGCCGTCACCGGTGTTGGTCTTGGTGCCGTTCATCCAGTGGCCCAGTGCCAGGTCACGCGGGCGGCAGCAGGCAGCCAGTTTTTCCGGGTTGAACTCATAGCCGCCGGTGGCCAGAACGACGCCCTTAGCGGTCAGATACTTCACATAACCGTTCTCCCCCTTGACGATAGCACCCACGACCTTTGCGCCCTCGGTCACCAGCTGGACGACCGGGGTGTTGAACAGCACTTCCGCACCGGCAGCAGTGATTTTTTCCTGCAGCTTTGCGGCGATCTCATCGGCTGCCATCGGGATGTTGAGGGAGGTGTTCCAGCTGCGGGACAGGCTCAGCTCATCATAGGCAGCGGTGAACTCCGGGAAATCACCGGCGTTGAAGGTCAGAGAATAGTTTTCCACCGGGATCTCCAGCTGATCCAATAACCAGTCAACAGCTTCGTCGCAGGTATCGATCCACTTCTGATACACAGTCTGCTCACCGCGGTACGCACAGTTGACCATGGCATCATCCAGCCACTGCTTGGTATCAAATTCCACGCCGAACTTCTGGTGCACACGGTCGTGGAAAGCGCCCATGGTGGCACTGCGCCAGGTGGGCGAAGCGCCCTTCTCCACGGCGACTGTTTTCAGGCCCTGCTCCGCGCAGGCAAGGGCGGCAGCCATACCGGCAGGCCCCTGACCACAGACCAGTACATCCACGTTGACGGTCTCTTTGATCTCGCTGTCCGCGATGGGGTCTGCCACAAAAGCGATCTCGCCCTGACCGGCAGCTGTGGCACCGCCCAGGTTTTCCTCACAGGCAGGGAAACCGCTCTTCACTTCTGCAGCAGCCGGAGCTTCGGCAGGCGCTTCGACGGCCACACCCATTGCTTGCTGGATGCAGGAAGCAGCTGCCTCCCGCACGGCACCCGAAGTGTAGGTCGCACCGGAAACGCCGTCGATCTCTGCGCTCTGGGCCTCCATCAGAGCCTTCTGGAAATCCTCAGCCGAGTTGCGGGCCAGGTCGATGGTCTCGTTGGCGGTGTCCACCGTCACGTCGGTAATAGCATTCTCGGTAAAGGTCATGCTGACCGTCACCTCACCCATACCGGTAGCCTTGGCGGTATAAGTGCCCGGCGTATAAACAGCAGCGCTCGAAGCGGCAGCCGAAGAGGAACTTGCCGAATTCCCGCAGGCAGTCAATGCACCTGCAGTCACACCGCTCATAGCAGCCGCGGCGGCCAGCTTCAAAAAACCGGAACGAGAGATCTTTTTCATCGTATTGTACTTCCTTTCTCTTCCCAACAGCTTATCCGCTCTTGTGTCGTATGCACAAAAGCATTATACTATGTATAGTTTAGTCTGTTGTTAAGATTTTGGCAAACATCAATCATTTTACCCGTTCCAAATTTCAGTTGTAGGCAGGTCTTTATGGATTACAAACAGCTACAGTTCTTTCTTGCCGTGTGCGAAGCACAAAGTTTCCGGAATGCTGCCGCCAGATGTTACGTCAGCCAGCAGGCGATCAGTAAGTCGCTTTCCAACCTGGAGCAAGAGCTTGGTGTTCAATTATTCGTGCGGAATCAAAACGGCGTGTCCCTTACCGAAGCCGGTCAGCAGCTTGAAAAACTGGCACGGCCGCATCTGAACCAGCGGGACGAAATTTTACGGCAGATGCGCAGCTTTCACTCCAAGCAGCAGCTTCACATCGGATATTTCATGGGATTCCTGCAGGAGCTCCCTCCGCATTTCTTCCCGCAATTCCAGGAATTCCATCCAGAAGTCCAGCTGCATTACCACAGTTATACCGATACCGAACACAGCCGCTGTTATCGTAATTACGACTGTGACCTTGTCATCACAACTTCGCCCTTGACCAGCAGCGACTTCATTGAATTGGCTCATTCAGAAAGTTCCATTGGCGTGATCCTGTCCTGCGATCATTCCCTCGCAAAAAAGAACGTTCTGACTACAGAGGATCTGAAAACCGTTCCGCTTATTACATTGAACACGGAAAATCGCTCACAGGCCCGTCTGCTGGAATGCCTGCAAGCAAAAGGCCTGACGATTGACAGCTTTCTGGGCGATGCCGATGGAGAACTTGCTTCCGATCTTCTGCAAAAAGGCTTTGTTTCTTTTTATGCCGGCAAAGAAAGCTCTCTGGCCGAAAATGAGTGTTTTCGGCCTTTGTCGGACCTGCAGCTCCAATGGGAATTTTTCATTTATGGCAAACGCAGCCACCGTATCACCTCCTTGCAGCGTGAACTCATTCAGCAGATCCTGTCCGCAGTTTCTCCCCATTGAACAACCAGCGCCGCCCGCAGAGAGCATTCCCTGCGGGCGGCGCTTTTGTTTTATCCGTTTTCCGGTTCCACCCGGACCTGAAAGCAGAACACCAGCTGCAGTGCCGCCTCCCCACCATTCAGGCAGTAGAGGAAGGCTCCCTGTTCCGGGCAGAACCGGTAGTGGTGGGCCGCTGCATAGTCGAGCACCGGCTGCAGCTGACCGCCCCGGAGGGTGCCGTCGGTCTCCGCTTCCAGGAAGCTGCTCAGGTAGGTGCCGCCGGGCATCCGGCGAGCCTGCGGCGGCAAGGGCAGCTTCAGACGCTTCAGGTCCTCGGTGTAGGCTCCCAGCTCCATCGTATAAGGCACCTGCTGCGTCGGCTGTTCCAGATACGCCGGGTCGATGCGGATGCCGGTGAACAAAGCATCCGCGTGTTCCATCCACCGTCGGCACACGCTGTCCGCCGGTTCCAGCTCCAGCGGCACGAACCAGCACTCCGAACGCAGGGTCAATTCCTGCACCTGCTGCGGCTGGTTGGAGAACAGCACATAGTGTCCCAGTGTGGACATGAGCTGCTTCTTGCGCTGCTCCAGCTCCCGGATGGCTTCCTCCAGTGCACGGATCTCCTGCTTCATGTTCCGCAGCGCACCGGCCTGCCCATCCTCCGCATAAAAGGACGCAATGGTCTCCAGCCCCAGATTCGCGCCCCGCAGCTTGCGCACAAACATCAGCTCATAGAGGTTGCAGGCCGAATAATCAAAGTACCCGTTGGCAAGCCTTGCCGGGTGCAGCAGGCCTTTTTGCCGGTACATGCGGATGGTTTCCGGGTTGACGCCGGACAGGTGCGCCAGTTCGTGGATTTTCATAGATATTCCGTCACCTTTTTGTCACCATTTCTGTATTGACCATGTATTTGCTACAGGGTTTATAATTATACCACATCGTTTGTGAAAACACAATCAATGTGCCGCGAAAGAAGAAGTACCAAACACAGAAGAACGAAAAAGAATGGAGAACACATCATGGCAAACATCTCTCGCCGCAACTTCATGAAGGTTGCTGCCGGTGCCGCCGGCATCGCCGGTCTGGGCCTGCTGAACGGCTGTTCCAAGACCGAAGCCCCCGCCTCCTCCGCTGCTGCCTCTGCGGCCGGGTCCGCCGCCGAAGGCACCACCACCCCCGCTGCCGCCGCTCCGGCAACCGACAAGCTCTACACCGCCTCCATCAACCCTCAGCTGGACGAGAGCGAGTTCCGCTCCAACACCAAGGAGCTGACCACCCTGTTCAGCCCCCTGACCATCGGCTCTATGGAAATTTCCAACCGCATGGTCAAATCCGCTGCCGGTTCCGCCACCTATCTGGCCGGTCTGACCGATGAGCTGCTCACCTACTACGTCAACCTGGCCAAGGGCGGCGTGGCCCTGATCTATGTGGAGACCATCGCAGCGCTGGAGGTCCCGGAAGGCGGCTCCTACGACGCCGACACCCTGGCCTTTGGCCAGAAGCTGGTGGACGAGTGCCACAAGTACGGTGCCAAGATGGGTTACCAGATGTCCGGCTTCGGCATGGGCGAGAATGACATGACCATTGACGACATCCATGCCAAGCAGGCACACTTTGTGGAGGTCGCCAAGGGTCTGCAGCAGATGGGCTTTGACTGCGTGGAACTGAACTGCGCCGGCTTCAATATGCCCGCACACTTCCTGTCCCGCTTCCACAACACCCGCACCGACGAGTACGGCATCGGCTCCATCGAAAACCGTGCCCGCTTCATCACCGAGATCATCGAGGGTGTGAAAAAGGAGTGCGGCCCGGACTTCAACATGCAGATCCTGATCAACTGCATTGAGGAGAACGACAACATCTCCAACAACCCCACCATAATGACGCTGGATTCCGCTGTCACCACCCCGCACACCCTGGCCATGACCATGGAAGAAGGCATTGCCGCCGCCAAGCTGTTCGAGCAGGCCGGCTGCGACTCCATGCACCTGCGTCTGGGACCCCTGGGCCACCACGTTGCCCAGTTCGGTGCCGACCTGTACTTCATCCTGAACGGCATCGAGGGCTGCACCGGTTTCGGCACCCAGTACGACTTCAGCAAGAACTGGCAGGGCATGCTGATCGGCAACACCAGCGGCTGCGGCATCGGCCTGAACGTTGCCGCCGAGTATAAAAAGGCGCTGTCTATCCCCTGCGGCGTTGTCACTTACAACGATCCCGCCCACGCACCCGACTTCTTCGAGCAGGCTCTGGAGGACGGCAAGGCCGACTTCTTCCTGATGACCCGCCCCCTGACCGTGGACATGGAGTACGTCAACAAGCTCAAGGAAGGCCGCATTGACGAGATCGCACCCTGCACCCGCTGCCTGCACTGCCACATCGGCAGCAACGAGGCCAACGCACAGATGGCTTACTGCCGTGTGAACGCCCTGACCCAGCGCGTGATGCGCGAGGGCGGCCCCGCTACCTACGAGCTGGAGCCTGCAGCCACCCCCAAGAAGGTCATGGTCATCGGCGGCGGCCCCGCCGGCATGGAGGCTGCCCGCATCGCAGCTGCCCGCGGCCACAACGTGACCCTGTACGAGAAGCGCGGTGCCCTGGGCTTCATGCTGGACTTTGCTGCTTCTGTCAAGGGCCCCCATGAGAATCTGGCCGACCTGAAGAACTACCTGATCCGTCAGCTGGAGCTGAACGGTGTGGAAGTCAAGACCGGCACCGAGGTCACCCAGGAGCTCATCAACTCCGAAGCACCGGATGCCGTCATCCTGGCCGCCGGCGGCCTGCGCGACACCTTGACCGTGGACGGTGACGGCAGCGCCCTCGTGGTGGAGATGGACAACTTCATGTTCACCGAGATGGGCGACAACGTGATCGTTTACGGCTCCAACGCGCAGGCCTTTGACGCCGCCCTGTGGCTGACCGTGCACAAGAAGAACGTGACCATCGTCACCTCGAACCCGGCCTCCGAGTTCGACATGCAGCAGTCCCAGCACGCCATGCGCATGATGACCACCGCCCTGTACGCTCTGGGCGTGAAGTCCTATCCGCAGTCCGCCATCAAGACGGTCAGCAGCAATGTGGCCACCCTCACGCTGGACAGCGGTGTGGAGATGAACATCAAGTGCGATGCCATCGTCAACGGTGCCGACATGCTGCCCAACACCAGTCTGGTGGACGGCATCGACTGCAAGGAAGTGTACACCATCGGCGACTGCGCCAATCCCTTCAACATCGCTCTGGCCATCCGCGGCGGCAACGACGCCGGCCGTGCGGTCTGATGCAGCCTGAACCCCTGACCTCATAAAAAACCAGTGCCGCCCGCAGAGAATCTCCCTGCGGACGGCGTTTTTGCATCCGGGTGGCGTGCACCCATCAAAAAATGCCCCGTGGGCGGTCACCCACGGGGCATTCTGCGTTCTTGTCTTACTGGGCCTGGCTCAGGCAGTCGTTCATGGCAGTGAACACGGCCTCGCTGGTCATGGTCGCGCCGGAAACAGCATCCACGCCGTTGGTGGAACCAGCCTTGGTCAGGGCATCTGCCAGGGTCTCGGCAGCAGCGCCGCCCAGCTCCGGGGTCTCGCCGGAAGCATCAATGGCCACCTCGCTCACCTTGCCGCCGGAAACAGTCACGGTGACCTCCACATCGCTCAGGCAGCCCTTAGCGCTGGAAGTATAGGTGCCGTCGGTCAGTTTCTCTGCGCCTGCAGAGCCGGTGCCAGCCTGTGCCAGGCAGCTGTCCATGGCGGTGAACACGGCATTGCTGGTGAGGGTCGCGCCGGAAACGGCGTCCACACCGGCAGTGGAACCGGCCTTGGTCAGCTCATCTGCCAGGGTCTCAGCAGCAGCACCGCCCAGCTCCGGGGTCTCACCGGAAGCGTCGATGGCCACATTGGTCACCTTGCCGCCGGTGACGGTGACGGTGACGGCCACCTCGCTCAGGCAGCCCTGCTCACTGGCGGTGTAGGTGCCGTCGGCCAGAGAAGCCGTGTTGTCAGCAGCGGGCACGGTGCCGGTGTTCTTGATGTACAGGCTCAACACCACTGCCATGATGACAGTGACGATGGCCATAATGACGATGTTGCGGGTCATTGTCTTTTTCATAAAAAATCAGATGCTCCTTTTGACTTGACGGGTTGATTTTTTCACTTTGCAGGTTTGAAGCTGTCGCGCAGGGTGACCACACGGTTGTACACGCCGGGGTTCTTGCTGTCCGGGGTGAAGAAGCCGGTGCGCACGAACTGGAACTTGTCGCCGGGCTTGGCGTCCTTCAGGCTCTCTTCCAGCTTGCAGCCGGTGCAGGCCACAACGCTCTCCGGGTTCAAGTAGTCCTTGTAGTCGCTGCCCTCGGGGATGGCGTTCATGTTGGCCTCGGTGAACAGCTTGTCGTACAGGCGCACCTCAGCGTCGATGCAGTGGGCAGCGCTGACCCAATGGATCGTGCCCTTGACCTTGCGGCCGTCGGCGGGGTTGCCGTTGCCGGTCTCCAGGTCGGCGGTGCAGTGGATGGCAGCGATGCTGCCGTCCGGGTTCTTGTCCACGCCGGTGCACTTGACGATGTAGGCACCCATCAGGCGGACTTCCCCGCCGAGGGTCAGGCGCTTGAACTTGGGAGGCGGCACCTCGGCAAAGTCCTCGTTCTCGATCCATAGCTCGCGGGTAAAGGCCACCTTGCGGGTGGTGGTGTCGTTGGCCTCGCGGTTGGGATTGTTGGCCACGTCAAAGTACTCGGTCTTGTCCTCCGGGTAGTTGTCCACGATCAGCTTGACCGGGTCCAGCACGGCGATGCGGCGCTGTGCGGTCAGGTCCAGCTCGCTGCGGATGCAGGCCTCCAGCTGGCGCATGTCGATCAGGTTGTCGGACTTGGAGATGCCGGCCTCCCGCACAAAGGTGAAAATGGAGGTGGGGGTGTAGCCGCGGCGGCGCAGGCCGCACAGGGTGGGCATGCGGGGATCGTCCCAGCCGTCCACGATGCCCATTTCCACCAGCTCGCGCAGGTAGCGCTTGCTCA
>ERZ840517.2932-NODE-2932-length-13988-cov-2.657647_pt1 | contig 13988 bp, 13 predicted proteins | sample MGYA00519876_ERZ840517 | MGnify/ENA primary metagenome ERZ840517 (study PRJEB31850, sample SAMEA3708882) | human gut metagenome | biome: human gut; feature: human-associated habitat; material: faeces | place: China | collected 2014 ... | reverse complement strand
CCGCGAGGCGCTCGATCGTCTTAATCGTTTTCTGCTTTCTCGCGGTTTCTTATAATTTCCATTGCAGGTTCATAACAGTCCTCTGTCACCATTACAGATACGGTAGGGCTGATATAGGGAGCTATCGTTGTGATGAGGCCGTCTTTCAAGGCGGCTGCTATTTCATTGCTTTCAAGCAGACCTTTGATGAGTTCTGCTTCCCATCTCGAACCGGAAAACACTTCAACTAAACGGCTATTATCTCCTTCTTTCATAATTTTTTGGGGTATTAAGGTGTTTATACTTCTACAAATGTACACGATAATTTCAGAAAAATGGCATCGGGAGATGAAAAAGTAAGAGACTATTTTGTTTATTTTCGATAATACAGCACTCTATGTATGTTTCGTATCCTTTACACACTGTTTGAAACGCTTTGGATAGTAACTGTGGACGGGCACAAAAAGAGAGCTCTTTGTTTCTGCTTTTCTTAATAGTGTGAGCAAAATACACAATAAAGTGAATAAATTAATCAATTTATTGCCTAAACGTCAAAAATAGATGTATATTTGCGAAACACAACCACGCCATTAATCTTGCAGAAATATGAGAACGATCCCCTCTCGGAGAATATTATTTGTCATTTCTCTTATTCTTTGTTGTACAGTCTGTGCGCAAGAAGAAAAAGAGTTTAATGTAGATAGTGAACTTTATTCTTACTTTCAGCGTTGTCAGGAGAATGTCGGTGATTCGAAAGTTCTTCACATGGCGGATACATTATATTGGATGTCTGAAAAAAAAGGAGATCAGCGCATGCAAGCTGTAGCATTGACTCTGAAATTAGACCATTATTATTTTAAGGGAGATGAAGAAGACAGTATCATTCATTATACGAAGGTGGTTAAGGAGTTTGCGGAGAAAACCAATCAGCCTAAATACTATTATTTCGTTTGGAACAACCGTTTGATTTTATATTATCTCAAAACAGGAAAAAGTAATATTGCCTTGTATGAGGCTCAGGAAATGCTTAAGGATGCACAAAAAAGAGATAGTAAAATCGGATTGCTTTATTGTTATAACAGTCTGTATCAGATTTATGAAATCAAAGATTTGAAGAGTCTGGCTATTGAATATTGCCTGAAAGGAATCGAACTGACTGAAACTTATCATGTTGATAATTATAATATTTCAACTTCTTATACGGAGGTAGCCAAATACTATATCAACCAGGGGGATATTTCTAAAGCTCTCGAAATGCTGAAAAAAGCGGAATCTACGGCCAATGCAAGTACGCATGTTTTTTCTGCAAAATTGGGATATGTACACTATTATCTTGCCATAGATAATCCGGGCGAGGCTTGGAATAGATTGCAGGAGGCCAAAGTGCTGGTCGAAGAGGATAAAAAACTGGATATTTATAAGAAGCTTTACTACGAGAATGAAGTCTTCTATTACAAGCAAACCAAACAATATCAGAAAGCTTTGGTGGCTGCCGATAAACAAATAGAAGAAGAACTGCGGCTTAACGAACATGCGTTGCAAGGCAGCCATTATCGTATGAAAGGTGAAATATACCGGGCGATGGGGCGAAAGGATCTTGCAACGGATTTTTTGGCCAAATATATTTTGCTGGAAGATTCCATAAGACAAAGTAATGAAGAACAATCCATCAGTGGATTTGCCACTCTGGTCAATATGGAAAGATTGAATGCCGAGAAAAAAGAGTTAGTGCTTCAGGCACAGAAAAAAGAACTGCATAATAAGCAACTTCTCATAATTTCGCTGGTTACCTTACCGGTTTTCGTATTTATATTTTTGTATCGTGAGAATCGCTTGAATAAACGGCTTCTCCATTCGGAGGAAGAGTTACGGAAAGCAAAAAATGCGGCAGAGACCGCCAGCCAGATGAAAACGTTGTTTATACAAAGTATGTCGCACGAAATTCGTACACCGTTAAATTCGATTGTGGGATTCTCTCAAATATTGGGAGACCGCTATCAGGATGATCCGGATACTAAGGTATATGCTTCTATTATAGAGGAGAACAGTAATAACCTCCTTCGGCTGATAACAGATGTGCTCGAGTTGTCTGATCTGGATAAGACCGGAAAGATGCCGGCTGATATCATGACCAATATAAATGACTGTTGTAAGTTGAGTGTGGATAATATTCGTAAAGATGTGCAAGAGGGAGTGGAATTGCATTTCCAGCCGGCCCGTGAAGAATTTATCGTGAAAAGTAATCCGGAGCGTATCATGCAGGTGTTGGTGAACTTGCTGCATAATGCTGCAAAATTCACTCCGTCGGGTGATATAACATTGGCATATAGTATAATGAAGGAGGGACAGCGGATCTGTTTTACTATAACCGACACAGGGCCTGGCATTCCTTTGGAAAAGCAGGAGGCGGTTTTCTCCAGATTTGCCAAACTTGACAGTTATTCGCAGGGTACCGGACTGGGACTCTCGATCTGTCGGGGAATTGCAGATAAGTTGGGAGGGAGTCTGACTCTTGATTCTAAGTACACGAAAGGGTGTCGTTTTGTATTTATAATACCATATTCTTAGTTTTTATATATTTAATACCCTAACAAATGAAAACAAAAGTATTTCTTATGAGTCTGGCGTTGAGTTGCCTTTGGAGCTGTCAGCAAAATGAATCGGAAGAGTTGATAACCGCTCGAACGATTAACTTCACCAGTGTTGTGATTGGTGATGAAGTTCTATCACGGGCCGGTGGTACTTCCATTGATGTGATTTCAATGCGTACCGAATTGGATGATGCGTTTACAGTGTTTAACCTCAGAGAAGATACTCGTTCATGGGAAGAATTCGGAAAGGCGGATGAGGTTCTCTTTTATGCCCATTACCCGCGTTTGCCGGAAGATGTATCCGGTGCGGAGACTCGTGTATTGAAAGGGGGAACGGATGATTATTTGTTCGGGCAGGCGAAAGCGGTCAACGGTCAGCAGCAGGTATGTCTTCAGTTTAAACGCGTGATGGTCCCTTTGGCAGTAGAAGTTCTTGAGGAGGATGGCAATCCTTATCCGGGCAGTATTGAGGTCGGTGCTTTGTTAAAGAATAAAGGTGTTCAGAACTTGAAAGATGGTTCTGTTACTACTCTTGACGAAAAGGAATATACTAAATTTGAATGTGTAGCGAATAGCACGACAAGAGGTGTAAAAGCGATTATTGCTATTAACCTTCTGCCACAAAAAATTGAAAAAGGAACTCCTTTTCAAGTGCAGTTGAGTGACGGTAGGGCTTATACTGCTACAGTAGCCGAAACCGTACTGTTGAAATCAGGAGAAAATTATAAGGCGGTTGTGAAAGGTGACAAGGTGACCATTACAATCTTTGATGGATCTATTCCCTTATAAGTGTTAGGTTAACGTGAGTTATATCGAGCTCACGTTAGATTAATGAAATCGTGTTAATGAAATCATATGATAAAGATAAAGCCCTCTTTGTATAAACAAGATACAGAGAGGGCTTATATTGTATGGAGAGCGTACGGATTACTCAATCGGTTTATTCAAGTGTTATCCGTTTGACACTTATTCTCTCATTCAAAAAAGTAGATGCGGATTCGGTGAATTTTTCTTCTGCTTCTGTCGTATAAAACGTGCATTCTCCGCCTTCTGTGCATTTGGCTGCCATTTCCGGATGGCGATAAAGGTAATCTTTCAGGCTTGCAGCAACATATTCGCCTTGAGAAACGACCTTGATATTGCTGGGTACAAACTGCCTTATTTTAGGTAGTAATAACGGATAGTGTGTGCATCCTAATATGATCGCATCGATCAGAGGATCTTTTTCTAACAGAATGTCCGTGTACTTTTTAATAAAATAATCGGCTCCGGGGTCGTTGGCTTCATTGTTTTCTACCAATGACACCCACATCGGGCAAGCTTCTCCACTGACATGAATGTCCGGAAATAATTTATGTATTTCCAGAGGATATGACTCTGATTTGATGGTACCCGCCGTGGCAAATACCCCTACGTGGCGGTTGTGAGTCATGTCGCCTATACATTCTACTGTAGGGCGGATCACTCCGAGCACTCTCCGTTGGGGATCTATATCCGGTAAATCATTCATTTGTATAGTACGCAGCGCTTTTGCCGAAGCTGTGTTGCATGCCAGAATTACCAGATGACATCCCATTTCAAATAATTTATTTACAGCTTGGAGGGTAAATTCATAAACAATCTCAAAGGAACGTGTGCCATAAGGGGCACGGGCGTTGTCTCCCAAATAGATGTAATCATATTGAGGCAGGGCTTCTCTGATTTTACTTAAAATGGTCAGTCCGCCATAACCCGAATCGAATACTCCGATAGGGCCGGGGGCTTGTGAGAGGTTTGGTTTCATGATGATGGAAAAGTTACGAGCTACAAGCTACAAGTTACAAATGGCATTTTAAGTCGAAATTGCCGGTAACTTGTTGCTTGTAGCTCGCTTTGTCTGTTATTTGTTGCTTATAAAAAACTTAAGCTGTCGTTCTTTTATTTAATTCCGAGCTGAGCTTTTACTTTAGTGGTAAGATCGATACTTTGAGCACCGATATAAGGTATTTGTGTACGCGCAAGGTCGAAAACATAGATAACACCTTCTGCTTCACCTACAGCTTTGATCGCATTGTCTAACTTCTGATATACAGGAGCCATTTTCTCTTGCTGTGCTTTTTGCATTCCCTGTTGTGCTTCCTGCTGGAATTGTTCTTGTCTTTCAGCCATATCCTGCAATTCTTTCTGTCTTCTTTCTGCAATGTTTTGCGGTAGAGAATCTTTTGCTATTGCTTGCTGGAATTCCTGATATTTTTTTGTGAATTCTGCTTGAGTCCGTTGAATCTCATCTGTGTAGTTTTTTTCCAAAGCCTGCAATTCCGAAATGGCTTTTGTATATTCGGGCATTGTAGGAATAATATCAGTCGAATTCATGTGACCGAACTTAAGTGTTGATTGTGCAAATACACCCATCGGGAGTACTAACATAATTAATAGTGCAATTTTCTTTAGCATAGTTTTATTATTTATTTTAATGATTACTTTCCGGTTATCGCTTGCAAATGTATGAAATTAATTTGAATATCCTAACTTTGCCAGCACTTCATTACTTATATCAATGCGCGGAGATGCAAAAATGATACTTGCTGCTGATGCTCTGTCTACTACAACAGAGTAACTTTTCTGTTCCGCCAGTTCTTTTACAGCGTTGTATATTTCATCCTGAATAGGCTTCATCAAACTTTCTCTTTTCTTGAAGAGTTCGCCTTCCGGACCGAAATATTTACGTTTCAACTCTGCAGCTTCTTTCTCCTTTGCTACAATCTCTTCTTCTTTCTTGGTCTTTTGTTCTTCAGAAAGAAATACTGTTTCCGATTGATAATTCTTATACAGTGTTTGAGCCTCTTTGGCAAGCGTTTCTACTTCACTTTGCCATTTCTTGGAGGATTGGTTCAACTGTTCGTTAGCACGCTCGTAAGCGGGAATATTCTTTAGGATATATTCCATATCAATCAGAGCAAATTTCTGTGCGCTGGCTGTCAGACTGACAGCAAACAGCATCATGATAAATAGAACAGACTTTCTCATAATGTTTAGTTTTTTAATGAAACAATTAGAATTCTTGACCCAGTACGAAGTGGAAATGACTACCACCGGCACTGCTGCTACCGAATACTTTATCGAAACCGTAAGCCCAGTCGATACCCATCATACCAATCATCGGAAGGAAGATACGTACACCGACACCGGCAGAACGTTTCAAGTCGAACGGATTGAATTTATTGATATCGTTCCATGCATTACCGGCTTCTAAGAAACCTAACACATAAATGTTAGTACTTGTTTCCAGCATTAACGGATATCTTAATTCGATGCCCAAACGGGTGTATGCATAACCTTCGCTACCGTAAGGTGTCAACGAACTGTTTTCGTATCCACGTAATGCAATACTTTCCGTAGCATAGCTCGAGTATCCCGTCATACCGTCGCCACCTACATCAAATGTTTCGAATGGAGACTTCTTGTATTTATTGTAGTGTCCCAATAAACCGAATTCAACACGACTCATCAGTACCAAAGATTTAGGATGAGTGGTATAGTCCATCAAAGCTGTATAAGTTTTTGCTTTGAATTTCCATTTATGGTACTCAATCCAATTGTATAGCTTGTTTCTATTGTCTTGAGTAATGCTACCATTGGAATTATAGTATCCTTTGTAATCTCTTCCGTCAAACAGAGAATACGGTGGTGTAATCTGTGCCGACAATGAGAATTCGGAGCCTTGGCGCGGGAACAACGGATTGTCTATAGAACTACGGGCCAATGTCAGGTTCAGACTAATGTTGTTGCATTTACCGTCTGTAACAGGGAAATACTGCCAGTCTTTCAATATATAACGTTGGTATGCCAATTCTGCTGAAAGCGTAAAATAGTCATCCGGCCATTTTAGACGTTTACCCCAACCGATTGAAAGTCCCCACATCTGGATCGATTTGTCAGGGTCATAGTAGTTCTCGTAGTTGTTGTAGTTTCCGTAGTTGTACATGCCATATCCGCCATAACCACTATAAATACTGTTGTAATAGTTATTATAATAGCTGTCGTTGTAATAGCGGCTACTGATATCGGTTTGTCTGGAGTAGAAAGCCGAAACTGAGAATGAGTTCGGACGTTTGCCTCCAAACCACGGATCGAAGAATGAGATACTGTATGATTGATAGTATCTTGCATTGGTTTGCCCGCTGACGGTCAATGTCTGGCCGTCACCTTGCGGAAGTATACCGCGATAGTTATCTCCCGGGTGTAGCAGATTGGCCAGTGAGAAGTTGGTAAACTTCAAACTCAATTTACCGATTACACCTGTCTGTCCCCAACCTGCGGAGAATTCAACCTGGTCATTGGCTTTGGATACCAGATTGTAGGCGATATCAACCGTACCGTTCATCGGGTCCGGTTGAATATCCGGTTGGATATTTTCCGGGTCGAAATGTCCCATTTGCTGGATTTCACGCATAGAACGCATGAGGTCGTCACGACTGAACAGTTGCCCGGGACGGGTACGAAGTTCACGGCGAACTACATTTTCATACAAACGGTCGTTACCGTTGATCTTGATTTTATTGATGGTGGCTTGTCTGCCTTCGTAAATTCTCATTTCAAGGTCGATAGAATCTCCATCGATATTGATTTCAACCGGGTCGAGGTTATAGAACAGGTAGCCGTTGTTATAGTATAAGTTACCGATAGCATCCTCATCCGTAGAAAGGCGTTCATTCAATAATTTCTGATTATAGACATCTCCCTTTTTCATGCGGAGAAGGTAATTCAGTTGTTCGGAAGGATATAAAGTGTTACCTACCCATGTTACATTACGAAGATAGTACTTGTCTCCTTCTTCTATTTCGATATATACATTGACGGTCTTTTCATCGTAAGGTGATACACTGTCCACAACGATCACCGCATCACGGTAACCTAATTCATTATACTTATCGATAATCAACTGTTTGTCTTCTTCGTATTTTTCATTGATGAATTTCTTGGTACGGAACAGGTTTTTCAGTTTACCTTTTTCATTTGTTTTCTTCATTACGCGTTTCAGCTTGGACGTTTTGATGGCCTTGTTGCCGACGATCGTAATTTCATGCACTTTTACCTTTTCTTTTTTATCAATATTTACATCGACAATGACTTGGTTTTCATTGGAAACATCGTCTTTTTGTGAGATAATGATTTCTGCATTTTTGAAACCTTTGTCGTCAAAATAACGTTTAATAAGGGTTTTTGCACGATCTACCAAGTTCGGGGTAATCTGGCTGCCTTTTACCAATCCTAAACGTGTTTCCAAATCCTGCCTTTCTGACTTTTTAACACCATGATAACGTATTTCCGAAATACGCGGGCGTTGGGTCAGACTGATTTTTAACCAAATTTTGTTACCTTCTATCTTTTCGGCTGTAATCTGTACATTCGAGAATAGTCCATGACGCCAATAACGCTTGATAGCACTTGTTATTTCATCGCCCGGCACTGAGATCGTTTGTCCTACCGATAATCCGGACAGCCCGATGAGTACATAGTCCTCGTAGTTTTTAACACCTTCGACCTTTATATCGGCTATTTCATATTTTTTGGGTGTTCCTGAATATAAAATAACAGGCTTTGAAGATTCGTCTGTGTTAGCATCTTGTGCCCTGCCTGCCAATACAAACCCAAACAGGCAGATAAACGTTACGAATATGAAGGAAATACGATAATGCATTTATGTTATAATTATAAGTTTTGAGTTAACTGATTTGTTCACTGGTTTTGCCGAAGCGACGTTCCCGTTTCTGATAATCACAGATGGCTTTTCTCAATTCTTCTTCCCTGAAATCGGGCCAGAAAGTGTCACAGAAATAGAGTTCGGAATAAGCACACTGCCATAAAAGATAGTTGCTTAACCGTATCTCACCTCCTGTTCGGATCAACAAATCCGGATTGGGCATAAAATGAGTGGTCAGATGTGATTCTATGCAGTCGCAGGTAATTTCTTCGGGAGTAATTTCTCCTTTTTGTACCCGTATTGCAATTTGTTTGGCTGCTTCTGTTATTTCCCATCGTGAAGAATAGCTGAGTGCTAATACCAGACACATACCGGTGTTGTGCGAAGTGTGTTCTACACAAGTATTCAGGCGTGTCAATACATTCTCCGGCAACTTTTCTATATCACCTATAATACGAAAGCTGATGTTATTCTTCATAAAGGTCTCTTCTTCGATGGAATCGAAAAGAAGACTCATCAACGCTGCCACTTCATCGGACGGACGATTCCAATTTTCTGTAGAGAAAGTATATAATGTCAGATACTTGATGCCCATTCGGGCTGCTTCTTCTGCAATGACATGCACCGTTTCCGCACCGGTCTGATGTCCAAAACTGCGTTCACGTCCGCGCTGTTTGGCCCATCTTCCGTTACCATCCATGATAATTGCTACATGTTGAGGTATCCGGCTAAAATCTATTTGCTCTGTATAGGACATCTTTTTAGTTGTTACATTCTTTACATCTGGAAAAAAGGTCATATGTCACAAAAAAGACGGTATATGAATAACTGTCTTTGTTCTTCCATCCCTGACTTTTAATCCGATACGGATCATTCAATTGCAGTCCTTCTTTATTGGTGACATCTAATTTATCACTTAAGCTGAACCGCATGGTAAACTCGCAACCGATATTGATGCGGTGGGCTATTTTATATTTCACTCCCACCCCTATCGGAAAGTTTACTGTAAATACTCCTTCTGCCGGTGCCGGTGCGAAGGTAAATCCCATTCCCCCTAATATATAAGGAGTAAAACGATGCCCTCCGTTATATCCTATTCCGGTACCGTATGCCAGAAAGTTATATTCAAATTGTGCCCCGAGGTCGAAGAGTGTACGTTTAAAACCAACTTCTCCGTTGTCGGGGTATTTGTTTTTAAAATTTTTCGTGTTGCCGGATATTCTTCCTGCCATTAAATTGGTTTTTATGGACATTCGTGGATTCATGATAAACCTGGCCATAAATCCTCCGGCTACTCCTATATTTTTGAATGGGGTGGTGTAATTGGCATCACCCATGTAAAAACTGCCTCCTAATCCGCCCCCCAATTCCATTCTATATTCTTCGTCATCCTGCGCATGCAGACTGAAAAGCGGTAAAGTGAGCATCCATATACATGATATCAGCGTTCTTTTGATAAATGCCATAATCGTTTTATTACTTGGTTATTCCATTAATAGAACGGCTGATTAACTTTAAAATTGTATATAGGCTACTGTCTGTCAAAGCCTAACCGGTTTAAACGTCCCCGCCAAACTTCATTGGGCTGACTTCGCATTATCCAGATAAAATTATTTTTATCCACTACCATTGAATAATCAGATTCCCAACCTCGGAAACCTCCGGTGGCAGAAGATTCTGAGGCAGCTTGCTCCGGGAACATGAACATACTTTCTACTGCATTCCATACAATGCCGTTTACAGACTTGTAGAAAGTCTTGAAATCTTTTCCGAAAATATAGAATGCATCTCCGTAGTACATGATAGACGGATCTTGTAGCATGGGACAAGTATAGGACGATTCGGTTGAAAGGGCCGCCCATTCCTGGCCTTCCATATATCCCCACGCTATAGTTGCCGTATCGTTTTCCGTCGGCTCAACGATATTACCTACGACCATTATATTAGGTACGCCGATTGCATTGTTGAAAGTCGTTGCCGAGATATTGTTGCGTGGGAAATTTTGAGGGACAATTCCTTCTACTTTCCATTCACTACCATCGGTCGTGAAGAACCTTTCCACATCCTCGGTTTCGTTCTTTTCGTTTGTTTCTTTAAGGGTTTTAATTCCTGTAAGAATATTGCTGATCGGTGCGATAAGTGTGACCACATCTTCGCCGAATGCCGGAGCATCTGTCCAACTTTTACCGTCACTTGAACTATAAACTTTACTGTAACCGTTTACTGTAGCATACAGCATTTCTTTAAAGGTGACTATTGAAGTGAGGTCTGTTGATGGCAATCCACTGATCGGGCTCTCGGCCCAATGCTTTCCATCGGACAATGCGGTGGAGTACACAGCAGTTGCTTCCGGTGAATAAACCAATATGTTATTATCAAAAATGATTGCTTTTTGTTTGCCGGTAATTGCGGGTGCAAAAGGCTGGGCTATCGGACCGTCGCCCCAGTTCAGGGAATCCGGCTGCTGTTGATGTACACGCACAGAGAGGGAGTATTCTTTCTTGTGTTCTAAATCGGGGGCGTATACTCTGAATTTGAAAGGTTTTCCAGATGTTCCGTCCGGAAGTATTTCCATTGTATTGACTAAATTGACAGAATCTTCTATGTTGAAAAGCGAGTCTTTACCGGCAGCGTCTACCGCAACGACATATCCTGCCGTCGAAAGTGTTTTGATTAGGATTCTGTCGATAATGGTATCCGAACCAACTGGCAATGAATCTTGATTGTATATTCTTCCTGAAAGCTGATCTATCGTGAAAGCATAATTCACTCCCAATATATTGTCGAGTTCAAATGCCTGCACTAACGCATTTGGGCTATATTCGATTGGATCGTCGTCGCCAAGGCAGGAACTCATGGCAAATGATACAAATAAGAAACTCACAATTACTGATAAAAACTTAATTCTCATTTTGAACGATTGTGTTTATTTACAAGTTGCAAAAATAGGAACATTTTTTCCGATATTGAACATTGTGGAGAAGTTTTATATAAAATTATAGATAATCACAGGCTTTTTATCGATGGAAACCCCTCTATATAGGGTTGTTTAACCTGCTTTTATTTGTGTAATGTGTTATTTCTACTCCAAAATGTTTTTCAGTGGAATAACTAATTTTATTTCTTATTTCAGGTGCTTTAACACCGGATTGCAGCCTGATTTCGGCTCTCTCAATAAATGCTTCATCCCATAATTCTGCATTGATGAACGACTGAAGCAATTGTGCTCCTCCTTCTACCAGCAGGGATTGTAATCCACGGTGATAAAGTTCTTCCATGATCTGCGGTAATAAGTCTTTTTGGTAATTTAAGGTGATATATTCTATATGCTTTTCTTGGGGGTGTATTAAGGATGTAAAAATAAGTGTTGGAATGTTGTCACTGAGAAGATGTAAAGTGGATGGTAGTGACAGATCTTTGTCCAATGCGATTCGTACCGGATTTTTGCCGTACCAATTTCGTACTGTTAATGACGGATTGTCTAACAACGCCGTTCGGCTTCCTACCATGATGGCGTCTGATTCACTTCTCTTTTTATGTACCAACATTGAGGTCAGTGAGGTAGAGAGCATTACCGGATGTCCCTCCGAGCGGTTGATGTCAATAAAGCCATCTGATGATTCGGCCCATTTTAATATAATGTAAGGACGCCGGAGGGTATTGAATGTGATAAAGCGTCGTATTAAGTCACGGCATTCTTTTTCGAGTACACCTACAACCACTTCTCTTCCTGCATTGCGCAGCTTCTGTATGCCTCGTCCGGCCACTTCTGAAAATGGATCCTGGCAACCGATGACGATACGTGGTATTTGCTTTTCGATAATCAGGTCAGCACAAGGGGGTGTTTTGCCATAATGAGAACAGGGCTCCAAGCTGACGTAGATGGTGGAATGTTTTAATAAGGTTTGATCTTTAACCGAGCGGATGGCATTAACTTCTGCGTGGGCTTGTCCGCAACGGATATGGTATCCTTCGCCGATGATGCGTCCATTGTGCACGATGACGGCTCCTACCATCGGATTAGGGGATACATTGCATAAACCGTTTCGTGCCAGTTCGATGCAACGCTGCATGTATTTTTCTTCTTCCATTTTTCCGTCTTTTATTAATAATATTTGTACTTTTGCACCCCAAAACAGATGAATTTATGAATCGGGTCTCGACTTACATCCGTCAATCGCTGTGTGATATTTATCCTCCTCAGGAACTTAAGAGCCTGACGATGATGATTTGGTGTGATCTGCTTGGCATGGATGCACTCGATATTTATTTGGGCAAAGATATTAATTTATCAGAAAGCAAACTGCATGAACTTGAAAACATTCTGCAACGTTTGCGGAAAAACGAGCCGGTACAATATATTCGTGGGTTTGCAAATTTTCTCAGCCGGCCTTTTTATGTTGCGCCCGGTGTGTTGATTCCACGTCCGGAAACTGAAGAACTGGTAGAGCTTATTATTAGTGAAAATCAGTTTGATACTCCTCGAATCTTAGACATCGGTACCGGAAGCGGATGTATCGCTGTTTCTTTATCTCTTGATATTCTGCATGCTCAGGTTACCGCTTGGGACGTTTCGGATGAAGCGCTCGATATAGCTCATCGTAATAATGAAGCGTTGAATGCTACTGTGTCCTTTGAGAAAAGAAATGTGTTTGCTGATGTAGAACAGCAAAAAAAGTTTGATATTGTTGTCAGCAATCCACCGTATGTGACAGAGTCCGAGAAAAGGGCGATGGAATCGAATGTACTCGATTGGGAGCCGGGACTGGCTTTGTTTGTGCCGGATAATGATCCGTTGTGTTTTTATCGCCGGATTGCAGCTTTGGGGCGAAAACTTTTAAGCCCGGGTGGAAAGCTCTATTTTGAAATAAATCGTCTGTATGGTGCACAGATCGTTTCTATGTTGGCTGATTTGGGGTATTGTAATCCCCGTTTGATAAAAGATATTTCTGGTAATGATAGAATAGTAACTACATATAAATGAATACGATAACTGAAGATGAGGCGTTGAATCGTGTTGCCGCCTATTGTTCTGCTGCCGAACATTGCCGGGCAGAAGTGAGTGAGAAATTGCAAAAGTGGGGAATAGCTTACGAAGCGATAGAACGTATTCTTACCCGGCTTGAAGCAGAAAAGTATATTGATGATGAACGCTACTGCCGTGCATTTATAAATGATAAATATCGCTTTGCCAAATGGGGGAAAATGAAAATAGGACAAGGATTGTATATGAAAAAAATTCCCTCTGATGTAGCGTGGCGTTATCTGAATGAAATCGATCAGGAAGAATATCTTGCTGTTCTGCGTGATTTGCTTGCTTCTAAGCGGAAGAGTGTTCGTGGAAAAGATGAATACGAACTCAATGGGAAGTTGATCCGTTTTGCGATGAGTCGCGGCTTTGAAATGAAAGATATTAAGTGTTGTATAGAGGTTTCGGAGGAAGAAGCATGTGCTGATTAAAAAAATAACGGGAATCTTCTTTCTCGTTTCGTTCTATTTCTGTATTTTTGCAATCTATAATTATCAAGTTAGTTTAGTTATGAAAAACTTAGAGAGATTATTTGCTGAGAAGTTACTAAAGATTAAAGCGATTAAGCTTCAACCGGCTAATCCTTTTACATGGGCTTCCGGATGGAAATCACCGTTTTACTGTGATAACCGTAAAACACTTTCTTATCCGTCTCTTCGTAATTTTGTGAAGATTGAAATTACACGTCTGATATTGGAACGATTCG
>ERZ840517.2916-NODE-2916-length-14096-cov-2.486717_pt1 | contig 14096 bp, 8 predicted proteins | sample MGYA00519876_ERZ840517 | MGnify/ENA primary metagenome ERZ840517 (study PRJEB31850, sample SAMEA3708882) | human gut metagenome | biome: human gut; feature: human-associated habitat; material: faeces | place: China | collected 2014 ... | reverse complement strand
TGCTCAACATGCGTTGTTCTTTTTGCGGAAGCCGTTTTTTTAGCAATGCGTAACTTTTTTCTGCCGAAAAGCGTCCTCTGGGCGAACGGGTGGAGGCGATGAGCTTTTCCAGTATTTTTTCTGCTTCTGTTGCTGTATATTTCATTGTTTTCTATTTGGGTATCAGCTCGATAGACATTTTTGATGTTTGTCCGCCTTCCCATAAAGGTGTACAGACTATCTGGATGATTTCCCCTTTAATGGCCTTTCCCGGAAAAAGTGTGATAGTGGCTTTGGCTTCTTTCTTTCCGGCTTTTATTATTAACCGGTCATTATTTAGCTTGCACACCACGCCTATTCCCGGTATAGCAGACCGGTTGATACTTAATTTAACTTCTCTATCCTCTTTCTTTTTATCAACGGCAATCACTTTTACTTCTATTGTTTCTTCTTTGTCACTTTTGCTGTAGAAGTGAGATTGCATAGAATGCTCGAAGCCTACATAGTCGGTAGGGTAGTTCTTGTTTTTGTCATCACATGCCAATAATAAGAGGCTTACTAACAACGCTACGGTTGTTTGAAAATAGAATCGTTTCATACGTTAGTCTAATAAATAATAAACATTGTTCATTGATAAAGACAGTGGGACGATGATAATTCCCTATCCTTTATCTCTAAATAAATGTTAATCTATTTCGACAGACATAATCATCTCTTTCAATCGCCCGGTGGCTTTCTGCAATTGGGCATCTACTGTTTTAGTACTGATACCTAATTCTTCGGCCACTTGTGCATAGCTCTGTTTTTCTTCCCGTATGCGGATAAATACCTCCCGGCAACGCTCAGGCAGACGGTCCAATGCTTTTACATAGCGGGCGAACAACTCTTCGCTGATAAGTTCGTCTTCGGGGCTATAGTCGCTTTCCGGCGATTCGGGAAGTTCGTTGTCGGTATAAGCACTTCGGCGCATTTCCTTCTCCAGATAGTTGAGGGAAGCATTCTTGGTGATAACAAAGCAATAGTCTTCAATATTTCTGACTTCGGGCAATGTGTTGCGTTGCTCCCAAAGTTTTAGGAAAATATCGAGTACGATTTCCTGTGACCATTCCTCCCGTTTTACGTAATAGTAGGCAATACGAAACAGGCGGTCGTAGGTTAAATCGTAGAATTTGCGGAATGCGGTCTGAGAGTCCCATTCCTTCATTTGTCGCAATAGCTTTCGTACTTCGGATTCGGTCATGGCTCTTTCTACTCCTCTATTTTGAGCAGGTCGCTCATGATACTGTCGGATATGAATATCCCTTCCCGCGTAAGGCGCAAGGCATTGTCTTTCTCGATTAACTTCCCGTTTTTAAGGGATAAGGCAGCCGAGTCGAGGCAATATTGCCACAATCCGGTACCGAATTCTTCTTTTAGTTTCGCGAGAGGAATGCCCCAACAAGTGCGTAATGAGGTAATGATAAACTCATTGTATCGTGTCACTGTGTTCAGATCTTCCGTCTCGTAAATTCGTTTCCCGTTTTCTATGCCGTTTATATAATCATTCAGTGAAGCTATGTTCCATTCTCGTTCCTGGCGGTTGAAAGAGTGCGCTGACGGTCCGCAGCCTAAATAAGGAATGTTTTTCCAATATGCCGTATTATGCTGCGAGTGATATCCGGGGCGGCTGAAATTGGATATTTCGTAATGCTCATATCCGGCGGTCGTTAATTGGTCAATAAGTTCGGAAAAGAACCCGACACTGCTTTCCTCGTCTACTTCGCTGATACGATGCTGCTGTAACATATTATACATGGGGGTACCTTCCTCATATATCAGATGATAGGCCGATATATGTTCCACATTCAAGGCGATAGCCTGCTTCAGATCGTATTTCCAACTTTCTGCTGTTTCTCCGGGGAGTCCGTAGATGAGGTCGATACTTATATTTTGGAACCCTGCTTTCCTGCAATGCTCTACGGCTGCGATGGCTTGCGGGGCGGTGTGACGTCGCTTAAGCAATTGCAAAGTTTTCTCATTGAAAGTCTGTATCCCCATGCTGATACGGTTGAAAGGCAGGGTGGCAAGCATCCGTGTATACTCCGGAGTAAGGTCGTCGGGATTGGCTTCAAGGGTAATCTCGCGTACCTGCTTCATACCATAAACTCTTTCGATTGTTTCGAAAATCTGTAAGAAGTCTTCTTGTGTTAGTTGCGATGGAGTACCTCCTCCTAAATAAATTGTCTCGATGGGGGCACCTTGCAGATAGTCCCGGCGTATTTCCAATTCCCGGCAAAGGGTTTGGATATATCGTCCTTTGAATTCACTGAGGGTAGTGGAATAGAAATCACAATAAATACAACGGGTTTTACAAAAAGGGATATGAATGTAGATACCTGCCATAATCCGGTTATGTTGTTTACTTTTGCAAATGTAAGACTTTAGGTTCAGAAACCGGTTATCGCTTCTGCTTATTTATGTGAACGCTGTAATTTAGTACATTTATTGTGGATAAGGTATTGGAAGAAAAATCTCTTATCATTCGGTATAAACTTCCTGTTGGTAGGTAGAAAGCTTTTATTCTTTCCTACTTGCTTACTACTTAACTACTTAACTGCTTACTACTTAACTACTTAATAACCATTTATTTACTGTTGGTTATGAATTGTTCAGGCTCTAAACTGTTTCTTCTCCTTTCAATCCTTTTAAGTATTCCGATGGCGATATTCCGAATTCCTCTTTAAAACATTGCCTGAAATAGACCGGACTGTTTACTCCCACCTTGAAAGCTATTTCAGAAATGGTATATCTACCTTCCAGTATCAATTTTTCTGCATTCTTCATTTTTATTTTCCGTACATATTCATTTGTTGAAATTCCGGTCAAGGCTTTCACTTTTCGGTAGAGAGTAGATTTGCTCATGCATAGTTTGTCTGATAGATAGGCTACGTCTATTTTTTCCGATTGCAGATTATCTTCAATGATTTGCGTTATCTTTTGTATGAACTCGTCATCCAGTCGGTTCAGAGACTCATGGAGCATTATACATTTATCAGAATTTATATTTAAGTTGGAGTTAAACTGATTGGCTAATTTTCTGCGGGATTCCAATAAGTTGTAGATACGGCTTCTCAATAAACTTGCACTAAATGGTTTTGTCAGATAAGAGTCGGCACCTGCCTGATAACCTTCCTCTTTATTCTGCAAAGAGTCTTTTGCGGTAAGCATTATGACTGGGATATGACTTGTACGTACATCTTCTTTTATGATTTTACAGAAAGTGATACCGTTCATTCCGGCCATCATGATATCCGTTACTATAATGTCGGGGATATGTGCGATGGCGGCACGGCAACCGGCTTCTCCTTCGCTTGCGGTTACTACATCAAATGAGTCGGAGAATGATTCTGATATATATTCGCATATATCAGAATTGTCTTCTACCACCAGCAAGATTGGTTTTTCGCAAGGAATATCATCAGTGGGCACTACCTCTGCCGATTCTATTTCCGTATTGCCTTTCGGGGCCTTTTCACCAGAATCTGTATGTAGGGCATTGGGGTATATGTTATGCATAATAAGAGAAAAGTAGAAGCTGCTCCCTTCACCCGGAACGCTTTCTGCATATATTTCTCCTTGATGTAGTTTGGCAAGGTTTTTAACTAATGCTAAGCCGATACCGGTACCCGATGCCTGGCGGTCACTTCTGGCCTGATAATATCTTTCGAAAATATGTGGTAATTCATCTGCGGATATACCTTGCCCCGTATCAGAAACTTTGATTTCTACATAGTCCGTATCATTTTTTCGGGTAGTATAGAGTGAGATATTGATATAACCTTTTTCAGTATATTTGGCGGCATTGGAAATTAGGTTATCAAGTATCATAGTTACTATTTCTCTGTCGAAATAGAGCGAAAGCGGTTCAGGCTTAATTGTTATGTTAAATTCAACTTCTTTATTCAAGTTCAGTTCTTTATATCTCAGACTGACCTCTGTAACCAGTGCAGCAAGATTGTCTTTACTCACACAAAGTTTTTTATTTTGCGTCTCTGTTTTACGGAATTCAAGTATCTGATTAATCAGGTTTAAAAGCCGAATAGCACTGTTGTGAATGATAGATATTTTCTTACGTTGATGTGGAAGCAGTTCTTTGTCTTCCTGAAAATCTTCCAGTGGTCCCAGAATTAGGGTTAACGGGGTGCGTAATTCATGAGTGATATTGGTATAAAAGCGTAAACGTTCGTTGTTAAGTTCCTGTTCCTGTTCATGATTCTTCTTTTCCAGTTCATAAAAACTTTGCATATCTACTTTTTTCTTATAAAGATTAAGAAGATAGAAAATGATATATCCTGCGAGAATAAAATAAAGCACTTTTGCCCACCATGATAGCCAGATGGGGGGAGTAATGTGAATAGGAAGAATATTGATCTCGCCAGACCATTTCTGATTATGTATCCGTGTTTTCACTTGAAATTCATACTCTCCCGGTGGAATGTTGTGGAACATTACCGTATTTTCGTTGACGGTGTACCATGAGTCATCAAAACCTTTCAAACGGTATGCGTAATCTATCCAATTAGCTTGAGAATAATCAAGAACGCTATATGCCAGATTAAAAGTGTTTTGTTTGTAAGTTAGTTGTATGGTTTCATTGTTTTGGCCATAAAAGTTTATAGTGTTATTATCTTTATGTGCGGATTGTTCTTCGAATATTTTCATCTCGGTGATGATGACAGGAGATACCTCACGGTTACTTAATACGGTAACCGGATCAAAATAGCGGGCACCATTTATTGAGCCGAAATAAATGATACCATTTTCATCTTTTGTTACGGCTGCGCTGGAGAAATTGCCTATTGGCGTTTTGTCGAAATAGTTGTAGTTTATGAATTGTCCGGTTGCCGTGATATAGCAACTGATACCTGCATTGGTGCTAAACCAGATGTTACCCTCACCATCTTCGGTAATGGCACGAATATAGGAGTTATAAATGCCGTCTTGCCGGTTATAAACTTTGTATTCGTGAATTTTATTGGCTGGGAAACAGACTAATCCATCGCCTGTCGCTATCCAGATTCTACTCTCAGAGTCTCTGAAAATATAATTTATGCTATTGGAACAGAAGCCGTTGTATTCATTGAAATGACAGATGGATTTCATTTCGTTGGTGAGGATGGATAATCCTTGTCCGAAGGTACCTATCCAGATTCTTCCTTTTGTATCTTGAATGAGGCTGCGTATGGTATTTTCTGGAAGAGAAGAATTCTCAGTGGTATAATGCATTATGTTTTCATAAGTTTGAGTGTTAACAATAAATATTCCCGAACTGGTTCCTATCCACATATTGTTTTTGTTGTCTTCATAAAAACAACGGGCGTCACAGGAAGAAATCTCTTTAAGGCTGGCATGGGAAAAGTTTTTTTTATTATAATCGTAGATATCTACACCACCCATGAAGGTTCCTATCCATATATTGTTTTGAGAATCGCAATATTCGCTTATAATAGAATTATGGCTCAGTTTCCCATTTTCTTCGTTATAGATGACCGTGCGATTGTCTTTTTCAAAGACATTGATTCCCCCTCCGTCAGTACCGATCCATAACTTATTGTCTTTGTCTGTACATAAACTCAATACGACCCGATTACTAAGACTGTTTTTATAATCTTTAATTGGAGAATAGCTGTGGCTTTTGAAAAAAGGCGGAGTGTGGCCTATAAAATTAATACCGCCCCCATAGGTGCCTATCCAGATGTTTTTGAAAGAATCTTGAAATAAACACCTCGCTGTCGGATTGGATAAACTATAATTATTGCTTCCCACTGTGAGATGTTCTAGATTAAACTGATTTTGCGGGAGGAATAATTGTTGCTTGATATCTACGATAAAGATACCGTTTAGTTCGGTGGCCATCCAGATTTTTTTATTATCCATTTGCCGGATATCGAAAACTGTAGACGTTGAGGGAATATTAGCTATTTGATTTATGGAGAAAAATTGTTCTGTTTGGGTGTCGAATAAAGCAGCTCCCCTTTCAGTTCCTATCCATATATTGTCGGTACTATCTTTGTATATGCAGTGAACATGATTTCCGGGTATACCGTTTTTATTGTCGGGATTATACTTGAAATTCTTTACACGTTTGGTTTTCAATGAAACAATACTCATTCCATGTTCTACGTGGCCAATGTATATTTTTCCATTGCCGTCTTCTACTACCGTCCAAACATTGTTGGATGGTAAATTGGGCAAAGTCGTGGTATTGTAATGAGTAAATTCTCCGGTGTTCTTATTGAAGTATTCTATTCCCCTATGATAAGTACTGAGCCATAAATTGCCGTCACTTGCTGGTGAGATATGTGTAACGTCGTTTGTGATGAGGCTATTAGGATTGGAGTCGTCATGTGTAAATACGGTTAATTCATCTTTTTCATAATTGTATGCATTCATGCCCGCCCGTTGAGTTGCTATCCAGATAATCGGTTCTGTAGGATCGGCATAGATACTGTTAAGTTCATTACCACTAATATGGTTCGTGTGTTTGTAATAGTTAATGAAACGGTTTCCGTCAAATTTATTGAGCCCTTCCTCGGTGGCAAACCACAGAAAACCGTCTTTATCCTGAGTGATGTTTACAACACTGTTATTCGATAAGCCTTGTTCTATTCCCAATTGTTTGACATAATAATTTTGAGAATATAGAAAAGAGGAGAAAATAAGGACGAGACTTGTCAACAGGCTTTTCATCATTTGCATATGTGTTTGGAAATAAGTACTTAACTTCTTTAATTATTGACCGTCAAATATACTATTTAATTTCTATTTCACTGATGATAAAAACTTCTTTGCACGATTCACTGTCTATATTTGAATGATTTGGTATGTTTCAGGGGCGCGATGGGGATGAATCTGATTTCTGAAAGACCGATTCATTTTGTATGCACGATTTAGCGCTTATCGTTGCACGATTTTTGGTCTATTGCTTTGCTGTTAAATACATAGATTTGCAATAATAAAACAGAGGGTGAGGGAGATTAGGTGATCTTGGATTTAAGATAAACTGTTTTGGACAACGCTTTGTTTGAATAAATTGTTTCACTTTAATTTTAATATGTATGAAAAAGAGTTTAGCACTATTGGGGAGACTGACCGGCATTTCTCCTGTAAAAGACATTTGTCCTGTACCGAAATCTGATAGAGATTTCTCTATTGAAGGAGTTGTGATTGAACAGACTGAGCTGTATAATAAAAAAAATGAATCGGGAATTGATGTTTCTGACCTGAATACAGGCATTTGCATTATGTACACTGAGAATATTGATAATATGATAATGTCAGTGAAAATAGTAAACAATATAAATATCTAATACAAATATGACCTTTAAAAAAATACTCATATATCTCGCCTTGGTTTTGCCGCTATGTTTGTCTGCACAAAATTATGCTGATTATAAACTATATGCTTCATATGACTTTGAACAAGGCGTGATCGACAGACAGGCTAATACAAGCTTGGAGTTGAAAAATGGTGCCAGGATTGTGGAAGACGCTGTCCGTGGAAAAGTTCTTTATTTTAGTGGCGATAAGCGTCAACATGCTGTAATGGTGCCCGCACCTGTTATGGGAGACACAATGTCCCTTTCTTTTTGGTATAAGCGTAGTTCACGGGATGATTCTAAGGTTAGTTGGAAACAGATCTTTGAATTCTATAATTCCGTTGACGGTAGCAATATTTATTTTATGCCTGTATATGGATTTGATGATTCGCTAAGTGGTGTTGTTTGCGATGCCAGAACATTCAATTCGGGTGTTTGGGAACCGTTGTACGGTCCGTGTATAGATGCGAATGATGCGTGGCATCATGTTGTCTTAGTAGTACACGAAACCTCTTGGAGTTATTATCTGGATGGTGAGAAAGTGGGAACAAAGAATATTTTTGTCTCTTTATCTCTTATGAATCTGACACATCTGTTTTTTGGAATGAATCCTAACCGTGAGCTACATCCGTCGACTGGTTCGATAGATGATATTAATATTTATCATTATCCGTTGAGCCAGAGTCAGGTTTCCCAAATATATGCAGGTGAAGCTATCACGGAACCACTTGGAGAAGGGCCTCTTACCTTTCATTTTGATAATAATTTGAATGAAGAAGGCAGGCGTATAACTCTTGATGGCTTTAAATATTCATTTGTTCGTGACGGTCAAAGAGGGCCGGCCGTAAAAATAGATGCAGGGGGACAACTGAATTTCTCTGATAATATCTTATCTAACGGTTCGTCAACCATAAACTTTTTGTATAAAAAAGAATCGATTGGTGCCACCGATGATGGAAAATATATCTATCAGGCTTCAAAAGACGATGACAACAGCTATGGTATTAAAATAAAAGTCGATGGTGATGCGGCTTACCTTGTACTGGAAACGATAAAGAATGGTGTAAAGAATGAAATAGTAATTTTAACAGCCACATCAGGAGATACAGGAAAAGCTGCACTTGCAGGATTTGCAGATGTTGAAAATACCCGTATTGTTGTATTTTATCCGAAGGGCGGTGTAAGCCCGATTCAGGAGAAGCAGATGGTAACCCAGAAAGGTGACAATACATTTGTAGTAGGAATCAAAGGAAACTTTGACCAGGCACAGAGCGGTGTCAAAGCAATCTTTGGAGATAAGGAACTGGCAAAGGAAATGGATGAAAAAGGATTCCAGTTCTCTTCTGCAAACTCCATTAATATCGGCCGCCTGATTCCACAGGTTGTATATTATGTATATGCATATGCACAGCTTGTTGCAAAGAATGAGATTAAAAACGGTGATAAGATTAATGTAGTCGTACCGACCGGAAACTTTGGAAATATTCTGGCAGCATTTTATGCGAAGAATATGGGACTGCCGATTGCAAAACTGATTTGTGCGTCCAATGATAATAAAGTATTATTTGATTTCTTCCGTACCGGTACTTATGATAAGAACAGGGAATTTATTCTTACAAATTCCCCATCCATGGATATTCTGATTTCAAGTAATCTGGAAAGACTTATTTACAGAACCGCAGGCAATGACGAGGAAAAGAACAGCGAGCTTATGCGGGAGCTGACCGAAGATGGAAAGTACACCATCACGGATGAAATGAAAGAGAATTTAAAAGATTTTTACGGAAATTACGCAACAGAGAAAGAAACAGCTGCATTTATTAAAGAACTTTATGAAAAAACAGGTTATATCATTGATACACATACAGCAGTTGCAGCAGATGTTTATAAAAAATACCGTGAAGAGACAGCAGATAATACTCCGTCTGTTATTGCTTCCACGGCGAGCCCATTTAAGTTTACAAGAAGTGTAATGAATGCAATCGATGAAAAGTATGACAGCATGGGTGATTTTGAATTAGTAGATGAATTGAGTAAGATAGGAAAGGTCAAAGTCCCGGCTGCCATTGAAGAAATAAGAAATGCTGAAACTCGCCATAATACAGTATGTGAAGTTGGTAAGATGAAAGATACTGTAAGAATATTTCTCGGAATATAGAAATTAATTGCAAGGAGAGCTTTGTGGTGTAAGTCATAAAGCTTTTTTTGTCATATACACAATGATGAAGGAGGGATATGATATTATGATGAAAAAAAATGAGGAAAAGAAAGGAAAAAAAGAGACCGGCAAAAAAGTAATGTCGGTCAAGGCAAAGCTGCTGATGATATTGATTCCCTGTATAGCACTTGCGATGGCACTGCTGATCCTGGTGTTTTATATGCTGGTAGCAAAACAGATGAAACGTACTTCAGAAGATATGCTTGAATCGTCGGTAAGATCACAGGAGAACCAGATCGAATCATGGATGAACGAAAAACTGGCAGCATTCCAGATGATTAAGACGGATATTGAGAAAGAACCGCGAACAGATGAAGAACTGCAAAAGTTACTGGATTTGTATGTGGGATACGAATCGGATTATCCGGATGGCATTTATCTTGCGGACAGCAAGGGAAATCTGATGACCGGGGAAGACTCTGGAAAAACGGATAAGAATCCGTTAGAGTCCGTGTGGTATAAGCAGGGACTGACCAGAATCAATATGGCATTTGGTTCATGCTATGAAAATTCGGATGGAACAAATGTAATCAGTGCTTCCGGTATTCTAAACGATGGAAGCGATAATATCAGGGTTCTGTCGGCAGATGTGTCCTTAGACAGGGTAAGTATTATCGTGAATTCCAATGTTGATATGAGTGGGGCGGTATCATTCCTTGTGGATTTGACGGATAATACCATATTGGCACACAGGGACAGTAAAATTGTATCTACTTCCTTATCCGGACAGTCGGATGCCTTTTTGAAGGCAGTTGCAGAAAAGGTAAGCAGTGGAGATTATGAAACTTCCATGATAGAAGGTAAAATGACAAGCTTCCAGGAAGTCAATGGTACGAACTGGTTATTAGTTTCCTATGTTCCGGAATCTGTCATCATGAAAAATATCAATGGAATCCGTATCCAGATGTTCTTTTTAGGAATCTTCTTTGTCCTGATTATGATGGTTGTCATATTTGCAGTGGTATCATTAATGATTAATCCGGTCAAGAATATGACAAAGAATATTGTAGCAATGTCGGACGGAGATTTTACGATTGAAGTCAAAGCAAATGCCCATGGCGAGATCGGCATTATGAGTCAGCGGCTCAGTCAGTTTGTACAGAATATGCGGGAAATGATTCTGAATCTGGATGCGGTTGCGAGAAAGTTAAAGGGACAGGCGGATGCAAGTACCAGTATTTCTGCTGATATGTCAGGATTTTCAGAAACACAGTTACAGTCCATGACGGATATGAATCTGACTGTGGATCAGCTGAGTGAGTCTGTCAATGAGATTTCACAGAGTGCAACGACACTGGCCGGTGTGGCATCGGAAGCGAAGGAATACAGTGACTCGGTATCGGAAACTATGAATAAGACCGTTTCCATTTCAGAAGAAGGAAGGGAAAAAGCCAATAATGTAGGAACAGTAATCGAAGAAATCAGAGATTCCGTAAATGAACTGGGTGAAGCAGTAGATAAGGTTGGGAATTCTGCAATGGAAATTACAAATATTGTACATCTGATTGGAGAAATTTCGGACGAAACAAATCTTCTGTCATTAAATGCATCCATTGAGGCGGCAAGAGCAGGTGAAGCAGGCAAAGGCTTCAGTGTAGTTGCTTCTGAAATCGGAAAACTGGCGCAGACCAGTGCAGATGCGGTCAATGATATTGTGGCATTGGTCAGTGAGGTACAGTCACTGGTGGGAGATGCTGTTACAAAGGCAAAAACCAGTGTGGACAGTATTAATGAGAGTGCCGAATATGTAAGCAGTGTGACAGAAATGTTTGATAAGATTTATGATAATGTAAAACAGACCGATGATCTGATTCAGCAGATGACGGCAAAAATCGGTGAAGTGGATGAGGTAGCAACTAATGTTGCAGCCATTTCTGAAGAACAGGCGGCAAGCTCCATGGAAATCATGGCATCCTCCGAAGCTATGGTGGAACAGGCAAGACAATTGTCAAACTGCAGTCAGGAAATTGCAGAAGATGCAGAAAAACTGGCAGAAACTTCGGATACTCTGTCAGCACAGATTGGCAGGTTTAAAGTAGAAAAGAAGGGAGAGGATCCGTATGCAGAAAAGAAGAATTAGAACAGGTCTTTTCTTCTTAATGATAGTGCTGTTATTTGTACTGACGGGATGCAGCAGTAGCAGCAGCGATTCCCAGGGAAAGGCAAAAATCTTAATGAGTGTATCGGATGCAAGTGATACCTTCCGTGCTTCTCTTGCAAAAGCAGCAAAAGAGGCTGCAGATGAAAAGGGGATTACCCTCGAAGTCATGGACGCAAAGAGCTCGGTGGATACCCAGGTTGCCCAGATGAAACAGGCAAAAGAAGAAGGATATGATGGCATTATATGTCTTCCGGTAAATGCGGATACCGCACAGCAGCTTCAGGCTTCTGCCGGTGATTTGCCGATCGTATTCTGCAACAGCTGTCCGGATGAACAGAATCTGGAAAAAGATAAATATATGTTTGTCGGTTCAGATGAAGCCGTGGCAGGTACTTTCCAGGCAGATTATGTACTCGACTTTTTTAAGAATAAAAGTGAGCTGAATGTCATTATCATCAAGGGCGAAAGCACCCATTCTGCAACCGCTGGAAGAACAAAAGCGGTAAAGGAAGCACTGAATGCCAGCGGCAAAAAGATTAATTATGTATTTGTGGATAATGCGGACTGGAGTGATTCCCTTACAAAAGAAATGATGGAAGTATTCTTTAAAACGGGACAGCCATATGATTGTGTAATCAGCAACAATGATTCCATGGCACTCGGTGCAATCGAAGCTTTAAAAGAGCATGGAGATGACCTTTCTGAGATTCCAGTACTGGGCGTGGATGCAACGACCGATGGCTGTGCCTCCATCAAAGCAGGTGAGATGGCATTTACCGTATATCAGTCCGCAACCGGTCAGGGAAAGGCAGCCATCGAGGTTATCTCAAAGCTGGTAAACGGGCAGTCGGCACAGAAAGTTGACGGAGTCAGTAAGGACGGATTATACGTTTGGGTACCATTTGAAAAGGTCGATAAATCAAATGTAAGCAATTATAATTAAAATGTTGTAATTCCAACATACAAAACAGAAATTTCTGAGTATACTTACCTCATGTTACTTAAAGATTGAAACAGTTATACAGGAGGATATTCAGATGGAACAGAAAATGTTTTGTTTTCAGTGTGAGCAGACAGCTGGTTGTACCGGATGTACAGGGGCAGCAGGTGTATGCGGAAAGAGCAGCGAAACTGCCAGACTGCAGGATGAGCTGACAGGTGCGTTAATCGGGCTGGCGAAGGCATGTCAGAACGGGGTAAAGACAGAGAATACAACAAAATTAATTCTGGAAGGATTATTTACCACTATTACAAATGTAAACTTTTACGATGATACCATCCGTGATACGATCGGACGTGTGCATGAGGAAAAGGACAAAATTGTTCCGGGCTGCATGGCATGTATGTCGAAATGTGGAAATACGGATGATTATGATATGAATGAAATCTGGAATGCACAGGAAGATATACGTTCCTTAAAATCACTGGTTTTATTCGGAATCAGAGGAGTTGCGGCATATGCATGGCATGCCCTCGTACTCGGTTACCGTGATGAACAGGTAGAAGAATTTTTCTATAAGGCACTGGCTATGATTGGCTATGACTTTGGAATGGAAGAACTGCTGCCAATCGTTCTGGAGACCGGAGAAATCAATTTAAAATGTATGGAACTTCTGGACAAGGCAAATACGGAGACCTATGGTACACCGGCACCGGTGAAGGTTTCCCTTAAAGTCGAAAAAGGACCGTTCATTGTTGTTACCGGCCATGACCTGCATGATTTGAAATTACTGCTGGAACAGACCGAAGGAAAAGGAATCAATATTTATACCCACGGTGAAATGCTTCCGGCTCATGCTTATCCGTTATTAAACAGATATCCGCACCTGAAAGGAAACTTTGGTACGGCATGGCAGAACCAGCAGAAAGAATTTGCGGATCTTCCGGCACCGGTATTGTATACAACAAACTGTCTGATGCCTGTAAAACAGAGTTATCAGGACAGGGTATTTACCACGGCGGTTGTATCCTATCCGGGTATGACACATATCGGAGAAGAGAAGGATTTTACTCCGGTAATTGAGAAAGCACTCGAACTTGGCGGCTATCCGGACGATCGGGAATTTACCGGAATGAATGGTGGAACAGAGGTTATGACTGGATTTGCACATTCTGCTGTATTGGCTTCTGCAGATAAGATTGTGGATGCGGTAAAAGCAGGTGCAATCAGCCATTTTTTCCTGGTGGCAGGATGTGACGGTGCAAGAACCGGAAGAAGTTATTATACGGAGTTTGTACGTCAGACACCGGAAGATTCCATTATTCTGACCCTTGCCTGCGGTAAATACCGCTTCAATGATTTGGATCTGGGCGAAATCGGGGGATTCCCGCGTATCATGGACATGGGACAGTGCAATGATGCGTACAGTGCCATAAAAGTAGCGGTAGCCCTCGCAGAAGCATTTGAATGTTCCGTAAATGAACTTCCACTCTCCTTTGT
>ERZ840517.2910-NODE-2910-length-14113-cov-6.899203_pt1 | contig 14113 bp, 11 predicted proteins | sample MGYA00519876_ERZ840517 | MGnify/ENA primary metagenome ERZ840517 (study PRJEB31850, sample SAMEA3708882) | human gut metagenome | biome: human gut; feature: human-associated habitat; material: faeces | place: China | collected 2014 ... | reverse complement strand
AACAGGTTCGCGTGATGCCGCGCGGGTTTCACATTCCGTATTCGTTTATCGACGACGCGACAGCGGCACACGCGGTGATCGGTATGTGCATCGATTACAAGAATTACCCTATGTTCTTCGACTGCGGCAACGATGCGGGCCTCGCCGTGGCGGGTCTCAATTTCCCGGGTTATGCCGAGTATGCCGAGGACCCTGTCGACGGCAAGACCAATATCGCGGCCTATGAGTTTCCCCTGTGGGTGGCAGCGACGTTCTCGACGGTCGATGAGGTCGAGGCCGCGCTGCGCGACACGGTGATTGTCGCCAAATCTGCCGGAGAGGGGCTGGGCGTGTCGCTGCTCCATTGGATTATCGGCGACAGCCAGCGCAGTATCGTGGTCGAGATGATGGCTGACGGCCTGCATGTATACGACGATCCGGTCGACACCCTTGCCAACCAGCCGACCTTCCTGTGGCACATGGAAAACCTGCGCACCTATATCACCGCCACAAGCGATTTTCCGCAGACGGCGACATGGCGTGGCGCCGAGCTTAAGCCCTATGGAGCCGGTGCCGGCATGCGCGGCATTCCCGGCGACTGCTATTCGCCGAGCCGTTTTGTAAAGGCAGCGTACCTCAACGCCAATTACCCGCAAAAAGACAGCGAGGCCGAAAACGTCGTCCGCATGTTCCGCTCGCTCGAAGGCGTGGCGATGATCGAGGGAGCGTCCAAGATGGGCGATGGCAAGTTCGAGAAGACCATCTACACCGGATGCTTTAGCGCGCGCACGGGCAATTATTACTACGCGACCTACGATGACCCGTCGATTCGCTATGTGAGCCTGATAGATGCCGAGGGTGCGAGCCCCGATAGGCTCGTGGTTCCTGAGCTGCGTCGCTCGTAGCCGATAGCTTCACTGCAATGCAAAGCGGCCCTGCATCTCCCGTGAGGTGCAGGGGCGCTGCGACCTGGGCTTTATCCCGCATGCGCCCCGAGAAAATGTCCCTTAAGCGCGTGCCGCCTGGGCGATGCCGGCCTTGGCGTTTGCGCGTTTGCCGGCGAGTTCGCAAAAAATCGCGCCGCCGATGATAAGTGCGGCGCCCATCAGGCGGACCGGTGTTATGGCTTCGCCTAAAAGGACGGCGGAGAACACGACGGCCGAAAGCGGCTCGAGGTAGCCAACGACCGCGACGGTCTGGACGGGCAGCTTGGCGACGGCACTAAAGTAAAGTAGGCAACCGATGCCGGTGTTGACGACGCCGAGCATGACGACGGCGCGCCAATCAATACTGGCGGCGACGCCGGCGGACAGGAATGAGGGAGCGCCCTGCGTGATGAGCGTGAGGACCAGCGCGGTCACAAAGGCGGCGCTCACCTGGAGCGTGGAGTTCTCGAGGCCTTCGATGTGTGGTGCACCCTTGCTAGCGATGACCATCAGCGCATAGCAAAATGCCGAGGCGATGCCGCAGACGATACCCGCAATGGGCATATTGCCGCCTAGACCTTGCGCTGCAATGAGAAAAGCACCGCAAGCAACGGCGATAAAGCCGGCGATTTTGCCGCCGGTCAGCTTTTCGCCAAAGATGAGCGGGGAGAGCGCCATAACGATGATGGGGCCGCAGTAGTACAGCAGCGAGGATACGCCGACGCCTATCGTCTGGTAGGCGCGGAACAGAAAAATCCAGCTGGCGCCCAGCGCGGCTCCCGAGAGGAGGAGGGCTGCGGCTTCGCGGGGGCGAGATGGTGCTTGCAACGTATGGCGTTGGGTGATGGCGAGGATGGCGGCAAGCGAGAGTGCGCCCAAAAACGTGCGTAGTAGCACGATATCGGAGCTCGGCAGTGCGATGGCGGCGGCGATGATGCCGTTGGAGCCAAACAATAGCAATGCTGCTAAGTACGCAAACAGTCCGTTGTTCATGCGCTGACATCCCCTCTATATCCGAGCATGTTCACTATGGGTGAACTGGCTTTAGAAGAAAAGCGAATATAATGCATGGATAACATGACAAAGACTCATGCAAAGGTGGAGGGGTGCCGTGGAGACGAATATTCAAAAGATGCAGGTGCTGCTCGAGACGGTGCGCGCCGGCAGTTTTACGCGCGCCGCCGAGCGGCTGAGCTATTCGCAGTCGGGCGTGAGCCGTATGGTGGCCGATCTCGAGGCCGACTGGGGCTTTAAAGTGCTCGATAGAAGCCGCGAGGGCGTAGTGCTTTCTGCCGATGGGCGGCAGGTTATGCCGGCAGTCGAGGCGTTATGCGAAGAGTTTGGCCGCCTGCAGCGACGGGTGGATGAGATGCGCGGGCTCATGCGCGGCAAAATCTGCATCGGTACGTTTTCGAGTGTGGCGACCCACGTGTTGCCGCCGGTGATTGCGCGTTTTCGCGCCGATCACCCGGACGTCGATTATGAGTTGCTGATGGGCGATTACTCAGAGATTGAACAATGGGTGGCAGAGGGCCGCTGCGATCTGGGCTTTATCCCGCGTGAGCCACGCGGCGCCGGCATGGCGTCGCGACCGTTGGTGCAAGACGAGTTGATGGCCGTGGTGCCAGCGGACTCCTCGCTTGCCACGGCGGAGGTCGTTTCTCTTGCCGATTTAGCCAACGAGCAGTTTATTCTGCTAGAACGCGGCACCGATGACGAGATTACGCCGCTGTTCCGTCGGGCGGGACTGACGGTGTGCTCCAAGCTGTCGACCTGGGATGACTATGCGATTATGGCCATGGTCGAGGACGGCCTGGGCGTGAGCATTCTTCCCGCGCTCATCTTGCGCCGCTGTCAGTTCGATGTTGCCGTGCGTTCGCTCGAGGGACATCCCCATCGGCAGATCAATGCGATATATCGCACGGCTGACGTTTCGCTTGCCGCCGCTCGATTCCTTGAATACCTCTAAACGCGTACACGTCATTGTCCGCTTTGGGCAAATCTCGGAGTCCGGTACGTTTTCTTATGAAATTGAACTTTCGAATGAGGTGCCGCGTTATACTGCTTGCTAAATTGAACCATGGTTCAATTCGTGTTCTATAAATTGAACTTTGCCAGCAAGGAGGTTCCTGTGGCCCAAAAGACGTTTAGCGATCGCCTGCGACAGACTATGTCCGATCGCGACGTTCGCCAGTCGGACGTGATTCGCGCATCGGAGATGCTCGGCAAAAAACTCGGCAAGAGTCAGATGAGCCAATATGTGAGCGGCAAGACGATTCCGCGGCGCGATGTGGCTGAGCTGCTCGCCCGTATTTTGGAGGTCGATGTTACCTGGCTGCTTGCCGGCGACGCCGATCAAGGCGAGGCATCATCACCCCGCAACGATTCCAAGCCCGAACCCCATCCCTCAGCTCAAATTGCAAGGAGCACCACCATGCGTACTTTTTCTAAATCCACTAAACTCGACAACGTCCTGTATGACGTGCGCGGTCCCGTCGTCGACGAGGCCGCCCGTATGGAGGACGAGGGAGAGCGCATTCTCAAGCTCAACATCGGCAACCCGGCGCCCTTCGGTTTCCGCACGCCCGATGAGGTCATCAAGGACATGCGCCAGCAGCTGCCCGACTGCGAAGGCTATTCCAACTCGCGTGGCCTGTTCTCCGCGCGCAAGGCGATCATGCAGTATTCGCAGATCAAGGGCCTGCCCAACGTTCAGATGGAGCATATCTACACGGGCAACGGCGTGTCCGAGCTCATTCAGCTTTCGATGAACGCGCTGCTCGACAATGGCGACGAGATTCTGATCCCCAGCCCCGACTATCCGCTCTGGACGGCGTGCGCAACCCTTGCCGGCGGTCATCCTGTGCACTATCTGTGCGATGAGCAGGCGGATTGGTATCCCGACTTGGAGGATATGGAGTCCAAGATCACGAGCGCGACCAAAGCCCTCGTTATCATCAACCCCAACAACCCCACGGGCTCGGTCTACCCGCGCGAGGTGCTCGAGGGCATCGTCGAGGTTGCACGCAGGCATCAGCTGATGATCTTTGCCGATGAGATCTACGACCGCCTGTGCATGGACGGTTACGAGCACGTCTCGATTGCCTCGCTCGCTCCTGATCTGCCCTGCGTCACCTTTAGCGGCCTTTCCAAGTCGCACATGATCGCGGGCTATCGTATTGGCTGGATGGTGCTTTCGGGCAACCAGCGCTGCATGAGCGACTTCATCATGGGCATTAACATGCTCTCCAACATGCGCCTGTGCTCCAACGTGCCGGCTCAGTCGATCGTTCAGACGGCACTCGGTGGTCATCAGTCCGTTAACGACTACATCCGTCCCGGCGGCCGCGTCTACGAGCAGCGCAACTTTGTGTATGAGGCGCTCAACAAGATTGACGGCATCTCGGTGGTTAAGCCGCGCGCGGCGTTCTACATCTTCCCCAAGATGGATGTGAAGAAGTTCAACATCACCGATGACGAGCAGTTCGCCCTTGACCTGCTGCACGAGAAGAAGATTCTGATCACGCGCGGCGGCGGCTTCAACTGGGCTGAGCCCGACCACTTCCGTATCGTGTACCTGCCGCGCATGGAAGTGCTCAAAGAGTCCCTCGAAGATCTCGCCGACTTCTTCGATCATTACCGTCAATCATAACGACAGAGATAGTCTGTCATTTAACGGGCGGCCCGTAACAGATTCGGGTCGCCCGTTTTCTGTTAAAGCTCGCGTTGCCGGCGTCTCGATCGTTTGGGTGAGTGGGGTTCGCGTGTGAACGGAAAACTGTATTCCAAAATGGAATACAGTGTGCTTCAACTGGAATTGATGTCCGTGTGTCCGCTTTTTTAGAATGTTCTCGACAAGATGAAAGGCGGTCCCCACCAATGATTATCGATGCAAATTCCTACTGGTTTGACGAGCGCATCTTCCATGACGAGACACTCTGTGAACAGTTTTTGGCCGAGGTGCCCCGCGCTTACGACACCGAGGGCTATCTGACCGTAAGCCCCACGGGCAAGCGACAGATTGTGATCGAAAAGCCCGCTGGCTTCCCGGGCCTTAACTATATCGAGGGAGACTACACCCTTGAGAAGCGTCTGGCAGACATGGACGAGGCGGGGGTCGATAAAGCGATTCTCAAACTCCCCGGCTGCCATGAGTGGATGTCACTCGAGATGTGCCGGCGCTTCAACGACGGTATGGCCGCTGACGCAAAAGCGTCGAACGGTCGCTTGATACCGCTTGTCGCCGTGCCTCCCTTTGGCACCGAGGCGAACCTTGAGGAACTCGATCGCAGGCTCGACGAGGGTTTCGCGGGCGTGCAACTCTGCGCCCACTACGGCAAGCGCTATCTTGACGATCCGATCTTTTCGGGCTTTTTTGAGCGACTGAACGAACGCAGCGTCACCGTTTACGTGCACCATGTGCCCGTACCGGTCGAGCATACGTCGCTGCTCGCATACGACAACCTGCGTCGCTCCTACGGCCGTTGCGTCGACCAGACCACGGTGATCGGTCGTGAAATCTTCAGCGACTTCTTCGAGCGTTATCCCAACGTCAAGATGGTCCACTCCATGCTCGGTGGCGCTTATTTTGCGTTTAAGGAGATGCTGCTGCCGCACGGTCCCAAGCGTCCAGATGCCTCGGGTCGCTTCCAGACCGATACCGAGACGGTCTCCAAGCGTCTTGAGAACAACGTTTATTTCGACATGTCCCATGCTCAGCCCTGGGGCGAGACGCTTCTTGCCTGTGCGGTTGAAGTCCTTGGTGCAGACCATATTGTCTTTGGTACGAGTTATCCCGTTAAACGCGAGTGGCTAACAGAGGGTGTCGCCTGCGTCCGCGCTACAGATTTAAGTGATACGGACAAGGACCTTATGCTTGGCGGCACGGCACGGCGCCTGTACGGCATCGAGTGAGCGACAGATAAAGGAGGGCGTTCGCCATGGATAAGGGAGAGATGAAGGCCGGAGCCGCCCGGGTGGCCATTAACTTAGAGGACGTATTGCCGTTCGACGGTTTCGACGCACTCCGTCATGAAATCTTTGTCCGTGCCTTCGTGGTCGAAGGGATGGGGCGGCGCGCTTGCATCCTTTCACTTGAGGTTACCTCGATCGCTCCGGCCCTACTCGCCGATCTGCGTGAGGTTGTCAAGGATGTCTCCAATTGCGACGGCGCCTTTTCTTGGGTGGTCCCGACCCACACGTTTTCTGCGCCTCACGTGCGCACCCCTGGGCATCTGGCCGACACCGATGCCCGCGATCGAAATGAGCGCTATCGTGCCGCGCTCATCGCCGCGACACGCGCGGCTGTTGAGCAGGCGGTTGCGGGCATTCGCTCTGTCACGCTCGCCTCGGCGGAGGGCCACTGTCCTGTGAACGTTAACCGCGACATTGAGACGCCGGCCGGCTGGTGGCTGGGAGTAGACCCCAAGGGGTTTGCCGACCACGCGATGTCCGTACTTGTCGCGAGGGATGCTGAGGGTGGGCTCGTTGCCATGCTTGCGACGGCTGATGTCCAGTCTTCCGTGCTCGACGGATCGCACGATTCTCAAGGGAAGCGCGTGGTGAGCGGGGACCTCTTTGGCTTTGCCGCCATGGCTCTCGAGCGCGAATTGGGCGGAGTTGTGTTGCTGCTGCCCGGTGCCGCGGGGGATCAGAGTCCGGCGGAGCGCGCCGTGACCGTTGCGTTTGATTCGACCGGGGCGAAGCAAACGTTAGATGCTCACGAGAGTGGATATCGCATGCTGCATCGACAGGGTCGCGTTCTGAGCGATGCGTTGATTGAGGCCGTCCGTGCGGCGCGTGAGGACGATGCCATCGGCGTCGATGCTCGCACGGTCGACGTCCTTTTGCCCGCCCAGACGCGCGCCGACTTCTGCTCATTGGCCCCGCATCGAACTTATGAGTTTCATGCGGCGGGCGAACAGCGTACGAGGGTCTATTTACTTCGGCTGGGAAATGCCGAGTTCGTTGGTATCCAGCCCGAGGTTTCGAGCTCGTTTGGCGCCGCCGTGCGCGCCGCCCGATTCTGCCCCGTGCTCTTCGCCACGCTTGTCAACGGAGGGCAGAAGTATCTGCCGGCCCCCGATGCGTACGAGAAAATCACCTATGAGGCCATGAACTCCGGCTTTGCCGCCGGTTCCCATGAGCGCCTCCTCCAAACCATCCTTGCCGCTTTAAACGCGGCGCGACAAAAAGGAGAACTTGCATGAATATCGGACATGCACGCCGCAAGATTACCCCGCAAGGCGACATCTATCTAATCGGATACCGTAACCTCCCCAACCGTCTGGAGCCTGCGACAGGCGTCCATGACGACGTCTTCGCCAACGCGATTCTTTTCCAACAGGACGACCGCGAAGTTTTTCTCTTCAACGCCGATGTTCTCGAGTTTGAGGAGAGCATGGCCGAGGAGGTTAAGACGATGCTCGCCGAGCGCTACGGAATCGACCGTGATTGCGTTCTGCTCTCCGCGACGCACGACCACACTTCGATCGTCGCCTACCATCGCAGCTGGTGGACGGGAAAATTCAACGAGGACTACTATCGCTGGTTCCTCGATACCATCTGTCAATGCTTCGAAGAGTGCCGCGCCAACGTGCGACCTGCGACCTGCCGCATGGGCAAAAAAGTCATCACCGGTTTCTACGACAACCGCATCATTTCCGGAGAGCTTGCCGACAATGAGGTTATCGTGGTGTCGTTCTTCGATGAGGAAGGCAAATCGTTTGCGGGCTTTGTGAACTGGGCGGTGCATTCTGCCTGTGTCGGACCCGACTGCACGGAGCTCACGAGCGAACTCGCCGGTCTTACCGGCAAAAAGCTCGCTCAGAGTCTTGGTTACTATCCGGCCATGGTCGTCGGTGCTGCTGGCGACTGTAGCGACCGCAATTTTCGCCAGGGACGCGGCATTCCCGAGGTTGAGCGTGTTTCGACCGGTCTTGCCGAGGCGATTTCCCAGATCAAGCTCGATCGCGAGGTCGTTATTGACCGCATCGAGCCTCAGACGTTCTATCACACCGTTGCCCATGACGACTTTTCGCTCACGCTTAAGTGTACCGTCATCAGTTTGGGCGGCCTGCATCTCTTTGTGTTCCCGAGTGAGCTCGGCAGCGACCTGGGTATTCGCATGAAGCGCGAATGTCCGGTCGAGGGAATAGTTTGCGGTTACACCAACGGCTATTTCGAGTATTTCCTTCCGGCACGCGAGTACGGCCTCTCCTTTGAGACCGAGCGTACTCAGATTCCCCAGGGCGAACCGGAACGTCTGTGTGACAAGTTCTGCCAGACGACGAGACTTCTCGGCGCAGCAGATTCGCGTCTGTAGACCTGATTGCGTGACATGGGCTAATGAGGTTCGCTGCCATGTGATCGGCATCTTCCATCTTCTCTGCCGTTTCCTATCCCGGGCGTACGTGCGTCCGCGGATTTCAAAGGGGGAAGCGGGTTCCTTGCCCTCCCACGTCGACTACGGAGGCCTGAAATCTACGCTATGCCCCGCTCAGAAAAAGGAGAATTCCATGAAATACCAGAAGCTTTGCGATGAAATCATCACAAAGGTCGGTGGTCGAGACAATGTGTTAGACGTGAGCCACTGCATTACGCGTCTCCGCTTCCACCTCAAGGATGAATCGCTCGCCCAGACCAATGAACTTAAGGCGACGAAGGGCGTCGTTGACGTCATCCAGGCCGGCGGACAGTATCAGGTCGTGATAGGTGCCACTGTCGAGGCCGTCTACAACGACCTTGTTCAGATTGGCGGGTTCGACTCCAAACCCGCACTCGATATCGATGAGGGCGACGACGTCAAAAAGGGCGATCCATTCTCGCGTCTGCTCGCCATCATTTCCGAGATTCTGCAGCCGGTTCTTGGCGTGCTTATGGCCGGTGGCTTTATCAAGTCGATGCTCGCGCTCTGCACGGTTGCCGGTTGGCTTGCCAAGGACAGCAATACGTATGTGACGCTCTCGGCAATCGGAGATTCGGTCTTCTATTACTTTCCGCTAATCATTGGCTGGACGTCGGCCAAGAAGTTCGGACTTAAGCCCGTTATGGGAATGGCGCTCGGTGGTATCCTCGTCTACCCGACGCTCGTTGCCCTTATGGGCGGAGATCCGCTCTACACGCTCGGCGCCGGCACGGTCTTCGAGTCCAATGTCTATGGTGATATTTTTGGCATCCCGCTGATCATGCAGAATTACTCATCGACGATTCTGCCTGCGATCTTTATCGTCTGGATTGCCTCCAAGGTGCACAAGGCCCTTTCTAACGCGCTGCCCGCGCTTGTGAGTTCGTTCTTCTCCAACATCCTGACGCTCCTCATTTGCGGCATCCTTGGCCTGCTTGTGGTCGGTCCGGTCATGACGGTCCTCTCCAATATCGTTGCCCAGATCATCTTGATGCTCATCAACTTCCAGCCCGCCATCGCCGGCTTCGTCATCGGCACGTTCTGGAGCCTGCTCGTCATGTTCGGCCTGCACTGGGGTATCATCCCGCTGTGGTTTCTCGATGTCGCAACCTACGGCTATGACCTCATTAACCCGCTCGTGTATGCAGGCGGTTGTGCCATCGCCGGTGCTGTGCTTGGCATGGTCATCCGAACCAAGGATTCCGAGGAAAATGCTGCCGTCAACATTCCCGCCCTTGTCTCTTCGATTTTCGGTGTCAACGAGCCTGCGCTTTACGCCATCTTGCTGCCGCGTAAGCGCCTTATGTGGGCAACCTTTATTTCCGCTGGTGTAGGCGGCGCCATCGCCGGCCTCATGGGTGCCAAACTCTATGCCTTCGGTGCCTCCGGCCCGCTCGGTTTCCCGAGCTTTATTAACCCTGCCGGCATCGACACGGGCTTTATCGGCCTTGTCATCTCCGGTCTGGTCGCCTTTATTTTGGCGCTTATCGCCGCTATGGTGATCGGCACCAAGAAGGACGAGGGCGGTCAGACCCTCAACATCTCGGTGGACTAGTCCATCTACCCGCTTTGATTTAAAAGGCCTCGGACGGCAGCTGTGCTGTCCGGGGCCTTTTGCGTTTTGTACCGTTGCCGGTTGGTTTGTGGGGCATCTCAAAAGTGGCGGTGTGTGCTGGGATTACGACGACTGCGGCGCTTCGGAGGTCATGCGGCCGCCCTGTAGAAGCTGGCGATAGGGGAGAAAGCCGATAAACGAGACGACGGCTTGCGAGTACGCAGCGCTCCGTTTGAGGTAGAGCCTGACCTCGGAGGTCGTTGCAGGCTCGAGCGGCACGAGGGCCACCTTGCCGCCGGCGAGTGATTCGGCAGGCTTGCGCATGAGCAGCGAGACGCCGGCATCGCGCGCGACAAGCGAGATGATGTTTTCTGCCCGTTTGCCGGTAAACGTGACACGTGGGCTGAATCCTGCCTTGCGGCAAAGGGAGAGGGTGAGTTCGCTCACGAACGAGCCTTGGGGAAGCATAAGGAAATTCTCATCGATAAGGTCGTCGATCTCGATGGCGTTGCGCTTGGCGAGTGGATGGTCGAGCGGGATAACGGCCACGAGCCGGTCGGTTGTAAAGGGGATTTTTTTAAACTCCGGCTCGATGGCGCCGCCGTCGCGGATGAAGGCGAGGTCGATGTCCTCGCGCAAGAGCATCTGCTTGAGTGCGCTGCCTTCGCCCTCGATGAGCTCAACGGAATACGAGGGGTTCGCCTGCTGGAAATCGATGACGGCGTCCGTGATTCCATAGGGAGCCATGATGGGGATGGAGCCCACGGTGATGCGTTCGAGTGGTTCATCTGCGGCTATCTGGATGGCAGCGAGATAGCGACGCTCCAGCATCGCTATCTTTTGTGCATAGGGGAGGAGCGCTTCGCCTTGCGCGGTGAGCGTAACGTGGCGTTGACTCCGATCGATGAGATTACAGCCGAGCTCGCGCTCCATTGCCATAATGTGCTTGGAGAGAGTCGACTGCGACATGAAGAGCAGCTCCGCCGCATCGAGAAACGTACGCGACTGCGCCAAGATAGCGAACTCACCAAAACGGCTGATATCCATAGGGTAGCCTCCGGTTCCCTCATGTCGGCAAGTAACCTAGATCACGATTCCTTGGCAGTGGTCGATTTCGTGTTGGATGATTTCGGCGGTGTAGCCCGAGAAGTTTTTGATGCGGTGGACGAAATTCTCGTCCAAATACTCAACCTTAATGCGGCGATAGCGAGTACAGGGGCGCTCGCCGGAAAGCGAGAGGCATCCTTCGCTCGTCTGATAGGAATTGACCTGCTCAAGAATTTGAGGGTTGTACATCAGCAGCGCCCTGTTGCCGTCCTTTACGCAGATGATGCGTTTGCGCACGCCAATCATGTTGGCGGCAAGGCCCACGCACTCGTGCTCATGCTCATGGAGCGTATCCAGGAGGTCCTGCCCGGTCGCGGCATCGTCGGGTCCCGCGTCTTCGGAAGGCAGGCGCAAAAAGAACTCGGATTTCATGATGGGCTTAATCATGGCGGGCTCCTCATGTCTCATGCTTTCGTGGACTTTTAATAATAGCGCGGAAGGAAAGCCGCGCGTCCGCGTTACAATCTTTCGACGTTGGACCATGTTGTCAGATTCGTCGCGTATGGCGTCTGGCGTAAGTCTAGGGCTCATGTTCGCCCTGGACTGTTCCTCTGGGGCGATGCAACTGTCGTTCCAAGAGGAAGGAAATGCATGGGGAGTAAATCTCAGCAACAAGTTCAAGTAGCGCCATCGGGCACTTCGGCTTTTCTTGCCGTAATGTATATCGCGGCCTTTGTTGCCGCGTTTAACGAGAACATCATTAACGTGGCGCTGCACGACATCATGGCGGCTTTTTCGGTGAGTGCCACCACGGCGCAGTGGCTTGTTTCGGGCTACATGATCGTGACGTCGATCTTTACGGCCATCATGGCCTTTCTATCCGGGCGCTTCTCGACACGCAAGCTGCTGTTCTTTGCATGCGGCTGCATGGTTGCCGGCGAGATTCTGTGCCTGTTGGCGCCGTCGTTTGCCGTGTTGCTGCCGAGCCGTATTCTGCAGGCCGCGGGCTCGGGCATCCTGTTTCCGCTCATGATGAATGTGGTGCTATCTTGCGCTCCGCGCGAGAAGCTCGGTCTGTATCTGAGCCTAGGCGGTGCTTGCATTACGCTGGGGCCGGCGTTTGGCCCTGTGATCAGTGGTCTTATGTGCACCCTGTTTGGCTGGAGGGCGGTGTTTATCGTCCCGCTGGTGGGCGGTGTTGTGGTCGCTGTGGCGGGCGCAAAGCTCGTTCGAAATGTCGGAGAGCGCTCGAACGCCACCCTTGATGTCCTGTCGGTTATTTTGCTTGCCGCCGGCATTACGGCGTTTGTGTATTCCGTCGGTGAGTTCTCGACCAATGTAATGACCGGTGTCGTGACGCTTTTCGTCGCCGCTGTGCTGCTCGGCCTGTTCGCGGCCCGCCAGCTCAAGCTTGACCATCCAGTGCTCAACGTACATCCCATGGCGAGCGCTCGTTTTTGGCCGGCGTGCCTGCTTGTGGTGGTGTCGATGATGACGACGTTCTCGATGAGCGTTTTGTTGCCGCTCTATTTTGAGGGTGCATATGGCATGACCGCGCTTGTTGCGGGCTTGCTCATTTTGCCGGCGATTGCCTGCAACGCCGTGACCTCGATTGTGGGCGGGCGTGTGATGGATACCCATGGCGCATGGCCGCTGCTGCCGGTAGGCTTTGCCCTGATTGCCGTGGGGCAGACTGCAATCTCGATGACTGCGGCAAGCATGAACATCGGCGTTGTCGTGGCACTGACCGTTGTGGTGTATGCCGGTGTCGGTTTGGTGCTGAGTCCCTCGCAGACGGCCGGCTTGGAGACGCTGCCTGCCGCTGAGCATCCTCACGGAACGGCATTGCTCAACACGTGGAACATGATCGCCGCGTCGTTTGGCCCGTCGCTGTTTATTGGCCTGCTCTCGAGTTCTGCGGCGGCTGCCGGAACCTCTGGAGTTGCGACGGACGTTGCCCAGGCGATTGGATTTGCAGCTGCCGTGCGCGTGGCGGCCGTGATTGCCGTGGTCGGGTTCGCGGTGTCGGTTGTGTACGCTCGCCGCGAGTCGCACATGTCGCATTAATGTGTGCACATAGATTCTGCAGCTAGATTGGACGGCGACACCATAAACTAATGGACGTTTTGCCGAGAGGCATGAATGTTTAAAGCGCAAAGAGTGCGCGACGGGCCCCGCGAATGGGGCGATGATGCCCGAGAGGGCCAAGAAGGAGTCTCATGTCCGAGAACGAAGAGATCATGAACGAGACCGAGAACGAGACCATGGCTGCCGAGGTTGAGGCAGTCGAGACCGTGGAGACCGAAGCTGCCGAGGTTGAGGCTGCTGACGAGGTTTCCGCCGAGGAGGAGGCCGAGGTTGTCGAGGCCGCCGCTGATTACGATGACGAAGAGCTGATGGACAAGATGCAGAAGGCCGCCCGCCTGCTGCGCAGCCGTCGCTTTGCTATTTCCAAGGAGGAGGAGGCCAAGGCCGAGCGCATGGCGAACATCGAGCGCGCCATCAAGCTTCTTGACCTCAAGCCCAAGATGGAGCAGAAGGAGATGTCCGACCTGCTGGGCATGCGCCTTCGTGAGCTCGATGGCCTGATGGCCGAGGCCGAGGCTGCCGATCTGGTCGGCCGCATCGACGACGCCGAGGGCGATATGCGCAAGATCGTCGTCTTCGCTGCCGAGGATGCTGCCGAGGGCCTGGTCGAGCTTGCCAACAAGAAGGAGAAGCTCCTGCCCGAGCTTTCTTACGAGGAGGCCACCGAGCTGATGGTCGCTCTCGATAAGGTTATCGCTCCGCTCGTCGCCATGGGCCTGGACGAGGACCGCGGTCCTCGCGGTGGCCGTGACGATCGCGGTGGCCGTGGCGGCGACCGTGGTGGCCGCGGTGGCTTTGGCGATCGCGGTGGCCGCGGCGGTGACCGTGGCGGTCGCGGTGGCGATCGTGGCGGCCGTGGCGGCTTTGGTGACCGTGGCGGCGACCGTGGCGGTCGCGGCGGCTTTGGCGGCAACCGTGGTGGCTATGGCGACCGCGGTGGCAACCGTGGCGGCTTCGGCGGCAACCGTGGTAACGACCGCGGCGGTCGCGGCGGCGATCGCGGCGGCCGCAACGGTGGCGGCTTCCGCGGCAACCGCTTTTAGGGGTTACGCGGTTCTACGAACCGCGTAACTAGTTGACGCTGCGCGCCACCCAGGGCGACAATTTGTCATT
>ERZ840517.2907-NODE-2907-length-14128-cov-3.888084_pt1 | contig 14128 bp, 10 predicted proteins | sample MGYA00519876_ERZ840517 | MGnify/ENA primary metagenome ERZ840517 (study PRJEB31850, sample SAMEA3708882) | human gut metagenome | biome: human gut; feature: human-associated habitat; material: faeces | place: China | collected 2014 ... | reverse complement strand
CTCCCGCCTGCATCTCTTTCGCTTCCTTCACACGGAAGTCGTGCATCAGTCTTCCCAGTTCCCCGCCATCGTCCTTGCTGGAATCCACGTAGATGAAGTGCTCCTCATCCCCGAACTCCTTGCCGTTCTCGCGGATTATCCGGTCGATATGGGCTATCGGGAGTCCGTGCCCCAGTGCGTCTTTCAACGTGACGAATATCACGTAGGTCTCCGGGAGCTTATCGAAGTTCTTTCCCGTATCCAGCACGTTGGAATCCATCATCCCGAGGTTGTATCTGGCACGTTTCGGGTGCGCTCCCTCATCGTCCTGCTGTATCTCGACGTTGAAGATGCGTCCGCTTCCATCCTTTGCCACACAGTCCAGCACGACACCTCTGCCATGCATGTTTCTGAAATCCACCTGCGTCTCATTGTCGATGACGGTCAAATCCTTGTCCTCCATGATGATTCTAAGAACGTACTCGCAGGCTTTCTTATCCTTGAATACATTCCGCGCGAAAATATCGCTCATCACGGTCAGATTCTTAATCGTTTCCTTGTATCTCTCCTTATGCTTAAGCATCGTTTCTTCTTGATTCATCGGTGAAGACCACCTCCTGTTCAACTCACAAGAAGGTATCAACCATCTTGCTATATATATATTTTACAAGAAAGCCGGTAAACATTCAAGACTTGTATTTTTCCCGCCGAAAGGACAAAATCCTGCGGCTCGCGCGGAGTGGCCGGGGTCTGGGGCAGCGCCCCATTTAGGCAAACCCCGTGCATAAAATGAGCGGTCGCGGTGCCCGGCAGGAAAGCCCTTCGCTTTTCCTGCGTCCGGCGCATCGCGGCAGCGAAGGCGAATGCGCGGGGGAGGGAGCCGGTCAACTTTTCCGTTCCAAATGTTTCCGTCAATCCGCCTGCGGATTTATGAAAGATTTGTGGACGGAATGGTTGAGGGGCGAATCCCTCTACCCAGATGAGAAAAGGGTCAACGTTCGCAAATAGGCGCAAATGGGTTCATTTGATTGCAAATGGTGTCTTTTTCTATCATCGGCATCTCTGACTTGGCAGTTTCTACCTGCACGTTCGTGTATAGGGCAGAGGGATGGAAAATAGCCTGCGTTATAATCTGTCCCCAAGGAGACGGCATTCTTGCCGCTTCAAAAGACAGAAAATCGGAAAAGAAAGGATGATGCCACATGGCTCAGGATTTCGGCGATGACATGGGAAACGCCCTCCTAAACTTCGTCACAAGGCAGACGGAGAACTACTTGCGGTTCGGGCGTGGCAGGGAACGTGCTTTCGACTGGTGGCAGCGCCATTATAAGAAGGAGGGGAACACTCCCGAAGCCGCAAAAGCAATGGCTGAGAAGCAATCCTCTCGCGAGCAGGTGGTCGTGCCCTTTGGTACTTCCGAGGAAGCCGCCTACTATGCGCAGGTATGCCGCGAGAATGGTACCTATGCCGCCGCCTACACGGACAAACAGGGAAACGGATTCCTTGCCTTTGCCAAAGAGGATGCTAAGACCGTCGCAGGGTATGCCCCGCAATTTAAGGATGTAATGGCGCGTCTCGATGAACAGCGTATCACCGATGCGCTGAATCACGCGGAACCCGTGGATAAGAAGACCATGGGTTCCCTCACGGAGCTGACAAGCTATCCCGACCTCCCGGCAGAGGACGTAACGGTCATTCCGGTCACCATCCGTTACAAGGATGCACCAGAAGAGACTTACGATGTGCTCTTTAGCGAACAGGATACCGAAAACCTCAATATCGACGATTCGATTTTCTTCTCCGGCTACTCCCACAGGGAGCTTACCGAGATGGTTGGTCGTGAAACCCATGAGGATTTCGATGTGATTTCCGTCGGTGCCCCCTACAAGGTTCATGCAACTCAGGTGAAAACGGACGCCCCGGAAAAGACCTATGACGCGCCGGGAAAGGATGCACCTACCCGCAGCGATAAGGTTGCCACACTTCGTCCCGAGGACACCGCCATCCATACCCAGAACATCCGAAACGCTGCCCAAAAGGCAAGGGAAGACTGCACGGACTTTTCCGACTTCGAGCGCAAGATGAACGCGCAGGGCTTCGGCGTGACCGAAACCAGCAAGGGCGAGGTCATGGCCTACGAGCCTGCAAGTCTGAATATGGACGGTTCGGTACCGGCGTATGAACGTGGTCGTGACTGGCCGGTCTCTGCGGAGACGTTAAAGAACCGGTATGACCTCGATGTGACCCATAACTGGTTCGAGCAGAATACCCCGAAGGAAGCTGGCACCCTCCCGGATGGAGACCTTGCCATGCAGAATGCGCGTCTGGCGCAGGAGCAGATGCGTGACGAACAGCAGATGCTAGAGCCGGTTGCATCCGACGGTTCCATGGATAACGACGGGCGCACGCCCGACCCGAACTCCGGCATTGAGAGCCACGATGGTGCAGATACCGATTCCCGCACCGCCGTCATGGATGCGGAGCAGACCGGAAGTGAGATTCGCCCTTCCGACATTCGCGAGGAGCAGCGATATGATTCCGAGTCCTATTCCCTCACGGGGGAAGCACGCGATATGACCGCTGCCAAGAACCAGATGGATACGGAGACGAAGGCGCAGGAAACCACGCGGGAGCATGGTTCGAGCCTGCCCTTTATACCCATTAACGGCGAAGACGCATTGTAAGGAGATAGACCATGACTCTCAAAGACAAATTGCCGGACAGGCTGAAATGCTCCCCGCTTCTTACCATGGAGTCGGACAGCGATATCGAGACCATCGCAGAATCCATCGTGAACCTTTCCGATTCAGATGGGGACTTCTTTAAGAAGACGGAAAAACTTCTTCTGATGGCAGCCCTTGGATATTTAAGGGACTGGTGCGAGCCTTCCCAGCGTACCATCGGGAACCTTATCTCCCTCCTCGATGCCGCCCTGCCAAAGGACAACGAAACCCATACCACCCTCGACAACCTTTTCTATGAAATGAAGTCCGGGTGCAAGCGCGTGAAATCGGAAGATGGCATCACGACCCTCTGGGAGCCTTCCGCCCTTTCCCGGTGCGACGGTCTCACTCCGCGCGATTCCAACGGTATTGATGTGTCCGAGGACTTTTCGCTCACCTGCTATGAAGGATTCCGTCATGCGGCCACACGAGAGACGCGCACGAGTATTGTGACCACGCTCCTGCTTGTGCTGGAAGAAGTGGAAAAGGAGGATGCATATGGCAAATAGCGCGAACCCGGAAATCAATAAGAAGATTGCCACCTCGGCGCTCGGCACCCTCTTCATCGCCACGGTCTTCTTCTATCTCGGTGACCGCTATGCCGAAACCCTTGTCACCTATCCGGGACAGATTTTCGACCATCTGGGCGATGCCATGCTCACCATGTGGGAGACCATAGGGGATGCGCCGTTTGCCCTCGATATGACCAGTAACTCCCTGCTGTTTGGCGGGGCTTGCTTTCTCATTATCTGGATGATTTGGCTTCGCTACGTGGCATTTATTGGAAACTACCGTTCCGGTGAGGAGTCGGGAAGCGCAAGGTGGGGCACTTTGAAGGAAGGAAAGAAGTTCAAGGACTTGCAGACCGAAGACAACAATCTTCTCTTCACCAAGAACTTCGGCCTTGCCCTGCACCGCCCCAAGTTCGACCCGGAATATGACCGCAACCTAAACGTCCTCGTGGTCGGCGGCTCCGGTTCCGGCAAGACCTTTAACTACGTGACCCCGAACATCTGCCAGCTCAACACCAGCTACTTTGTCACCGACCCAAAAGGTACCCTTCTTAAGGATGCCGGATACCTGTTCACGGACAACGGCTATAAGCTCAAGAGCTTCAATACCATCAACCTTGATGAGTCCATGCACTACAACCCGTTAAAGTACGTGAAGACGGATACCGATATCCTCTCCTTCGTGAACTGCTTCATTATGAACACGAACCCCGAGGGAAAATCGAGCGGTGACCCGTTCTGGGAGAACGCGGAGAAGATGCTCTACACGGCGCTTATCGCCTTGCTGCGTGACTGGTTCCCGTCGAAGGACTACAATATGTCCTCGCTTCTCACGCTCCTCTCCCTTGCGGAAGCACGAGAGAACGATGAGAACTTCAAGTCCGCTCTTGACCTCATGTTCCTCCAAATCGAGGAGGGCAAGAAGTACAAGCAAAACGACGGCTCTTCTCCTGACGCTGCGGGAAATGCCGGTCTCTCAAGGAGCTTTGGCACCAAACAGGCAGATAACGGCTGGTCTTGGGTGCCCAGTAAGTTCAAGCGCAACTCCGACGGCGTGAAGCCCGCCGACTGCGGGGGACTTTCCGCCGACGAGGACTTCGCCCTGATGAACTACAAGAACTTCAAGGTGGCCGCAGGCAAGACCTTAAAATCCATCCTCATTTCCTGCAACGTGCGCCTTGCGCCCATCGCGACGGATGGCGTGCGCGAGCTTTTGACCTATGACGAGATGGAGATTGACACCCTTGGTGACCCGGATGCGAAGGTGGCGATTTTCGGCATCCTCTCCGATACCGACAAGACCCTCAGTTTCCTGTTCGCCATCCTCATGTGGCAGACCATCGACCAGCTGTGCCGAAAAGCCCTTTCGGATTATGGCGGGAAACTCCCGACCCCGGTGCATTTCATCTTCGATGAGTTCGCCAACATCGGCACCATCCCGCAGATTGAGGAGACCATCGCGGTCACCCGTTCCCGTAACATCGGCATCACCATCATCCTGCAATCCATGAGCCAGCTGGAAAGCAAGTACGATAAGAAGGCGCAGACCATCATCGACTGCTGCGACTCGACGCTCTTCCTCGGTGGCAAGTCTAACTCCACCAACAAGGAGATTGCGGAGATGATTGGCAAGCAGACCATCCATCAGATGACTTATAACGAGTCCACGGGGCAGTCCTCAAGCGCCAGTAAGAACTTGCAGATTCAGGGTCGTGACCTTATCGACGCAGCAGAAATCGGCAAGATGAGCCGCCTAAAGGCAATCCTGCTCATCGCCGGTACCAACCCGCTCATGGATGATAAGTACGACCCCCACGCCCATAAGCGATACCGCTATATCGTGGATAAGCGCAACTGGAAGCGTTTGCATAAGAACTCCTTCGATTTCGAGCGGTATCTGAAAAACGGCTGCGAGCCGTACACCCCCGATGAGGATATGGGTGCGGAGTTCACGGCATGGAAATGGGCGGCATGGAAAAAATCAAGGAAAGGGCTTCTGGGCAAATTGCTAAACCGGTAGTCACTTATAATTAAGAGAAATGCCACGCGAAAAAGGCAGAAAGGGGACGAATGGAGGAAGGAACTTGGAAACACTCGTCAAACTCGCCGCCCCGGCGATAGGAACCGCTGCGGGCGCATTCACCGTCGTGGGAATCATCTATCTTGGGATGACCCTCGCGGGACTTCTTCGCGGCGGGGGCGGGGAGATACGCAAAGCCGTTGCAATCATCGTCGCGGGACTTACCTGTATCGCCTTTGCCCATCTGTACGGTTACTAGAAAACAAGTAAACAAGAAAGGAATCAACCATGCTGGAAAACGTGAAAAACCTTCTCTCTGATGGTGTGACCGCCCTCGGCGGCATCCTCATCGTCTTCGGCCTTGTGAACCTTGGTCTTACCATCAAGGACGGTATGCAGGGCGGCGGCGGTCAGCTCTCCGGTGCCCTCGCCATGATTATCGGCGGTGCCATCGTCGTGGGTGCTGCCGTGTACTTCAAGACCGGTATCAACTGGGGTTCCCTCGCGGGTTAGAAAGGAGCGATATCTCACATGCTCTCTGTAGCAGTACACAAGGATATCGCCGAGTATCAGCCCAAAATCGTAGGCAAGATGACCATGCGCACCCTGGTATCCATCACGGGTGCGCTTTCTGTCTCGGTACTTGCCGGGCTTTACATCTACTTCGTTTTGGGGCTGAACGTCAGCGATTGCACCTATTTTATCTACGCCGTCTCGTTGCCGTTTTGGTGCGTGGGCTTCGTGAAGCCCTGCGGGATGCCCTTCGAGCAGTTTGCGCCGCTTTGGCTTAAGGCAAACTTCACGAACGACCGCATCTTCTACAAGCCGTCCATGCGTCTTGCGGGACTTCTCTCTGAGTCGGAAAACAGCAAGCAGAAAGGAACTATCTATGGAAAACACTACCGAAAGCAGGGAAACCTTCGCGGCATCGAATCCTACTCCCCAAGGGCAGGACGGGTCATCTCTTAACGCCGCATTTGACGTGGACGCGTTCGTCCACGCATCCGGTGACGGGTTCGGGAACACCGCGCCCCTGCGCTCCGATACCGGCGCTATCGACATGGATGCCATCTCTCAGGTGGCACACGTCACGCAGGGTGCCGGAAAGCTGACCCGAAAGGAGAAGAAGCACGCCAAGCGCGAGATGAAGCGCAGGAAAAAGGAAGCCAAGAAGGCCGAGAAGGAAGCGAAAAAGACCTACAGCTCCGTCAAGTCCCAGTTAAAGGACAGGGACAAGGAGCTGTCCGATAAGATGGCCGATGCCAGAAAGAAGCGCGACTCCGCGAAAGACGTGGTGAACTACATCGGCTACAACAAGATGTATCAGGACGGCATCTGTGAGGTGGAGGAGGGGATGTTCTCCTCTTCCATCGCCTTCGATGACACCAGTTACCACTCGGTGCGCGATGAGCAGCAGAAAGCCATGTTCTCCGCCATCACCCGCCTTTACGACCAGTTCGGTGCGGATACGCTCGTGCAGATGAGCGTCATCAACACGCCGCTCCTCAAGGAAGAGGTCGGTCACCGAAAGTTCTTCGACCCGGAGCGTCAGGCAAACGATGCTGCAAGGAACGACGCACAGGTGTTCAACAACATCCTGAACGATAAGGTGAAGGAGGGGGTCAGCAACATCCGCAGGAACCGCTACCTCACCTATTCCGTGACGGCAGACACCGCAGAAGATGCAGCGCGTCAGCTCTCCCGTATCGAGGTCGAATCCTCCCGCATCCTAAACTCCATCGGCAGCAAGGCACACCTTATGAACGGCACCCAGCGCCTTTCTGTCATCCATTCACTCTTAAACCCCTATAAGCCGTTCCTGTTCGATTACCAGCGCGATATTTCCGCCAAGCGCTTACAGACTACCAAGGACTGCATCGCACCGACGCAGATTGATTTCCGCCCGGACGGCCACTATAACGACTGCGTAAAACTCGATAACGGGGTCTACGCACAGGTACTCGTGATGAAGAAGTTCGGCTCGGAACTTTCCGACCGCGCACTTGCCGACATGGCAGACCTTCCTATCCCCATGGCTATCACGTGGTACGTGCAGCCCATGGATAAATCCAAGGCTATCAATTACGTGCGCACCCGTTCCGCATGGATTGACAAGGAAATCATCGAGGAACAGCGCTCGGCAGTGAACAAAGGCTATGACTTCTCCATCCTCCCGCAGGAGCTGAAATACTCCAAGGAGGAGACGGAGGACGTGCTCGACCACTTGCAGAACAAGAACCAGCGTCTCTATGTCTTCACGGGGCTTGTCTACACTTACGCGGAGAGCAAGGAAGCGCTGGATACGCAGGTACTTCGCATCATCTCCACGGCACGTCAGAACTCCATCGAGCTTGACACCTATGACTATCGCCAGCGTCAGGGACTTAATTCCATCCTCCCGCTCGGCCATAACCACGTGGAAATCTCCCGCATGTTCACCACGGCGCAGGTTTCCATCCTCGTGCCGTTTGCCACGCAGGAGCTTGACGATGCAGGCGGCAACTTCTACGGCCAGAACAAGCACAGCCGCAACCTCGTGGTCTGCAACCGCAAGAAGCTCACCTCGCCGATGGGCTTCGTCTGCGGCAAGACCGGCTCCGGTAAGGGTATGTTCACCAAGACCGAGATGACGGGCACCATCTTCTCCAATCCGACGGACGAGATTTACGTCATCGACCGTGCAGGCGAGTACACCGCTATCGCCGAACGCTACGGCGGTAGCACCTACCACTTCGGCGTGGGTACCGGAACCCATCTGAACCCCTTCGATACGGTATCCGTGGAACACATGACGCGAAACGAGCAGATTGCGTTCAAGGTGGACGCGATGTTAGCTCAGGCGGGCGCTTCCGCTGCCGAAGCCGGGTCGAACTTCTCTGAGGTTGACCAGTCACTCGTACAGCGCTGCACCGAGCTTGCCTTCCAGAAGGCCGCAGAGCGCGGAGACAATCTTCCGCCGACCTTACAGGACTTCTACGATGCCGCGAACGAGCAGCCGGAGGAGCAGGCACAGGTCATCGCACTCCGTTACGAGCGATTCGTGAAGGGTTCCATGAACTTCTTCAACCATCAGAGCAACGTCGATTTCAACACCCGCATCGTGGACTTCAACCTGAAAGACCTGCCGGATTCCATGCTGGTCTTCGCCCTCATCAATGTCTGCGAAGCCGTCCGCAACCGCATGTACTTCAATGCAAAGCGAAACGTCCGCACATGGCTCTACGTCGAGGAGATGCAGAGTATGTTCGCGTACCCGACGGTACTTAACTACTTCTCCCGCTTCTCGAATGAGGGTCGAAAATTCGGACTTTTGCTGACAGGTATCAGTCAGAACGCCACGGCGATGCTCGCCAACGAAGCGGCGCGAAATATCGTCCTTAACGCGGACTTCCTCATGCTTCTCAAGCAGTCCCCGCTCGACCGTATGAAGTGGGCGGAACTTCTGAACCTGTCCGAGCAGGAGGAGGAATGCATCGACGAGTCCGCAGAGCCGGGTGACGGCCTGCTCATCGCAGGAAACGCCCGCGTGCCGATTCGCGGCAAGTTCCCGTCCGGCAACGTTCTCTATGACCTGTTCTCCACGAACCCCAATGAGACGAGGAAGACGGGGCTTGGGGACAAGAAAGATGCAAAACCCGTTATCTAGCAACCCAGTAAGAAGACCCCGGAAAGGACGGTGAACGTCAGATGAAGGCTTCGGATTTCACGACCGGCGGAAACGACCGTGAGAAAGCCATGAGTAATCTCCTCAAGACCGAAAAGACGGATGCCGTCAATACCGGTCTGGTGGAAAAGGCAGATAAGAGCGCCAAAGCCTTAAAGGGTGACCTTTATTCCGTCGGCAAGAAGGGCACGCACGGCGCGGGAAGTACCGCCCTCGATGCCATCGCAAGGAAACGTAAGAAGACTTCCGCCGCCGATGCCCTTGACGGAAAATCCCGTAGCCAGCTAACCGGAAAAAATGCCCTCACGAAAAAGGTGCAGTCTCGCCACAATCTGAATAAGAGCCTGAAACGTGGTGCAAAGGGTGTAGCCGCAAAAGCTGCCCACAACGCGCTCAAAGACTCCGAGCTGGAAGGCACGGACGATTTGGTCGCAACCACGCACACCGGCGCGAAACTTGCCGGAAAGGCGAGAAAGCACCTTCGTTCCGGTAAGGATGCACTTGAAAAGAAAGACTCTCTCGGTGCCCTCTCGGAAAAGAAATACCGCACCGAGAAACTGGATAAAAAAGCTGCCCAGAAGCGGATGCAGTTCTCCAAATACTTCCATAGGAACGTCTACGAGAATGCTGCGGCGCAAGCTGGAAAGAAAAAGGCGCTCACGATTCTTTCCGGTGGCATCAAGGGAATGCTTTCATCGCTTGCCGGTGCCGTCTCCCAATTCTTTCCACTCATCATTGCCTTCATCTTGGCCTTCGGCCTGATTTCCGTTGTCGGTGGAGGTGCCGCCGATGAGGAGCAAAAGAGCGCATCCCTTGACGGGATGCCTGCATGGGTCACCTACGACCTCGTGCTCGCGTGCCTGAACGCCCACGAGCAGTACGGATATCCCGCTTCGGCGCTCCTCGGCCAGATGATGATTGAGAACGGCACCTCGGATTCCGGCTCCGACCTCGGGCGGCTGTACCACAACTACGGCGGCGTGAAATATGCCGGTTATGACTACGGCGGACTCATCACGGGTTCCGTTAAAATGCTCACCACCGAATACAGTGCTTCCGGCTCTGCCTACAAGACCTACGCGGATTTCGCCGTCTTCAAAGACGATGATTCGTACATGAAGTACCGGTGCGAGCACCTGTACAAGCAATCCAACTACACCCGTGTCCCTAACTACCAGAAGGCCATCGACACCAATAACTCCGAACTCTTTTTGCGTGCCCTCGGCGAGGGTGGTTACTACACCGCGTCGCAGGACAGCTATATCGCCCAGTACCGTTCCATCTGCCAAGCCTATCCGCTCGTTGCCAAGCTCGACTCCATGACCGCAGAGGAGTTCAAGAACCAATACTCCGGCACTACCCTCATTCCCGGTGGCGGGCAGGACTACCAGAGCGCCGACCAGTGGCAGAAGGATATCGTAAACGCCTGCTCGCAGACTCCGTGGCCGGGAGCCGACCGTTGCGCCACATGGACAACAATGGTCTATGCAAGAGCCGGTCATGCCGTCGGCGGCAATGGCAATACGCAGCTCGGCAATCAGGGATACGGTGCCAATTACAGCCAGAAACGCGCCACCACCGACCTCTCCCAGATAAAGGTAGGAATGCTCATCTCCGCCCAATACGGCTCCAATACCGCCGCCGGTAACGCTTACGGGCACGTCGGCATCTATATCGGTGATGGCAAGGTCATGGATAGCATTTACTCCGGTCTGCGCACCATCTCCCTGTCCGATTGGGTTTCCCAAAACGGAAGAGGATGGGTTGTCTGCGGCTATCCATGGGACTGGCGCTAGGAAACCAGAAAGGATACCTGCTATGAAGAAACTGAAAGCATGGATGGCGGAACACAAGAAGTTTTCCGTCATCGCCCTGTGCCTGCTCCTGATGTTCACCTGCGGCTCTGCCATGAGCGCCATCAACGTGTCGCATCACCGCGCGGAAACCGCAAAGGAGCAGAACGCAGAAAATAACACGGACACTACCACAGCCGCTGAGAAGAAGACGAAGGAGGAAACCGGGAAGGTGGAGCTTACCGATGCCCAGAAGGAAATCATCAAGGGATACGATACCGATCTCGACACGGATACCAAGGAACTCATCGACACCCTCTCCTCTTCCGTCTGGTCGGTAAGCGAGGGGCGCTACACCCTCAAGTTTGCCGATGACTCCTACGTGGAAACGGTGAACGGAACTCCGACCGTCCATAGTTATGCCATCTCCCGCGTGGAAAAGACCTCCGATGGGTACGGCGGCTATCTCTATACCATCGTCTTCGAGACCGATACCGGCACTCATATCGTGACCTACACGGATGGCAGTGGTGCTGCGGTGAACTCCGATTCTAAGACCCCCGGTGAGAACACCATCTCCACCCTTACAAGCTCTACGATGTTCGCTCAGAAAAACACCGCATACGAGCGTGCCGAAGCGGTGGCAAACATTACCGTGAAGGGCATGAACAGCGAGGTCACGAAACTCTTCGGTGGGGATGAGAAGGCCGTCATCACCGCCCTCTCCAAGTGGTGCGCCGTCCATTACCCTTCCGTCACCGAAGCTACATGGCAGAAAGTCGTGAACCTCGACTATGAGAACGGGGTCATCACCACGGACTTCAAGCTCAACGACTCGAACTCTGTTTCCGTCACCTGCGTTTACGAGCAGTCCACGGGCGAGTTCTCCTTCGAGGGCTAGGGCAGCTTCGCCATGCAGGCAGAAAGGAATCTCTATGAATGAACAACTGACTTTACAAGCCGCACAGCGGGAGGAGACGAAGACGGTTCCCCTGCGCAGGAGAAAGGCTTGTCTTATGGGCACGTTCGCGCTCTTCGCCGCCTGCGCACTCGTGCTCCTCATTCCCCATCCGGCCTACGCGGGTGTCATCGGGGACTTCCTTGATATCCCCAACATGATTAAAACGTGGCTTCTCCAAATCGCTGCCACGCTCTTCAACACCTATTTCGGTGTCATCAACCAGACGCTTGATGCGAGGTTCATTTCCGGGCCGTTCAACGAGCTTTTCGGAACAACCGAGCCGTATGGCGTGATAAAGGACTTCTATCAGGCCGGGGTCATCCCCGTTGCCCATGCCATCCTGGGTCTCTTCATGCTGATGCAGCTCATCAAGATTAGCCAGCGCATCGACGCGACGAGCACCCTTCCCGCCGTGAAGGATATCGTATTCCTCGTGGTGACCTACTGCATCCTCAGCTACTTCATCGACAACGCCCTCGACCTTGTTTCCGCCATCTACGGCATCTTCAACGACCTCGTTGGTAACGTGTCGGACAAGCTGCAATCGAAAAACTGGTATGAACCCGGAATCGAGATGACCAAGGACGATGCGACCGATGCCACGCTCGGCGGATGCTTCCTCCTTTCGATTTTCGGACTCATTTCATGGGCGGTCGGACTCGTTTTCTATGCCGTTTCGATGGTCGTTGCCCTCGGCCGTTCCGTTCAGCTCTATGTCTATGCCGCCTTCTCTCCGATTCCCATTTCCCTTCTCGGCTTCGAGGAGACGAAGCAAATCGGAATCGGTTACCTCAAGAACTTTGCGGCGGCAGCACTCGCCGGTGTGGTCATGGTTCTCATCCTCTACCTCTACCCGCATCTTGTGACCGCCCTCGCGGTTTCCGGCGGACTTGGAAAGGCTGAGATGCTTGGTCTCGCACAGGGCGTAGAAACATTCGACTCGTTCGGTGTCATCATCAAGACTATCGCCGTTCTCATCACGACCATGACGGCGCTTGTAAAGTCCGGCTCTTGGGCGAAGGAAATCCTCGGCGCGTAGACGCTTACCGAAAACCCGCTACCGCTCACCGAAGGGGCGTGCCGAAAACGGTGCGCCCCTTCCCCTTAATAAGTTATTATTGGGAGCCAAGCAGGTTCCCATCAGAAAGGAATTGCCATGGCATACAACACCCCAGAAAGCGTTGCGGATTACCTCTCCCGCTTCCAGATGCAGGTTACCGAGCGCACCAAGGGAACGTTCTCCCCGATGCATGTGAAATACTCCCTCGCCCTGAAAAGTTAGAAATGTGCATGGAAACGGGTGAGGGCAAGGCTCCGCCCGTTTTCTGCTAAAAGGAGACCCTATGGAACCGAAACCGAAAGAGCGTATCGTCTTCGACGAAGACTCCTACTACGGAGACGAAGGCGCGGAATGGGCGGTAAACGACCTTATGGAACGTAAAGGTCTGACCGAGGATGAGGTGCGCGAGGGCTTCACCGACGATGAGGTTTTCCAACACGCGATGAAGCTGCGCGACTTCGATTACGAGGAGGAGATGCGGGCGCTTACCGCCTTCTTCGATGGAAAGAAGTCAGACATGTCGGATTTCATCAACCCTTACGGCGGCAACCACATTTTTGTGGCTGGCAGCGTAGAACGTTGGGATGACACAATCCCCGTTATCACCGTCTACAAGGACTTCGATGCCGCCACCGATTGCTCTCCGTCCCGTTTCGGTCGGGGCAACGTTTTCGCCGACTGCGAGATTCAGAAGGTCTGGGACGAAAACGGCACGCTTTACCTTGCCGGTGCCCACCATGACGGGCGCGTATCCGTCGAGATGCGTCAGCTCACCGATGAGGGCGAACGCCTTTGGGGACAGCTCGATTACGAAGATTATCTGCCCCTCGAAGGGCTTACCGCCATGGGAAAGCACTATGAGCTTGGCGATGAGAAGCAGTTCATCCACGACCTCTATAACAGCCCGGAACTCTGCGCCGCCCCCCGTTACATGGAGCAGTCCTTCGGATGCCCTTCTGAGGAATACGAGAAAGAGGAAGGGGCACTCCATCACGATTTCACCACCGGCAAATGGCGTGTGCATCTTATCTACCCCGGAGAGCGTTACGGTCTCGATGGTTGCCTGACCTATGAACTAAATGCTTACTCTGGCGCACCTGCCGCCGCCCATCGCGCGTCCTACCCCCTTGTGGAGTTCTACGATACCTCGCAGGATGCCGCACGCTTCCCGGGCGGTCAGTTCGTCTCTCGCTACTACATGACCGACCTGCTTGAGGACGATTCCATTGCCGTCTCCATCGACACGATGCTCAAGAACGGGAACCAGTTCTCCCTTGATGGCGGTATTCCCGCTTGGACGGTTGAAGGCGATGACCTTGCGAAGGTGAATGCTTTCCTCAAGGAGACCTGCAAGGAGGTCTTCGGCATCCTGCCCGGTGCGGACGATGGCGGCTATTCCCTTTCGGGGGAAGCGAG
>ERZ840517.2905-NODE-2905-length-14136-cov-3.603579_pt1 | contig 14136 bp, 3 predicted proteins | sample MGYA00519876_ERZ840517 | MGnify/ENA primary metagenome ERZ840517 (study PRJEB31850, sample SAMEA3708882) | human gut metagenome | biome: human gut; feature: human-associated habitat; material: faeces | place: China | collected 2014 ... | reverse complement strand
TGACGTCCTTTTCTTACTAACTGGTTAAATGTTGGCATTATTTTCACCTCCTGTTTTATTTGTATGAGATCATAAATTGATCTCGGCGTACGTATGCACGCTAAATCATTATATTAACCCTATCTTTTTTTGTCAAGTTCTTTTCCAAAATTTCCTTGAATTTCGCGGAATACGTGGGTAAAAAAGAGTTCTGCATGCAAAAAGAAAAGATGGAAAACTCCCAACGGATATCTTCCATCTATCTATTCTTCCACATTTTTACATGTTTATACCAAACGGTCAGCCATTTGCCCGTTTTCTCTGCTTCTCCTGTCTCTCACTGGTCAGAATCATATAGATTCCCAGCAGCATCACACCGATGCACAGAACATATTTCGGATTTAACGACTGTCCGGTCTTCGGCGTCTCATCCTTTACCTGCGAGTCATCCGCCGCCTGCGCATTATCCGCCGGCTGCTCCGTCTCCGCCGCTTCCGTCGTCTCTGCCGGCTGGCTTTCCGCCTGGCTTCCGCCTGCCGGTGTAATCACAAACCCGGAGGTTGCCTGCGCCGTTGAATCCGAGTGACGCTCATCCACTACGATGACATAATCACACGCATGCACAAAGGAAAATGACACATTGCCGTCCGCATCTGTATCAGACTGTCCCATATACTCCAGGATCTGATTATCTACATTATAATAGAACAAAGTGCCCAGCTTATTGGCGTTCGCCGCACCGACATTTACGGTCAGCTGCGCCGTCAGGCCAAACAGGTTGTCGTGCGCCAGATGCATCTGCGTTGACCATCCGCTTCCGGTTACTGTGCTCTGCAGGTTCGCCGGCACATTGCTTGTTCCCAGTTCCACGCCAAAATCCGTATCTGCTACAACGCTTGTGTCAATGCTGCTTCCGTCAATCGTCCATGAGATTCCATTTCCCATATCCAGAACCAGCGTCAGCTGCTTATCTGCCGCCAGTGTCAGAATATCCTTCGGCACAACCGTGGTGCCGTTCATGGTAATATAGATCGTTGAACCTGGATCCGCCACCGTCATCTGCGTGTAAATCGCATCCCAGCCCTTCAGTTCCTCATTTCCGGTGATATATGCGGTTCCCTGCTCTGCAAATCTGGTCGTCGCAGGCACTTCCGCCGCTGTCGGCTGCACATCTCCCTGTGTCTCCGCCGTCGTCGCTGCCGCCGATCCGGTACCGCTGCTCTGTGCGCCTGCCGCTCCGGCACTGCCCTTTACCGCACCGCTGCCTCTTCCACTGCCGTTGCCGCTTCTGCTGCCTCTTCCAGATGATGTGCCGTTACTCTTTCCGCTGCTGCCGCTTCCGCTGCCCGTACTGCTGCTGTTATTACCACTGCTCGTGTTGCTGCTGTTATTGCTGCTATTGTTATTACTGCTGTTATTGTTATTGCTGTTGTCGCCGCTGTTATTGTTGTTACCGCTGTTATTATTGTCGTTGTTATTGTTGTTATTGTCATCTGCCGGTTTTTCCGTGTCCTCGGTCGGCTTCTCCGTATCCTCCGTCGGCTTTTCTGTATCCTCGGTCGGTTTCTCCGTGTCTTCCGTCGGCTTTTCCGTGTCCTCGGTCGGTTTCTCCGTATCCTCGGTGTCGTCCGGCTTATAATCCGTCACCACAATCGCACCGTACGTCTCCACCAGCTTCGGTGCAGCCGGAGCGCTTCCCGGCACTTCAATCGAGTGGATCTTGAAAGAAGTATTCTGCTCGCCAAACGTTTCTAAGGCTTTGCCAAGGCAGAGTGTCTGAATCTCACTGCCGTCAAACGCACCATCTTCCACGGTTGTCACGCTCTCCGGAAGTGTGACTTTTCCAAGCTTGCAGCCGTAAAATGCATTTTCACCGATCATCTTGGTACCGTCATACACCTCGATGGTTCTCGCCCCCTGCGGGCAGCGGTATAACGTAACCCCGTTCGCCGTGTAGAGTGCATTGTCGTATGACATAAAGTAAGTATTCGTCTCTTCCACGTCAATGGACTGCATGTTGACACATCCGTCAAATGCGTCCGACGCAATGGTTTTGGTCGCCTCGGGTATCACGATACTCTCGAGGGACTCACAATTTTTAAATGCTTCTTTTCCGATCGATGGAAGTTCCTTGGAAATACTTAAGTCCGTCAGTCCCGCACACTCTGCAAATGTGCCATCGCCGATTCCTTCCTTGCTCTCCCACGTTGCACTTTCCAGACTGGTACAGCCGTAGAACACATTGTCTCCGATCTTTGTCACGCTGTCCGGAACCGTAACCTCGGTCAGATATTCACATCCTGCAAATGCGTTATCTCCGATGGTTGTCACACTGTCCGGGATCTCCACCGATGTGATCGTCGTATTGAGGAATACATCGTCATCAATTTTCGTGATGTTATCCGGAATGACAACTGCGTTCTCCGCTCCGACATACCCCTGCAGGGTTGTCCCTTTTATGACAAATCCGTCCTCCTGACCGGACGCTGCACTGAGCTCTCCGGGATAGATCATCACCACAAGCATGGCAACGACCAGCACATAACCTATTTTTCGTTTTATCCGGTATTTCATTAGCACTCTCTCCCATCATCCTTTATTTCGCCGCAGCCCGCCCGTAAACCTCACGCGCGATCCCACGCTTTTACTCTGCTTCCCTGCATTTCTTCGCCACCAGAAACAGTCTTCCGTCTTCTGTAAAATTGTTACAGGTCGACAGGGTCAATAGCTCGTCCCCGTAGACCGGCAGATCTGTTCCGGTAAACACCGAGAGTTGTATGATATGATCGAGGTAGTCGTTAAACGCCTCCTCGGAATCCGCCTGTATAAAATCATAATAACGAAATTCCTGTGAATTTCGGTACTGCACCTTTGCCAGACAGACGGCAAACACTTCATAGGTGCCTTTCTCATAAATTGTATCAAATCTGATCTGCGCGTGCTCCCTCCAGTAATCTTCATCCAGATACTTCTTGAGACTTCCGAACATCGCACCGCTTTTCATGTTGTGTCCGTAGATAATAATATTGGTGCTGCGCTGCACCAGATCCGTTCTCGGATCCATAAACAAGGTTCCGTTGATATCGTCCTCCCCGTTTACATTGCGCTTGAGATAATAATCCCCGTCATTCGGGGTAAGCATGACCGGATAGTCAATCTTCGTCCCGTCAATGGTGATCCATCCGGCAAAATCACTGTGCTGCGCCACGATGGCTTCATATTCCGGCAGAACCGGAGGAGGCGGTTCGTTCTCCCGCTCCGTCTGGTCTAATCCCGCCGCAAGTTCCGGTGCATCCTCCGAAAAAAAGGTGTCATTGTCCACCATCTCTGCGGCTTCTGTCGGATTTTCTTTTAGCATCTTCAAATACTCATTCGCCTGACTGCCGCGGTGATTCGTGTAATCTGACCAGAAATACCAGCCAAAACATAGAATCGCAGCCGTCACACACACCGCACCGAGAATCTTTCTGCTGCGGTCCTGCGCCACCTGCCGGGGTTCCTCCCCCGCTTGTTGTTCCGGCGCCTGTGCCTGCGTTATATTTTTTGCCGCGGATTTTGCCACGACATCTGCAATATCCAGAAAAAATTTCTTGCCGACTTTGCTGCCGAACTTGATCTTCCCTGTTCGGATCAGCCAATAGAGGCGTAGAGCGGTTTCCGGTTCATTGAGATCGACGGTGTTCTGTATCTTTTCGATTTTCTTCGCATCTTCGAGCCCTCGGGCATATTCCTCTTCTGTGTCAAATGTAAAATTCCCTATCTTATATGCCGCCATGATCGGAACCGCTCTCCCTCCTCTCTATCTTTATTTTGTGGTTGTTCCGGTAACTGCTCCGGTAAACTCACCGTAGTAAGTCTCGCCGTCCGCCACCAGGTAGCTTCTTACTTTATAAGAGTATGTTGTCTCTGCCGCAAGCTTTTTATCGGTATAGAAAGCGTCTCTGGTACGCGTTACCTGCTGCCACTTTCCATCTGCGCCGGCACGGTATACTTCGTATCCCGTCACGGCACCGTCGCCCGTCCAGCTGATGGACAGACTGTCTGCGGATGCGCCTGTCACAACCGCCGCGCCCGCATCGCACGGTCTGATGTCAAACGTCAGGTTCTTTGTCGCGGTGTAATTGCCTTTTCCTGCAACTGCCGCCACACCGGTACCTGCCTTGCGGTTGTTGGAATACATCAGTGTGTAGTCGCTTAAAAGTTCCAGGGCTTTGCCGTCATCTTCCACCGTCACGGTCGGCTTGATGTCAGATCCGGTATATACCTGTGTCTGAATCGAACCAATGTCGCACAGATGTATGCTCTTGCGCAGAATCTGGAAACTCAGTTCCTTAGTACCTGCATAATGGGTTCCGCTTGCTGTGATTACCAGCTTCGCTACACCCGCGTTGATGTTGTCTTCATAGGATACCGTGTAATCCTTATCTTTTTCCAGCTGCACACCGTCTGCCCATACTTCCGGCTCCGGTGTGATTGCTTTTCCGGTATATGTGTAAGTAGAAGAAATACCCTTCACTTCCAGTCCGTCGATCGGCGTCTGGTCTACAGTAAACTGCTTTGTAACGGTTCCTGTATAGTTGCCGGTTCCGGCAACCTCCATTTCGTAGATTCCTGCCACTCCTGCCGGTCTGCATGTCACGGTATAATCGGTGTCTCTTACGAGTGCGATCTCACCCCACTGGAATGTTACATTCTGTGTAATCTGCTCTGAGTAGGATACCGTGTCCTCAAATCCGCTCATCACCACATCTTCATCGGTGATGTCCTTCGGTGTAATCTCGATGGTGCATTTCCTGGTTCCGCCGTAGCTTCCCTGACCGATCAGAAGAAGGGTCTGCGTTCCGGCGCTCATGCCATCGCTGTTGTTGTCAAATGCAAAGCTGTAGGAGTCTGTTGTCAGAACCGTCTCGCCGATGCGTACCTCTGTAATGCCCAGATCATCCGGCGTATAAGCGCTTCCCGTGAACGGGTAACTGTCACGCAGTCCTACAATCTCCGCCGGACTGATGTCGCTCGCAATATGAAATGTGGTCTGGCGGTAATTCGTAAATCCGCCGGTTCCGTTGATCCGCATCAGCACAGTGCCGATCTCTGTGTTGTCCGTGTCAAAGCTCAGTGTATAGTCCTCACCCTGCTTTAAGGTGTAATCGCCGCAGGTCACTTTGACTTCCGGAATTACCGGCTGACCCGTGTATGCCTGATTCGGAATCGGATCCACCGTCACATCCGCCGCCGCAATATCGTGGCTTACGATGGTAAACGGTGCCGTTACGCTTCCCGCATAGCTTCCTTTTCCGGTCACGGTCACAGTCGCTGTGCCGCACGCCTTGTTGTTCTGATAAGATACCTCATAATCTGTACCCGCTGTGAGTACATTGCCGTCCAGTGTTACCTGCACTTCCGGTTCCACCCCGTTGTCGCTTCCCATATACGGATAGGAAGTTCCGTTCGGGAACGTGACAATCGCTCCGTCAAAGCTCTTCTCTGTAATCGTGTATTCCACGGTGCGGGATCCCGTATAATTTCCGATACCGGAAATCACCGCTGTCGCTGTTCCTGCATTGATATTGTTGCTGTATGCAACGGTAAAATCGCTTCCCTCTGTCAGCTGACGTACCTCAACCTCTGTTCCGTACTGATATGTCACAAGAACAGTCGGCTTCTTTTCCGTTCCGTCATAAGAAAAGCTGTCCGGAATCACTTCTACCGCAATCAGGTCGGTGCCGGATGACGGTTTTGCCAATGATTTCACCACGATCTGGAAGGATACTTCACGGCTTCCGATTACGTTGCTTCCATCACCGGTAATCACGACTGTACCGGTTCCTACATTCGTATTATCCGCGTCTGCCTTCTTTGCAATGGTATAGCTTCTTGCCGGCAGAATGTAATCCGTTGATCCGATGGTTGTCTTCAATGAGAACTCCGGCACAATCTCCTTACCGGTGTACTCTCTGCTTCCGATCGCGTTCTGCGTTCCGTCAAGCACCTTCAGGTCGTCCATCTGAAGTGGGTTAATATCAAAGGTTACCAGCTTGATCAGACCAGCATACTCGTTCTTACCCTTTACCATAATGCTTCCGCCGTCTGTTCCCGCCTTGATATTCTCTCCATAGGTCACATCATAATCGGACGTGGACAGTGTCTTGTTCCCTATCTTAACGGTAACCTGCGGGCGGATCTGTGTTCCGCGGTACAGGTAGCTGCTCTCTACACCGCTTACCTCCAGAATTCCCGCATTTGCAACAATGCTGAAATTCTCTGTGAGTGTTCCGGTAAATCCGTTTTTCTCATTTCCGATTACCGTCACGCTCGCAGTCTTATCACCGATCTTCACGTTGTTTTCGTATGTATGAATCACAAAGTGCTTTCCGGATGTCAGCTCTGTTCCGTAGTAGCTGATGCTCGGGATTGCCTCCACCGGATCTCCGGTATACTGCTGATCTCCGATTGCCACCTGGATGCCTGCCTCCGAAAGATCCGCTTTGATCGGAACCGTCTTCTCCACGCTTCCCGCAAAGCCTCCCATACCCTTGATGGTAACTACTGCGTTGCCGACCCAGCTGTTGTCTGCATAGACCAGCGTATAGTCGGTATCTTTCTGAAGTGTTGTTCCGTTCAGCACAACACTGATCTGATCGTCAAACGTGATGTTCTTATCGCCGATTGCAATGTTCGTCTCTCCGGCATTCACATAATCTTTGAACCACAGTTCATCCGGAACGGTAATCTCGGCGTCCGCAATGTTTGCGCAGATCTTAAAGGTCTTCTTCACGCTTCCTGTGTAATTGCCGATTCCCTTGAGAATGACAACCGCGTCGGAGCCAATGCTGTCGTTCTTCTCATAAGTACAAATATAATCCGTACCCATGACAAGTTCTGTTCCGTTATAGTACAGCTTCGGCTGCGGTGTTGCCGTTCCGTCCACCAGCGGCTGCGGTTCGATCGCTCCGATCTTAAAGCCGTTTGCCGGTGTATATCCGCCATTGCCAATACTTGCAAGTGTGATCGTAAAGGTTGTGCTTCTCGATCCTGTAAAGTCCGTACCGTCCTTTGCCGTTGCCGTCAGCGTCACGGTTCCGCGGTTGGTATGATCCGCCCCGTAGGATACCGTGTAATCCGTCGTGCTGATCTTCTGTCCGTCATAAGTAAGCTCCACTTCAGGCTCTACCGGGCTTCCGGTATACTGTGTCTGATAACTTCCATCGGTCACTCCGCCGACAGAGAGCTCTACGCTGCTGTCCGTAAGATCTCTCGGTGCAATCGCAAAAGTCTTCTGCCATACACCGACGTATCCTCCCAGACCTTCCACGCTTACCGTTGCGGTTCCCGCGTGGATATTATCCGTATATGTCACGGAATAGTTAGAATCTTTTACCAGCTTTTTGTTGCCCTCGATCCGTGTTACCGTCACCTCCGGCTCAAATGCACTTCCGTCATAAACATACTGTGTGCCGTCGGTGAGTGCCGGGCAGCTGATCGTAAATTTGCTCTCGTTTGTGATGAGCTGGCCAATTCTGAATTCTGCCGTCTTGCTTCCGGTAAAGTTGCCGGTTCCGGTCACTGTCACCGTTGCGGTTCCGGTTCCTTTGTTGTTCGCGTAAGCCACCGTGTAATCGTTGACCGGGCTTAACGCATAGGTTCCGTCTCCAAATTCGTAGCTTACCGACGGTGCCGGTGTGACAGCCATTCCGTTGTACTCCTGCGCGTCGATCGGTGCGATCTTTACCTCCGGCTCTGCCAGATTCTTCGGCGCAATCGTATAATCTTTCGTAAAGGTTCCCTGATAGTTTCCTTTTCCGGTAATCGTCATCGTCGCGGTCCCGGCATCCACATTATTCTCGTAGGAAATCTTGTAATCATCCTCGCCGAGCTTTTTCTTCAGATCTGTGCACTGTACCGCAGGTACCGGTGTAATCTCTTCCGAAGTGTAAGTGTAGCTGGACTTTAATCCGCCAAGCGTGCAGTTGTTGTCCAGGCTTCTTGGCAGAATCGCAAATGTCAATATTCTGTCATCTGTTCCGTAGTAATCTCCCTTACCGGAAACGGTGATGGATGCCTCGCCGGCATTCAGGTTGTCCGCGTAGGAAGACTCGTCATACGCGATCACTTTCTCGATCTCATCGGCTGTCGTAAGCTTTGTTCCATCGCTCAGCGTCAGCTCGGTGATCTTCGGATACAGACGCTCGCCGGTGTAGGTCGTCTCGTTCTCATCCACCTTCCAGCTGATGATCTCGTCCAGGGATTTTCCGCTGATGGTGAATACAATAATCTTCGTTCCTGTGTAGTTGCCGTTACCCTGTATGGTCACATTTGCCATCGGTCCCGGTTTCTCGTTGTTCGCGTAGCTGCCAGCCACGATCGAATAGTCGGTCGGCGCAGTCAATGTCTTCTTATTATAAGTAAGCTTTATCTCACTTTCTGTAAGGGTCACTGCATTTCCGTCGTACGCTTTCTTGATCGCCTCGTAGGAAACACCGGTTGCAATGTCCTTCGGACGAATCGTAAAGGTTGCACTCAGTTTTGTGGCGCCGTCGCTGTACACATAGCATCCGTTTGCCGTCGGCTGATCCTCCAGCGGGATCTGCTCTACTGTAACCGTCGCCTCCCCGGCATTGATCGCCTGATCCGCGTTGGTTCCGTCACTGTAGTTGACCGTATAATCTGTTCCCTGCTCAAGGACGCTCTTCCAGAGTCCGAATCCGCCGTCCGATACCGAAATCTCATCCGCAGCAAGCGTAATCGGATCTCCTGTGTATACCGGGTTTTCTGCCGGATTCACCGATACATCATAATCCTCATCAAGCTTGGATGCGAGCAGATACTTGATCTCCTGTTTGCCATAGAATTTGCCCTTTCCGGTAATCGTTACCGAAGCAGTGCTTCCTTCTTTTGAAATATCCTTGATGCCGTCATACTTTAATTCGTAATCAGTTCCTTTTACCAGCGTATTGCCCTGGTTATCCGTGAGTGAAATCTCAAGCTGATTATCGTTTTTATTGTTGGAATACCACAGCATTGCCCAGTATGGTCCGTCATATCCTGTCACCATCCTGTCCGCGCTGTTGGTTACCTTAAGGTTCTTGTCGTTGATCAGTGTCTGGATATCTACCGCTGTAACCTCAAACGTCTTGGTAACAACGCCTGTATAGTTGCCGCTTCCGGTAATCGTCATCGTGTAGGTTCCGATGTCTTTTACCGTTGTCGGTGAACATGCCACCGTATAATCGGTTCCCTTTTTCAGTGTATGATCTGTCTTTGATGCGGAATGATATACAACACTCTCTGTCGGAAGCGCAATCTCTGCTCCCGTATAGTCAAACAGCTCTCTGTCAATGCTGGCAGTAATCTTCGTGCTTGTAAGATTGCACTGGGCAATCGTATACGTCAGACGTTTCGTTGTACCGGTCTTAAAATTGCTGTTGGAATCGCTCGGCGCAATCTCAACGCTCGCCGTACCTGCAAATATCTTGGTATCCGCAGAATAGGTCAGCTTGTAGTCCGACTCCGGAAGTGTTACCATGTCCGCGCCCTGCGCAAACTTTACAACCACCTTCGGCTTCACGTCTGCTCCGTCCGGAGAATATTCCATCTTATAGTTTGCAGTGCTTACCTCGGAGCCATCGGCATCCACATAGTAGCATACCGCCTTTGACATGTCCGCCTGCTCGATTGTGAATTTACCGGTCACTGCACCGCCGTATGTTCCCATACCCTGCAGCGTAATGGTTGCTGTTCCTGCATTCGTGTTGCTTGCGTAAGTAACGGAGTAATCCGTTCCCTCAACCAGTCCCAGATCGTTGTTGCCGCTCTTCCAGGTAATGTCCGGTTCCGGTGTCTGTGCATTGCCGTTATAAGTTACAGCCGCTGCCGTCACTTTCTGGATCAGGTCTGAGAGATCAGCGCCTGCCGCCTGATACTCCACCGTGTAGGTTCCCTGATAGTTTCCGATACCGGTGATGACACGGCGGTAGGTTCCGTTTCCGGCATTGATAATATCTGTTCCGACGGTGTAATCCGTCCCCTTCTCCAGCGTCATGCCGTTGTAGGTTGCAGTGATGACCGGCTCCTTGTCCGCTCCTCCTGCCGCAGCAGCCGTCACAGACACAGCCATGCCAACTTCTTCCTGATCCTTGTTGCCAATATCTTTTGCCTTGATCTCAAAATTTACCGTCTTTGTTCCGTAAAGAGAATTCTTTCCGGTAATCGTCAATGTGGCCTGTCCGACATTGACATTGTCAGAATATACCGCATCGTAATCCGCCTGAGAAATGGTCTCCCCGTCCACCAGAAGCTGGAATGCCGGCGTCCACTCACTTCCGGTATATACATAGGAAGTCTTGTCAAAAACAACATTCGCGTCCGCCGCATTTCGCGGTGCACCGCAATATCTCTCTCCGGTATAGTTGCCGGTACCGGTCAGTGTAATTCCTCTTCCTGTCTTGCTGAGGGAAATCGTGTAATCTGTTCCTTCAACCAGATTCTTCACGCCGTCTACGGCATCCGCATCTGCGCGCGCCGTATCCTTTACCTCTTTGATGCAGGAGGTAAGTGTGGCAGAAGCGTTGTCCGGATCTGCCGCCGCGTCAGCCAGCGCCTTATCCCAGTCAATACCGTCCTGCAGTTTCACTTCCACTGCCGCGTCTGATATATCCTTCTGTGCGATCACGTATTCCTTCTGAATCTTTCCGCTGTAACCGTTCTGTCCTGTAATGTACAGGTAATAGGTTCCCGCATTCACAAGCGCGGTTGTGTCCGTGGCAGGATCAAACGTTGCTGCCGCGCCACCAACCATCTGTGCATAGGAAAGCTGGTACTGATCGTTCTCTTTTAATATGGTATCTCCCACCTGTACCGCAACGGATGGGATCTGCTGTCCGCCGTTGTATACCGGATTCTCCGGGCTGACTGTCACCGCATCCTCTGAGAGATTCGGTGTGACTGTCAGATTACAGGTGTAGCTTTCTCCTGCATAGGCTGCCGTGATCGTCGTACTTCCTGCGGCAATACCCTCAATGGTTGCCGGGTTACCTGTACTGCTTACTTTTGCCACCGCTTCATTGCCGGAAACCCACGTTACGGTTCCCGTGGCATTCTGCAGTGTGAGATCCTGATCCGTCCATCCCTCACCGATGGTCATGCTGTTCTTGTTCAGTGCTACGGCGGCGCTCTTTTTCACATTACTGCTCTGCGGTGCCACCTGTTTTGCAGCATTGGAGGAACTTCTCCCGGATGCTGCAGTCACATCATAGGTGTATGCGTTTATCGCCGCACAGCTTCCGTTCACTGTATACATATCCTGCCAGCCGGCATTGCCGAGAATATAGCTCTCTCCTTCTGCCGTACCGCCATATACATAAAAGGACGCCCCGCTCAACCGGACGATCACAGAGAATCTGGAACCATTCTCCATTACCTGATTCGCCAGCCCTGCGGAATAAGTATTCTTTCCTTCCTTCACGCTGACTTCTTTTTGGAAAATGCTCGTTCCCGCATCCGGCGCCATGCCTGTTACATCCTTGTAATATTCCACGGTAGCCGTTGCCTTGCTGCCGTCATCCACATGTGCGTAGAAGTCAATACTGTCTAACAGCTCTGCTCCATCTGCATTGCGGTCCGCTGTAAATACCGCGGCTACAGCCTGGGTCTCGCACGGTGCTCCCGCCAGTACCCCGTCTCCGTTCCGATAGGTGTTTACCGTTCCCTGTCCTGCCCAGACAGTCGTCGGCCATTCCACCATCGTCACAATCAGGCATACTGTCAGCATAAACGCCGAAATTTTCTTGCATACATCCTTGTACATACGCGCCATCTCCTTTGATCTATCCCTTTAGCGTTCGTCCCATTTTATGAAACTCTAAATTATACCTTATCTATTTTATCGACATCTTTTCACGGTTCTTTAACATCTTTTCCAAAAAAATGGGGCAGCCAAACATTGTCTGGCCGCCCCATTCTGTAATGCAGATATAATCTGCGCTTTATTCTTCTGTATCCTCGGACTCTTCCGGCGTATTCTCCTCTAATGTGTAATTCTCATCTGCCACATCGGTGTCATCAAAATCGTCGAAATCATCGAATGCAATCTCCTCGTTCTCATCAATATCCGAACTCAGCTTGATATTGCGGTATCTCTTCATACCGGTACCAGCCGGGATCAGCTTACCAATGATAACGTTCTCCTTCATACCAATGAGCGGATCAACCTTACCCTTGATGGCAGCTTCCGTCAGAACCTTTGTGGTCTCCTGGAAGGATGCTGCTGACAGGAAGGAGTTGGTTGCAAGAGAAGCCTTTGTGATACCAAGCAGTACCTGCTTGCCTTCTGCAAGCTCCTTGCCCTCTTTCTCCAGAAGCTCATTTGTATCCTCGAAGTCAAGCGTATCTACTAATGTTCCCGGGAGCATATCGGAATCTCCGTTTGTCTCCACACGGACTTTCTGCAGCATCTGGCGCACGATCACCTCGATATGCTTATCGTTGATCTCAACACCCTGCAGACGGTATACACGCTGTACTTCACGAAGCATGTAATCCTGAACGGCACGCACACCCTTGATCTTTAAGATATCATGCGGGTTGACAGAACCTTCCGTCAGCTCGTCGCCGGCCTCTAAGAATGCACCGTCCATAACCTTGATTCTGGAACCGTAAGGAATCAGATATGCCTTGCTCTCTCCAGTCTCATTGTTTGTCACAACGATCTCACGCTTCTTCTTGGTATCTTTGATATTGGCAACACCGCTGAACTCGGTAATGATCGCAAGTCCCTTCGGCTTTCTTGCCTCAAAAATTTCCTCGACACGCGGAAGACCCTGTGTAATATCGGTACCGGCAACACCACCCGTATGGAATGTACGCATGGTAAGCTGTGTACCAGGCTCACCGATGGACTGTGCCGCAATGATACCGATTGCCTCACCAACCTGTACCGCCTGACCGGTTGCCATGTTGGCGCCGTAGCACTTCGCACACACACCCATGTGGGAACGGCAGGATAATACGGTACGGATCTTCACCTTTGTAAGCGGTTCTCCGTTCTCATCCACACCCTTGCTCATAACAAGTGCTGCGCGCTTCGGTGTAATCATATGATTTGCCTTCACGAGGACATTGCCCTCGGCATCGCAGATGGTATTGCAGGAGAAACGTCCTGTAATACGCTCCTGAAGGCTCTCGATCTCTTCCTTGCCATCCATGAATGCAGTTACCCACATACCAGGGATCTCTCTGCCTGTTCCCTCACAGCAGTCAGACTCACGAACGATCATATGCTGTGATACATCTACCAGACGTCTGGTCAGGTATCCGGAATCGGCGGTACGAAGAGCGGTATCGGACATACCTTTTCGAGCTCCATGCGCAGACATGAAGTATTCCAGTACATCAAGACCTTCACGGAAGTTGGACTTGATTGGCAGCTCGATTGTTCTACCGGTTGTATCTGCCATAAGTCCTCGCATACCGGCAAGCTGTTTGATCTGCTTATCGGAACCACGGGCTCCGGAATCCGCCATCATGAAGATGTTGTTGTACTTATCCAGTCCGGAGAGAAGTGCATGTGTCAGCTGCTCATCCGTCTCTTTCCATGTCTCTACGACTTCCTTATAACGCTCTTCCTCTGTGATAAGACCACGCTTATACTGCTTTGTAATGCGGTCTACGGTATCCTGGGCGTCCTTGATCATCTGCGGCTTTTCCGGCGGCTCGGTCATATCGGAAATGGATACGGTCATTGCCGCCCTGGTGGAGTATTTGTAACCCATCGCCTTAACAGCATCCAGCACCTCGGCAGTTCTGGTTGCGCCGTGAATATTGATGACTTTCTCAAGGATCTGCTTATTCTGCTTCTTTGCTACGAGGAAATCGACCTCGAGCTTTAATTCATTGCCCGGAATGCTTCTGTCTACAAATCCCAGATCCTGCGGGATAATCTCGTTGAAGATGAAACGTCCCAGCGTGGACTCTACGATTCCGGTAATCTTTTTTCCATCCGGCATGGTCTTGCTCATGCGAACTTTGATTCTGGAGTGAAGTGTTACCGCGCCATTCTCATAGGCGAGGATTGCTTCGTTGACACTCTTGAAGAATTTGCCTTCTCCCTTTGCGCCCGGTCTCTCCTGTGTCAGGTAGTAAATACCAAGCACCATATCCTGT
>ERZ840517.2898-NODE-2898-length-14157-cov-5.498440_pt1 | contig 14157 bp, 13 predicted proteins | sample MGYA00519876_ERZ840517 | MGnify/ENA primary metagenome ERZ840517 (study PRJEB31850, sample SAMEA3708882) | human gut metagenome | biome: human gut; feature: human-associated habitat; material: faeces | place: China | collected 2014 ... | reverse complement strand
TATAATACGTTATACACTCGTACATTAAATCAGCATGTTTTGACCTCAACATCATTAAAGTTTTTCATTACTATTTGAGTCACTGCAAAAGCAGTGACATGGAGGATTGGTATGAATATAATTGAGGCATGGGATGATTTTACTTCTTCGGATAAGATAATGTTTCAGAATTCGTGCAGAAAGCTGCTCAGGAGGACGTTTCTTGTAAGGGATAAGCAGGACGACAGAAAGCATTATTTTTTTGTGGCAAATCACATAGACATTTTTCTGAATTATTTTTCCTTTATGGGTTTTGAGATTAAGTATGATAAGGATAACGGTGTTGTGATGCTTGATAACTGTGCCGGAGCGGGTGACAAGGAGAAGCTTCAGTCAAACAGATACCGTTTTACAAAAGAGGAGACCATCGTGCTGTGCTGCCTGTGGCTCATCTATGTGTCAAGAATGAGGGAGGGAAGCCTGAACTCTGTTATTGTGATAGGAATATCGGATCTTATTTATGAACTTGAAAAGTATGATGCGAGGGATAACGTGAATAAGACTTCTCTTGATGGGATTTTTAAATCATTGAAAAATTACAGCCTGATAGAGGTTGACGGAAATATCGGAGATGTGGACTGTAAATTGATTTTATACCCATCGCTGCAGTTTGCCCTTGATACAGATGAGTTTGAGAGATTTTCAAAGGAAGTTGTCGAAGTCGTGCTGGCGGGAAAGGACAATATAGAGGAGGTTTCTGATGAGCAAAGTGATGATGCTGAATGAGAACAGCAGAAAAAGTGCAACGAAGCTTTTGCTAGTAAACTGGTCAAGGTTTTCCAATGTGTCCATCGCATTGGAGGGCTCGACATTGTTCACCGGTGTAAACGGGAGCGGCAAATCCACTGTTTTAGATGCCATTACATATATGCTTACGGGCAATACACAGTTTAATAAGGCTGCACAGGACAGGGACAGAAATGTCGTATCCTATGTGCGTGGTGATACGAAGAGTGAGGGAAAGAGCAGATTTATCCGCGAGGGAGAGGTTACTTCATATATTGCGTTGGAATTCTGGGCACCTCTGGAAAAACAATTTCTTGTGGTCGGTGTATGTATAGAGTATGTCAATGAGACGAACAACTCGAAAAAGTGGTTTGTATTTAAGGACACCAGGCTTGAGGACTGCAGATTTTATACCGTAAGCGGAAATCTGGTAACGGTTTATCCAAGGCAGGAGCTTATTGTAAAGGGAAAAAAGGTCATGGCGGGGGAATTTATGAACCGTGACAAGGGTACGGAACAGGTACTCCGGGCTCTCGGACTGCGCTGCGGAGTTGAAAAGTACAGGTCTAAGCTCGTAAAGATGATGGCTTTCAATCCTGAGAATAATATAGATAAATTTATTCAGGAATGTGTTCTGGACGAGCACCCTATACGCTCAATGGAGGATATCAGGGAACATCGTCAGCACTATAATGACGCGAAAAGGGTGTACGACGAGCTGGCTGACGGAAAGCTGCAGCTCGAGGTTATCCAGGGAAAGACAGCGGAATATGAGCTGACGGAGCGAAAGTACGAGACAAGACGTATCCTGCTGCTTTATCAGGAGATGAAATGGAATCAGGAGCACAGGGCATATCTTGAGGAGAAGATAGCCGTTGATAGGGCAAGGCTGTCACAGCTAAATAGCAGGCTTGGGGATTTGGCAGATAAGAGAGAGAAAGCCCTGCAAAGAAAAGTGAACGCTGAGAAGAATGATATCTTGTGCGGTGTTGAAGAGATAACAAAGGCACTCGAGAACAGAATTGCCGATATCAAAAAAGATATTACAAAGTATCAGAACGAATTAAAAGAGCTTTGTTCACTGTCGGAGCTGTTGCAGAAGGTTATGCTTTGTCCGGAGATAAATCGTGAGTTAGGCGACAGGGAGACGGCGGTCATAGAAGGAATTGCCGCAACAGCTTTTAATGCCGATGAGAAGCTGGCAGCTTTTATAAAGCTCAAAAATATAGCTGCGGATAAAAAAATATCCTTCAATAAGGATAATGTCCATATTGGCGACGATATCCATAGAATAAAAGATGAACTGGAGGAGCTGCAGGAAAAAATATCAAGACTTGAGGCGGATAATCTTCCGTTTGACAGAAAATATGAAGACGCCAAGAGGTTAATAAAGTCGGAGCTTGAGAAACAGAATATCAGGACGGATGTGAGACTGTTTGCTGAGCTTGTGAGCAATGTTGACAAGGAATGGCAGCCTGCCATAGAGACATTTCTTGGGAAGAAGCGATTTGATATTATTGTGGATGGTAAATATTGCGCCCAGGTGATGAATATTGTCCATGATCATCAATTAAGAGATATAAAGGTTGTAATCACCGATAAGCTGCCAAAGACAGAGATAACTCCTGAATCGGCTGCTAAGATGCTTGATATTCCGAATGAATATGGGCGAAGATACGCCAACTATCTTCTCAATGGTATTCATCTGTGCAAGGATATTGATGAACTGCATGAGTATCCAAAAGGCGGTCTTATGATTGACGGAACACTTGCAAAAAGTTTTACAATGACATGTATGGACATTGCTAAAACCCAGATATATATGGGAAAAGATGCCATAAAAAGGCAGCTTGAAAGGGCAAAAGCCGATAAGGATATTTTGCTGCAGGATGAGAAAAGGGAAAAAGAAAGACTGGCAATTGTAAGAAAATATATATCGGATATCGAGGCGGTCAACTGGGATGAGACAGGATATATATTTGATGCGCAGACGAGAATTGATGATAACACGGCTGAACTTAGAGATAAGAATTCTGAGTTAGAACATGCTTCAAGCACTCCGGGATTTGCTGCGGCATTGGAGGAGAAGAACAAGGCGGAAAAGGAATATAAGGAAGCGGACGACCTGTTTATCAGGACGAATGGGGAAATAGATGTATGCAATAACAACATTAGGGACAACACGGACAGGTATGGCGAGAGTGAGCATCAGATTGAACTGTCGAGGAAGGAATATGATGCTGCCATTTTACAGAGACTCGAACTAAGAAAAGAAGTCGTTGAACTCTATGACAAGCTTCGGGCAAAGAGCGATAATGCGCGTGTTATGACCACTAAAAATGTTGATAACTTCAGGGTAGATAAGGAAAATGCACAAAAGGCTCTTGAGGAGCAGCAGCGAAAATACTGGCACATTATGGGACAGAGTGACGAGAAATACGGAATAGGATATATTGCATTTTTCCGTGAGCAGCTAAGGGATATTGCCAATGTAAAAATCGAAGCTGCCAAGCAGAAATTAGAGGAACAGCAGTACATGCTGGAAAATGCTTTTATGGTGGATTTTGTTGCCGAAATAAATGAAGCCATAAGGGAGGCAAGAGACGAAATTGATGAGATAAATAAGGCACTCAAGGATATTCCGTTCGGAAAGGATACATACCAGTTTAAGATGCTTGAGAAGCCTGAGAGAATGGTGTTCTTTAACCTTTGCAAAAAGCTGGAAAGTTATATGAATTCCATGAATGTATACCGTTCCATGAACCAGAATGACGAGGAGATGGAATACAATATAAGACAGTTTATGGATACCATACTTGATGAGGAAAATGAGGAAGAATATACAGACTACCGTAAGTACTTTAAGTATGACATGCGTATTCTGTCAAGACAGGACGGGGAGGAGACAGCGGCAGATTTATCAAAGAAACAGGGTTCGGCAAGCAATGGAGAGAAGCAGACACCGTATTTTATTATCCTTGCAGCCAGCCTGCTTCAATGCTACCCTAAGAATGTTTCATGTGCCAGACTTGCCTTTATTGATGAAGCGTTTTCAGCACTCTCGAGGGAGAGAATCGAGCAGATGGTAAAGTTTTTTGAGGACAATAAATTTCAGGTAATATACGCAGCACCACCTGAGAAAATTGACAGCATAGGCTCCCACATTAATTCCACCATCAGTCTATGCATGAAGGGAAAATATACATGGGCTGTCGAAGGACTGGTGAAGCAGAATGAATTTAAGACTGAGTAAAATGCAGAAAGCGGTTCTGAATATGCTGCTCGATACATATGAAAACAGTGCAACCTATAGGGGAACAGCCGCAAAGAACCAGAGCTTTTCAATAAAACCTGAAAAGGTATATCCTGATTATAACGGAGATTACACGGATAGCGATGAAGTGAATCGCTTCAACCAGGATATGCAGCAGCTTGCCGGCATGGATTACATAATTTTGGAGTATGCAGGAAAGAGCAGTGTGATTTGTAAAATCAAATTAAAGGTGGAAGCATTGGCTGATATCTATTTATCACTGGGCAGGGAAGATATAACCGGGAAGCGCAGCAGAGAGAGTGAATTGTACTTAAAATATAAGGCTAAGCACTATATTATTGACGCATTTTGTGACGAACAGGTGGATAGGCTTACACATCACAAAAATGCTAAATTTACATCAGATATTGCAGTGAATATTCTGGAATTACTAAAATATATTTTAAACAATACACAGGATATCATGGAGCGTGAATTATCCATAGCTGTGCTCGGAGATACCAAGCTTTTTGAAAACAGTTATAAATCGCGTGTATGTAAAATTATAGAAGAATATGGAAATCAGGAGATGGATTTATCTGTTTCTGATATGAATGGGGCATCGGAAAAAGAGAAAGCAATTCTTGAAGAATATCATATTTTTTCAAATCCGTCCTATATTTTTTTTAAGGGAAATGTCGAGATTTTTTATGCTGATGGAGTATCAATCAAGGTGACGCCTGATAAGCCAATAGCAATTTTGTCGGAGACGATAGCCGGAATAAATACAATAAAGATATATTCGGACCGTGTTATAACCGTCGAAAACCTGACTGCCTACAACAGAATTAAAGATGGTGCTTCCACATTCATCTATCTTAGTGGCTATCACAATACTGCAAAGCAGAATTTCCTAAAGAAAATAGCAGAGCACAATAAGAGTGTTCTGTGGTATCATTTTGGCGACATTGACCCTGATGGATATTTTATCCTGAAAAATCTTGTTGATAAAACCGGAATACCTTTTACCCCGCTGTATATGGACACAGGGCAGCTAAGAATATATCAGAAATACTGCAGGCATCTTGAGAAAAATGACATTGTAAAGGCACGGACCTTGATAGAACTGGGATTTTACAAAGAGGTAATGGAGTTCATGCTGGAGAATGACTGTAAGCTGGAGCAGGAGATTATCGGGTGGGAGCTTGGCAGGCAAAGCTAAGAATTATGGCTTGTTTTTTGCAGACAAAATTGAAGTGTATAAAATGACGAGTGATGAAGTATCAGATTGTCCGGGCTATTCGGATAAACAGCATAGAAGGAATGAAGGAGAGCCAATGTCCGGTTATGGCATTGGCTCTCTTTAAAGATTAAGCAAGAAACTTATTATCCCCTTCGACAGCCTTGTTTATGATTTCGATTTCATTTGAATCCAGATGGAATGCTTTGGAAACAAGAAGGTCTAGTTCATCGTATACCTTTTCTGCTTCATCTGCTTGAAGCCCTGAAATAAGCTTGTCTGTGAGGGCAATAATTTCAGCTTGTGTTGAAGCATCTGCTGTAGGGATAGGTATGTTCTCAATATGTGAACGCAATACCTTTACTGAATTGAATTCCTTTTTATAGATGAATTGAGCAATTCTGGAATTAAGTATTGCAAGAACGTATTTTATTTTTATCCCCGGTAGTCTGGGAATGACAATGTTACAACTGTTAAGCGAAAGAGTTTGTTTGTCGTCATAGGCGAATACTAACTGACTACTTATGAACCTGTATAATAGCTTTTCCGGGGAACGATACATTTCGGTTGGTGCTGCCTGTTGAAAATTTTCAGGCTTAAAAACAATGTAATTGTTGGGCCGGGTGGTATGGTATTTACGGATATCTGCACCTTTCAATATCATTTCGTTGTTCTCATTCTTTATATCAGAAATATATTCCTTATTGTTTCCTGTGACAATCCCTAGTGCAAAATCCGCATTGCCACGTAGATATGCTGAGTTTGGCAGGTTTCTGATTTTGCACATAATATTGTATTCTGCATCTGATGTAGTGAAACTAAAGTATTCAACACTTACGGTTCGCTCAATGTTTATGGTAAATGAATCTGTACCGGTAGTGACATTCATACCAACGGTTGAGAGAGGAGAGCGTGTACATTGTAAATCGAGTATAATACATGGGCATTGAACACCATCAAATGCATTGCCTAAAAAGACAAGATTTTTTATTGAGCAGCTTTCCAGAATTATTTTGCGAATATTAGTGTGTGCTTTAACATTTAATATTGCTTCCGGAAGCACATAGGCTAAATGACCGTTAGCTGTAAGATGATTAAGTGCCTGTTCAATAAAAACATCATACGATTCTATGTTTTTTCCGGTGGCGGATTTATATATAGTTCTAAGGTGTGATTTTTCTTCTTCTGAAAAATCGTATCCCCAAGGCGGATTACCGATAATGTACTGAAAATCTTTTTCTGCATAGTCGGTTAAATAATCTTGTCCTGTTATATGTTCGTAAATTGCTGCGACAGGGACATTATATTTTAATGCCATATTTAGTCTGGTGATTTTTACACTTGCTGCATCAATATCGTTCCCATATATCGAATCAAACGGAAGAACATCAGGCAGCTGTAATAGGAAATTTCCGGTTCCACAGCAAGGATCCAGTACTTTCATCGGTTCTTGAAAAGAAAGCCTGTTAATAAGATTTTTTACGACCTTTGTTGATGTATAGTAGGAACCGGTAGCTTTTCTGTTTCCTATATTTTTGCAGGAAATGTAAATAAGACCAAGTACATCTTCATCAGCCTCATAAATATACTCCATATTAAATAATAAAGGATTTTCTTTACAAAAGCTTATAGCTGAATCAGTGTCATCAATCAGCTCCGAAATCAGACAGTCATATTCTCCTATTGAAAGCTCATTTACAAGAAATCCAAGCAGGAGATTGGTATGCGCATTTATAGGTGTGTTGTTTTTAGACAGAAATAAATGTAATGCACAGTCTGCAACCAATAACTGAATTGTTGAAATATCTAAGACAAGGTTATTGTCTGAAGCTGACGCTAACAGCCTTTGCAGGGCAGGTATGTTTTTACATTGTTCGGAAACATAGGAATTGTATAGTGAATTTCCGGATACAAACTTTTTGTTCCTTCGGCTTTTTAAGGCTTTGTTTTTGCCGGACTGAAGTTCAGCATGCAGACTTTTCATATATTTTTTTGAAAAATACGGAGTCTTTTTTTCGGTATACTCTGGGGTTATTTTACCGAGTTTAATCCAATTTCTCCCCGTAGCAGTTGAGATAGATAATTCATCACATAATTCTTTTAAAGTCAGATATTCATCTGAATCTGGAATATCGGATAACCTTTCGTCAACGGGCTTCGTGGAATCAGAGGGGATCAGCCAAACACCACTTACCATTTTGCAGCCATCGATTCTATTAGTTTCGCAGAGCTTCTGGACACGTCTTTCTGACAATTCAAATTTTATCGCGGCCTCTTTTACTGATATATAGTCCATAATATTCTCCTAAAAAATTATAATTACTATTGTATACGCAAAACCGAATAAACACAATATTAATATCAACAAAATGCAGGGAGATAATAATCTGTACGGATTTTCTGATAGAAGACCGATGGAACCTTCGCGCAAATTTTCGCAGAATTAAACGGTGTGGACACAAAAATCAGTTTTTGTAATAATGTTCAAGGAATATTGCCGCTAGAACTGATTTGTACCCCAGCTTTAAAAATTTTTTAACCGGTGATGAGAAGACGGAATAATCGATTCCTGGCACCCCCGTATTTCGCCGGGGGGCTTTTTTGCTGGTAAAAATAAGCCTTGAATGTTATAATAAAATTTAGGATTTTGTAATCATTTTTGATGGGTAAAGCATTGTAAAAAGAGAATTCATCCCATGTTTATATAGTGTGGCTTGGCATTAGGGATTAATCTGGGTGCTTTTTTGATTGGAGATAAAGATGATGAAATCGTTGATGAGCTTGAAGTGGGGGAAGTAATTGATGATGATAAGTGTGTGTGAAATCAATCTGCACACCCATTGCTAAAAAGTGAACACCCCTGGGGAAAAAAGTGTGTTCAAATGAACACCCAAAAATAAATCATAGTAGTAATTGCTTGGTATTTCTGCTACGATTTTACCACTATACACGTCTATGAAATGCTGAAATATGCGAAGATATGCCAATTATGTAGTTTGCACCTAAAAAATCGAATGCCTGGAAACTTGATAAAATCTCGCGTTTTCGGCATATATTGGCATTTTGAGATAGGAAAAATTTATGGTACGAATACTTTTCATCTGCCACGGCACTCAAGTTTTACTATAAATCATACCTTTGCAAACTTGGGCATGGTGCGGCATAATATGCCAGAAAGTCTTGTAATTACTACGATTTTGACTACTAAGGCACACAGAGGTAATTCCAGAATAGTGGGAGAAATTGGGCATATTCCTTAGTAGTAATCGACTACGTAGCAATAGAATACGAATGTGTTAAGCTACGATCGTTGATAGTAATAATACCCGGATTGTGGCTTTTTATATGAATGTATGCACAAATGCATGTATATTAGATGTATTGACGTTACACTACAATTTGTGTAGTATATTCTGGAAAGTATAATTATGAGCAAATCAACATCGATAAGTATTAGTATAGATGAAGACGAATTGGAAAAATTAAAAATTGCAGCGAAACTGGAATCATATTCTTCATATAGTGAGTTTATTAGAAGAACAGCATTGCTTGAGGCTACAAGAATAATTAAAGAGAATAATGATAAGAATGCCTCAACTTCTGAATAAAGGAGGGTGCTTTTGTGAAAAGAGTATTCATAGCAGGATTGAAAAGGATGAACAGTATGCGGAACTAGCTGCGTTGTTTAAGACTACTTTAGCGGATGAAACGCGATTAAGAATAATGTTCGCTATTTCAGAAAAAGAATTGTGTGTTCAGGAATTAACAGTAGTATTAAATGTATCATCATTGGTGTCACATCAGATGAAAACTTTGAAATTTATGAAATTAGTAAAACAACGACGAGAAGGTAAAAATGTATACTATTCTCTTGACGATGAACATGTATTGCAAATTCTTGAGATTGCTTTAGAATACAGAAAACATAATTAATCGGAGGAATTTATAATGGCAAATACAAGTACATATAAAGGTATTTATGCTATGCATAAATACTGGGGCAAAAAGCCTTTTAATGAAATATCAAAATTTATAGAACAGTACTCTGCGCCAGAGGAAACAGTGATGGATTGTTTCTGTGGATCGGGAGTTACTTTGATAGAGGCTGTTAAAGCAGGAAGGAAGGCGGTTGGAGTTGACTTAAATCCTATTGCAATTAAATTAGCCAATGTGTCAATGACTGCGGTTGATGTAGATGCGATTAATGCTACATTTAAAGCAATAAAGAAGAAATTACAGAAGACAATTAATAGTTTGTATGAGATGGAGTATGAAGGACAGCCAACGATGGTTACTCATACGATATGGAAAAATGGAGAACCTATAGAAGTGTGGTATTGCACAGATAGGGATAAGAAAAAAATTAGAATTGGTAATGATACGGATATAAAAATGTGCAATGAACCTGCGATTGAACCTAAATGGTATCCAGAAAGCATTATGTATGAGAACTCACGAATTAATGTTGGTAAAGAGCAGAAGGTATCAGACTTATTCACTCCAAGAGCATTAGTTGGACTATCACTGATATGTGATGAGATAAAAAAAATTGAGGACGATAAACTAAGAGCGATATTTGAACTTACATTGTCTGGAACTTTATCTCAAGCTAGCAATTTGGTATTTGTAATCAGAGGAAGAAAGAAGAATGAGGGAGAGTCATTAAAAGCAGAAGTAGGTAGCTGGGTTATTGGATATTGGGTTCCTGAAGAACATTTTGAAATAAATGTGTGGAACTGTTTTGAAAATCGCTATAAAAGAATACTAAAGGGAGAGCAAGAGATATACGATTTATTTTCGGATAAAACAGATGATTATATGAACAATCATTTGAATTTGATAAATGGTTCTGCAACTGCGATTCCTATTGATGACAACTCAATAGATTATGTGTTTATTGATCCGCCTCATGCAAACCGCATTCTGTATATGGAACAGAGTTTAATGTGGAATGCTTGGCTTGGCTTGGATTCTAATATTCGCTGGGACGATGAGATAATTGTTACAGAAGCTAAGGACAGAAAAGAGAAAGACACAGATAATTATAATTCTTTATTAAGTGGAGTCTTTGCGGAGATTAGCAGAGTGTTAAAACCGGGAAAATATTTTTCACTAGCATTTAACTGTCTTGATGACGATACTTGGATTGATACATTAAATCTTTTTGTAACACATGGGTTTGAGAATCGAGATATTGTTCCTTTGGAGTATTCGGCTACATCAGTGATTCAGGATAACAGAAAGAATGCCTTAAAAACGGATTTTGTTTTAACTTTTCAGAATACTGAAAATAAAGAATTATCAAAGGTTGTTTTTAAGAATGATGAGATTGAATTAGAAGAGAATATTAAGGAAATCTTAGAAAGCAATCCGGAATATGAAGTTTATAATGTAATGAATGCACTGTTTGAAAAGACTATACCACAGGGGTATATTTATAAAGTGTCAAAGATTGTAAAGGTGTGTGCGGAATTAATGAAATAAAAAATATGCCTGCTAATAATACTGTTTTATATTAGTAGGCATATTTTGCGTATGCTATTCAGAATAAATTATGGAAAGCGACTTCGCAGAATATTGTCCATTAAGCTTAGGTACTTCTTTACTTACATATTCATAATTGATTGTATGAAATGAGTCTTGTTTAATATTGACTCAATATTTTTTGCGTCAAACGTCCTGATAAGTAAAAAGTGTGTTGCAACACATTTTTTGTTTCGGAAAACTCCTTATATAGTGTATTGAAAGACATTACATTACTCATTTAACATCGTTACTCAGAATAAATCGTTGAGAGAGAATATACAGTATAATCTCCTTCGAGCTTAGGATCTTTTTCGTAATGATACTGAATTGTGTGAATCGAAGCTGAAGAAACATTATCTAACAATGCATTAATCTTGCGTTCAATTTCTACGGTATTTCCTTTCAAATCTCGACCATCTATGAATTTTGTTTTATAGGCTAAGAAGACAAAAAGTCTGTTGTTATTGCAGAATAATCTTTCACCTTGATATTTATAATTCCACCATTCAAGTATTTTTAATGTGTCCGGAGTAGTAGGGACATAAGCTTCATGTGCCTGCTGTAATTCTAAAATGAACTGTTCAGAGGCTGAATCTAACTTAATTATGTAGTCTGAGAGAGTGGTCTTTGTGTCAGTTTTGAATTCACTGATGTTTGGAAGTTTAAGACTCTTATGGTCTTTCTTGTATGCTTTATAATAAGCCTTTATTGTTTCTAGTTCGCTAGCATTTTCTTTGTTAATGGTAAAGTTATCATGACCACTTACAGAGGCTGTAATGCCTTTTGAAGCTAATTCAAAGTATTCGTCAGAAACATGCGTGATTTTTAAGTCAAAAGGAACAATTTCATTTCCTACACGTAAAAAGAAGTCGATGTTGTAGATTTTGCGTAGAGTAGGAATTACATTCTTGTGCTTCAAAAAGATAAGTTCAATAATATCATTAGATGTTTGGTTGTAATATGACCACAAGCAGTACTGTCTTACGCGTGATAGAATGTCGGAATTGAGAGATTCCTCTAACTCGTCGTAAGTTTTAATTTCTTTATTACGTGTGAACGATTGAACAATTGTGTCTACATTATCATTTCGGACACCACATCCGACGACAGGAATTTGTTGGAGAACTGCCTCTAGTCCCGATACTTCTTTCTCACGTTCTGCAATAAGTTCCAGTCTTTTGGCTTCGATGTAGTTTAATAAATCATCAATTGAAATATTGGAATTATAAGCTATCTTCATTAAATCTTTTTCTTTACCACCAGAAAAAGAAACACTGTGCTTAGTCAATAATTTTTTTAAGTTTTCAGAATCAAATGATCTAATTAGTAAAAATCTTGTTGCAACAGAGTTTTCCTTGTATTTTTGACAAAAAGCAAATACATCTCCGTTCTTTGTGTTTGCGTATTCATTAAATAATGAATCGAAAGTTGCCATAATTAATCCTCCTTTTTCTTATAGTGATTCGACTTTTTGAAATAGTTCTGAGATGCTTATTTCAAATCCGTTAGCTATTTTCATAATGTTTTGTAAAGAAATATTTCGCTTGCCAGCTTCAACAGATGCGTAATAGGTACGATCCATATCGATTTTGATGGCAAACTTCTCCTGACTAATCTCTGCTTCTTCCCGAAAGTAGCGGCAAGCTATACCAAAATTTTTCTGCAACATATAAATACCTCCATTTGTAAATTTTATACAAATGGAGATTATAAGACAACGGATTATAAGCAACAATACACAAAGACCTGTAGCGTATATTGTGTACATCATAGGTGGGGGAATGATTATCTTACCAAGAGTCAATTACAAAGACCGATGCCTCCTTCGTACGAATTTTCGCAGAATTAAACAGAGGGGATACCCGTCAAGGTCGGTTGATGTGAAATATCCGCTTAATGTCATCACTTTAGCTGATTTTGTTTTGCCAGATAGTAACGAAATACGCAGAAAAAATGTGTAAAAAACAGCATAAAAAGTACAGTTTTTCCGCGTACATTTTGGCAGAAATATAATCCGAATTGTCTTACTATTCTGTGCCATCAGAGTGATATATGTACTATCGAATAAAGAAAGGCGGGTACATATTATGAAGAATGAAATCAGATTTACATTGGAATCGAAGCAGAGACCGAAACTGGCACAGGAGATTGGAAACATACTTGGAACAGCACCGCATTATGAACAGGTACCAAGCTGTGCATATGATATTGCAGGATTCTGACTGGACAAAGAGGGTGTATTGCATATCCCGGAGAGAGCAGAAGAAACAGCGAAAGACCTGATTCTGCAGTAACGGAGCGTGGGTTTAAGGACGATGCGGAAGTAACCGAAGAAGTGCCAGTGCAGCAGGAGAAGCTGACAATAGCAATTCTGAGAGAAAGCCTTACGGATACGGCATTGGAAAATTTACAGAAGAGTTAATACCCCGTTTAAATTCGCAGTTTTTGTGCGTGAAGGGGCGGCACCGTTGCCCGGCATAAAAGGTGACAGAGATTAAGACCGCCCCTGAGGCAAGTATCACAGAATCAGAGTAAAAATGACAAAAAAGGAAAAATAGTACAAAGGAGTCAGCTGTGTGACCACCTTGTCGGAAGGAGAGATACTATGAATGCAGAAAGCAACGAAACGCTTCCTGTTAGTGAGAAGTATATGCTCACCATCAAGGAGGCATCAGCTTATTTTAATATTGGTATAAAGAAACTGAGAAGAATTGCAGAGGATAACCTTGGAACGGTGGCGGTGTACTGTGGAAACCGATTCCTCATTATCCGCCAGAAGTTCGAAGAATTTATTCTTAATTCTTCAGAAATATAGTTCCTTTTATCTGCCGAAAGTAGTTGCTATTACAGGGCATAAGAGCGAACATAGGATGACCCCGAAAACCCTTGAAAACAGCCACTTTTGGCAGAAAGGAAGTGCTTTATGGCAAGACCAAATTTAGCAGAAAAGGATATTTTAAATCCTTCTGAGGCAATTGAATATTTTGTTTTGAGCCGGAGAAAATTTTATGATTTATTGAATAATACGGATGGAGAAGATTTTCTGGCATACTACGGAGAACGCAAGCTGATTCTTCGTGTAGCCTTTGAAAGGTATCTGCGTAACCATCCAGAACTAAGGAGGCGGGTATAATGGCAAAGGCAGGAAGAGGACAGACAAGGCGGGATTCCAAGCGTAGAGTATTAAGACCGGGAGAGAGTGTAAGAGCAGACAGAAAATATCAATATAAATATCATATTGATGGAAAACCACATTTTGTATACAGTTGGAAACTGGAGCCTACGGATAAACTTCCAAAGGGCAAGAAACCATGCCTTTCCCTTCGTGAATTGGAAAAACAGGTAAACACAGATTTGGATTTGCTTGTAAATA
>ERZ840517.2863-NODE-2863-length-14326-cov-2.349590_pt1 | contig 14326 bp, 13 predicted proteins | sample MGYA00519876_ERZ840517 | MGnify/ENA primary metagenome ERZ840517 (study PRJEB31850, sample SAMEA3708882) | human gut metagenome | biome: human gut; feature: human-associated habitat; material: faeces | place: China | collected 2014 ... | reverse complement strand
GCGACGCGGCTCGTGGGCGTGGGGCTCGCGACGTCGTCGTAGCCCATGGCGCGCAGTTCCGTCTCGATGTAGGCGGCGGTTTCGTACTCTTTGAAACTCAGCTCCGGATGCCGGTGAATGTGGTTGCGCCAGGCGAGAACGTCCCGGCGGAGTTCTTCGGTGAGAAGCGGATCGATGAGCGCGTTGAGTTCGGACACGGTTTTTCCTCCTTTTTGCCGTTTTGCTTGTCTTCACGACGGTAAAGCCTAGCCGAGAAGGCCTTCTCATCGGCTTGGGACGACGTCTAAATATGAAGGTTTCTTCCCGCAGGACAAACGCCCTCGGGCAGATCCCCTAGCGTGTCGGGAAATGGTCGACCATTGACGGCCAAAAGAAGGCAATCGGTTGAAAAAGGTCCGCCAAAACCGACTGTTGGGTGGTTTTGCCAAAGTCGTGCGAAGGTCGCGCAAAGAACCTTCAAATCGTTGCGGCGGAGTCCAACAGGAAGGAAGAAAGCGGAGTAGAGTCAATTTCACGACAACGCGAAACGAAGGCCTTCGAAAAGATCGAAGATTCGGAGCGTGAAAGACGAAACACTCGACAAACAGACCCCCAGGAAGGAAAACGCCATGCTGAAATTCGGACTCAAAACGAAATGCTTCGCCCTCTTTGCCGCCGCCCTCATGGCGGGCGGCGTCTCCGCGGCCGACAAAATCCGCGTCGCGAGCGAAGGGACCTTCGCCCCGTTTGAGTTCATGAACTCAAAGACGGGCCAGCTCGAAGGCTTCGAAATCGACCTCGTCAAGGCGCTTTGCGCCAAGATGGGCAAGGAACCCGAAATCACGATGTACAAGTTCGACGGGATTCTCCCGGCGGTTCTCTCGAACACCGTCGACTTCGCCGCCGCGGGCTTTGCGATTACGGAAGAACGCAAGAAGAAGGTGCTCTTCACCGATCCCTTCTACAAGTCCGGGATCACCGTGATTCTTCCGGCCAACAGCGACCTCAAGATCGAAAAGTTCGAGGATCTGAAGGGTAAGAGCATTTCCGTGCAGATGGGCTCCATCAGCCACGACAAGGCGAAGACCATTCCCGACGCCAAGATCACGACCTTCGATCAGAGTCCCGACGCGATTCTCAACATGATCCAGGGCGGAAGCGACGCGGCGATCAACTCGCTCGCCTCGACCGACTACATGATCGCGACGCGTCCGGCTTTGGCCAAGCAGGTGAAGCGCCTCGACGTCGAGCAGGGTAGCTACATGGCGATGGTCGTGCCGAAGAACCGTCCCGAAACGCGCGACGCCCTCAACAAGGCGCTCGCCGAAATCATGGCGGACGGCACCTACGACAAGATCCACGAGAAGTGGTTCGGCCGTCCCGCGACCTGGAACAAGACGCCCGCGAAGTAAGGCTCGCGGTTGTGACCGGGGCGAAGGCTCTTTCGGGGCCTTCGCTCCGATTTTTTTCGAAGACGCTCGGAAAGGGCTTTGAGAGCGAGGCGCTGTTCCGGGATGCCCGAGCGACGGTCAATCGGAGAGCTTTCGGATCACCCGGCAGGGATTCCCCACCGCAATGCAGTCGGGCGGAATCGAACGCGTCACGACGCTTCCCGCGCCGATGATGCTGTTGCGCCCGATCGTCACGCCCGGAAGCAGGATGGCGCCGCCGCCGATCCAGACGCCGTCTTCGATTTTGAGGGGGTGCGCAATGGTGCGGCAGAGACCTTCGCCGTCGATCTCTTCGGCGACGAGGCGCTCGGAGAGACGCGTCGAGTGCGTTCCCGTATAGATCTGCACGTTGGGCACGATGAGGACGTTGTTCCCAATTCGCAATGAAAGTCAATCTCGAGATGAACGCCCCTGTCCACGCGACCGATGAGCTCCCGCATCAGGCGCTCCTTTTCCTTCGTGTCTTCGTAGTCGACGGCGTTGAGCTGCCGCAGAAGCTTTCTCGCGCGGCGGATCATGCGGAGAAGGTCGGGATCCTTCCCGCCGACGAAGGGTTCGCCGGCGAGGCACTTTTCGTATTCCGTGGACATGATTCTTCCCTCTTTCGGAAGCGGCGCAGAGCAATCGACGAAGCGCCGGGCGTTTTTTTCCTCACGGTCCAGTCTACAAAAGAGGAGGTTCCGATCGTCAAAAAGGGATTTCGCTTTTTCGTATGCACGTCATGTTTCCATGCGAAGGAGGGGAGACGGGTTGTTTTGCGTTTGTTCCACCGATCTGGCTCGGACGATTCGTTCCTCCGACTTTTTTTCGTTTTTTTGATACGCATCAAGTTTGTACGCGGCGAGCGTCGGGGGTTTGGAAGTGGAAAGGGTAAAATGAGTTTTGTTTTCAAATGGCTGAGGAATTCTCCCCGGCGCAGACCTTCAAAGACCAAGGACAAATCAAAATGAACGAAACCACCAAGTACGGACTCTTTTTTGTGGGCGGCGTGATCGTGGGCGCGCTCGGCGCCGTGGCCCTCACGCGCGGCAAGCTTGACGTCAAGCCCCTCGCGACGAATCTTCTGAGTTCCGGCATGGATCTGCGCGACAAGATCATGGAGGGCGTCGAAGGCGTCAAGGAAGACCTTGCCGACGTCGTCGCCGAAGCCGAAGTGAAGGCTCAGGAAAAGAAGCTTCAGAAGGAAGCTCAGGAGGCCGCCGCCGCGACTGAAACGCCGGCCGCTCCCGCCGCGGAAGAAATGAAGCCCGCCGCGGCCTAAGGGCCGTTTGAGAGCCATTCTCAATGTTCGTCGGGGTGCGGCGAAGGCCGCGCCCCGACACGCTTTTTTCTCCGGCCGCGTCCGAGAGGAGGAACGGGGACGCACGTCTCCCTTTTTCTTTGCACGCAGGCCGAAATTCACTCACTAGAGGCCCTTCATGGTCTTCACTTTGGTTCACGAAGTCGGCAACCGCACCCGTTGGAAGACGGACGGAACGATGAGCCTCGCCTCGGCGAAGCTTCTCGCCGACGAACTCGAACAAACGCCGGGCGTCACCGGCCTTCGCGTCAATCCCCGCACGGGATCGGTAGTCGTGACGGTGGCGGACTGGGACGCGCGCGAGCGCGTCGCCCGTTACTTTGCGTCGCTCGAAAAGACGCCCCTCATCACGCGCGTCGACACGGCGGCCGCCCGCAGGGCGCTCGCTCAGGCGGCGACCGCCAAAACGGAATCGGCGGCTTCTGGCGACTCCGCGGCGTCCTCCGCTCTTTCGGAGACGATCGCGACCGTCAACCGAGCGCTCTCCGACATGCCGGTCCTGCACGTCTGGCAGCGTCTTTCGAAATACTTCCTGGGCGGCGTTTCCGGACGCGGCCGCTCGGTTGCGGGCCGCGCCGGATCGGGCGCCCTGGCGGTCTCCGCCGAGAAGCCCGAGCGCGAAGAAGGGGCGCTTGACTTTGCGCCGCTCACCCGCTTTCTCTTCCTGCGCCCGCTCCTTCCCGTGGGACTCAACGCCGCGAACGCGCTTCTGGCGAGCGTTCCCTTCGTGCTCTCGGGCGTGAAGTCGCTCCTTCGCGGACACTTCGATGTGGCGGTTCTCGACGGCGCGGCGTTGCTCGTGTCGTTCTTGCGTCGGGACTTCCGCACGGCGGGGCTTCTGATCGTGCTCCTGGGCCTGGGCGAAATGCTCGAATCCTATACGCGCAAGAAGTCGATGGCGAGCCTTGCCGACGAACTCGCCCTGCGGGTCGACAGCGTCTGGGTGCGCCGCGGAGACGGGAACGTCAAGATCGCGCTTCGCGACGTCACGAAGGAAGACGTCGTCGTGGTGCACGCGGGGAACGCCATTCCGGTGGACGGGATCGTGGTCGAGGGCGACGGGAGCGTCAATCAGGCCTCGATGACGGGCGAACCTCTCCCCGTACACCGCATGAAGGGCGGCACGGTCTTTGCTGGCACGGTCCTTGAAGACGGCGAACTCATGATCCGGCCCACGGGCGTGGGCGACGGCACGCGTCTGCAGCAGATCGTGCGCTTCATCGAGAATTCCGAAGCCGCCAAGGCCGGGATCGAAGGCAAAGCCCTCAAGTGGGCGGACCGCATCGTTCCCTATCACTTCCTCCTGGCAGGACTCGTGTGGCTCGTGACGCGGGACTTCGCGCGCATGGCGTCGGTTCTCATGGTCGACTTCAGCTGTGCGCTCCGTCTTGGGACGCCCTTGGCGATTCTCACCGCCATGCGCACGGGCACGCAGCGCGGCGTCGTCGTGAAGGGCGGAAAGTACTTGGAAGCCCTCGCCGAAGTCGACACGGTGGTCTTCGACAAGACGGGGACGCTCACGGCGAGCGCCCCGAAACTCTCGGACGTCGTTTCCCTGGACGACCGGCACGATTCCGACGATCTCCTTCGTCTCGCCGCCTGTCTCGAAGAGCACTTCCCGCATCCCGTCGGCCGCGCCGTCGTGCACGCCGCGGAAGCGAAGGGTCTCGCCCACACGATCGAAGCGCACGACGCGAAGATCGACTACGTGGTGGCCCACGGGATCGCTTCGGCGGTCGAAGGGGAGCGCGTGCTCCTCGGTTCGCGCCACTTCGTCGAAGAGGACGAAGGGATTTCGGTGGCAGTCGCGCACGAGGCGGCGGAACGTCTAGCCCGCGAAGGAAAGTCGATTCTCTATCTTGCGGTCGGCGGACGACTCGCCGGCCTTCTCGGGATTAAAGACCCGATCCGCGCGGAAGCGAAGGCCGTGATTGCGGCTTTGCACGAGCGCGGCGTCAAGGAAGTCTGGATGCTTACGGGCGACGACGAGCGCACCGCTCGGGTCGTCGCCGAAACGCTCGGGATCGACCACTACCGCGCGGGCATTCTTCCCGCCGACAAGGCGGCCGTCGTGACGGCTCTGAAGGAAAAGGGCGCCAAGGTCCTCATGGTGGGGGACGGCGTCAACGACAGTCCGGCGCTCTCCGCCTCGCATGTGGGCGTCACGCTTCGCGACGGCGCGGACATCGCGCAGGAAGTGGCCGACGTGGTGTTGACCGAAAACACGTTGACGGGCCTCCCCGTCGCGATGGACCTCGGCAAGGCCGCGATGGCGCGCATCCGTCAGAATTTCGTCGCGTCCGTCGGTCTGAACGGCCTCTTCCTTGCGGGCGGTCTCACCGGGACCCTCATGCCCGCCGCCGGAGCGCTCCTTCACAACGGCACGACGATCGGCGTGTGCCTCAACGCCATGCGCAATCCCGATGCCAAGGGGATCAACGGCAAAGATCTTCTCTCCGACATCGGGGAGAACCTTCGCCATGCGATCTCGCACGTCACCGACACGCTCGAGCGTGCGGAAGGCGCGGCCTCGACGCAGACGGGCGGTCAGGGTGGCCGGGGTGGTCACGAGCGCGGACGTCTTCCGACGCTCGCCTGACGCCGACGATCTGCAGATACAGAACGACTTAAGGAGATCCATCATGCAAGCAATCACGACCGAAAGCCTTCTCGCTTCGGTGCGCTCCTTCGTTCCGGGGCGGCTTCGCCTGCGGCACCCGGCTCTTGCCGAACTCTCGACTTGGCCGACGGACTCGTTGCCTGGCTCAAGACGAAGCCGGGCATGACGGAGGTCACGCTCAACCCCCGCGTGGGAAGCCTTCTTCTTCTCTGGGATGAGTCGCAGGCCGACTGGACCTTTGAAGACTTGGCCGAAGAAGCGGCCGGGCTTTTCGCGCTCTTTGCGCCCGCGGACGAATCCGTCTGCGGGGTCGACGGCGAGTGTGCCGAGCCGACCTGCGAAGCCTGCGAAAACGCCGGGGAGGTTTCGTCTTCGGGTGAAAAGGCCGAGTCCTCGACGGAAGACGCCGGCCGTTGCCGCGCCTGCGCCTCCGTGAAGGCGTCGGTCGAGACCCTCGCCGAAACGCTCGAACCGGCGGGGGAAGCACTGAAGCGTTGCGGTCAGAAGGCGCTCGACTTCGTCGCGCCCATTGTGGTGCCCGAGAAGAAAGCGAAGGCGGGCGCCCGCACGCGCCGCGTCGCGCAGAACCGTCTGATGGGCGGAGCGCTTGCTGGCTCCACCGCGGCTTTGTTCCTTCGCTCCACCGGGGCGCACTGGGCCCTGGGCTGCGTCTTCTTCGGGTTCCTCGCGGTGCACCTCTGGCAGCATCGCCGCGTGCTCTGACGTTTTCCTTCCCGAGGGGACCGAGCCCTGCGGGGCGTCCGTCTTTCGGGTAGAGTAGGGCGGACGTTTAGCGTGAAGTCGTCTTGGCTTCGCGCGGGCGCCCGCCTTTTTCCTTGACCGTTCGCCCGAGTACTCGAAGGACGATTTTCTCCCTCTTTCTCCGGAGCCGCCATGCCCGTCAAAACCATCCGCGCGGTGACGCTTGCGATTCTCTTTCTCGTGGCGCTTGCGCTCGCCTTTCTCTCCTTTGCGCTCCTGCTTCTTGCGGTGGTGCTCTGCATCTTCTTTGCGCTCCTCGCTTTCCTTGCGGCGCCCGAAGAGACGAAGGCCTTCGTGCGGGGTTCCCGCGACACGGTGGACGCCTGGGTGCGCGCCATGGTGAAGCTCGTCGAAGACGCGGGCCGCATGATGGAGGCGTGGATGGCGAGGTTTGCCGGCGGGACGGCGCAGGCCTCCGAGGCGAACGCAGGGGAAGAGGAAGCTGCGAAGAAGCCGGAGGCGGCTTCGGAAGACGCGGCGGACCATCCCGCTCCAACGAAGGAAGGTGCCTTGACGGAGGACCCGAAGACGAGGGAGAACGTCGGAAAGACGGCCGAAGGTTGAGGTGGAGGGCCTTTCGAACGGCCCTGCATTCCCCTGCACAAACGAAAACCGGCGATCCGCGCAAAGGTCGCCGGTTTTGTCGTACTGGGGGAAGGGAAGGAATCGGGACTCAGGCGAGCGCTTCGGGCGACTCGGGGAGAATTTGTCCGCCGTCCACCACGATACTTTGTCCGGTAATGTAGTGCGCTTCCTTCGACGCGAAGAAAAGCACGGCCGTCCCGATGTCTTCCGGGGTGCCGAGGCGCTTCATCGGGATGCAGCGCGCCATTTGAGCGAGGTACTCTTCACCGAGGCCGTCCAGACCCTCCGTCGCGATGTTGCCCGGCTGCACGGCGTTCACCGTGATCCCGTAGGGAGCGAGTTCGATAGCGGCCGTGCGCATGAAGCCGAGCTGCGCGGCCTTGGACGCCCCGTAGTGCGCCCAACCGGGATACCCCGTGATCGGGCCCGTGATGGAGCTCGTGAGGACGATGCGTCCGAAGGCCTGCTTCTTCATGACGGGGATCGCCGCCTGCACGGAGAGGAAGGTCCCCTTGACGTTCACGTTCATCACGCGCTCGAAGTCGGCTTCCGTCATTTCTTCGAGCGTCGCCTGCGGGAAGATCCCGGCGTTCGCGCAGAGGATGTCGAGACGACCCCAGCGTTCCACGGCGCGCTTCACCATTTCTTCGCAGAAGTCTCGCTTCGTGACGTCTCCCGCGATGCCTTCGGCTTCGACGCCGAGACCACGGAGTTCTTCCGCCGTTTCGCGGCACTCGTTTTCTTCGAGTCCCGCCACCAACACGTTGGCGCCCGCTTTGGCGAGCACCCGGGCAATGCCGCGGCCGATGCCGCGCGAGCCGCCCGTCACGATGGCCACCTGATTCTGAAGTTGTCCAAGCATGCGAAAACCTCACTCAAAAGGGATGATGGGCGCCGCCGGGAAAAGCGGCGGGGAAAGGCGCGTGGTGCGGGCGAAGAATCACCCGAAGATCTTGCACCAGAGCCAGGCGGGAACGCCGAAGATCACGAGGTAGGTGATGATCATCGCGGCGGCCTGCACAAAGTGGCTCTTTGAGATCCCCAGAACGATCGGGCCGAGACCGTCCCAAACCTTGAAGAGGAGAAGGAAGCTCGCGACGGCCCAGATGAGGCCGAAAACAATGGAAAAGAAGGTGAACATGACGTTTCCTTGAAATCGGGATGAAAGGGTTCGCCCCGGACGAAACCCGTCCGGGGACTTTTGCGAACTCATTCTAAGGGAGGAGCCTTAATCGCGACTGAGAGGGAAAACGCTTGTTTTCGACTGTGGTTTGGGAACGGTCGTCCGAAAAGGGAGATTCCCAAAGTCGTTGGAAGGCAGTAGTGGTACAAAACGACAACGGACGATTGTCGAGGCGGCGTTGCGGTGAAAAAGAGCGGCTCTCCGCTTACTTCTTCTTCGCACGCGTGAGGCGAAAGACCATCACGGCGAGAAGCGCGATCCCGACGAATTCCGCCGCGTTGAGTGTGAGGCCGAGAAGAAGGACGCCCAGGATCACGGCCGTCAAGGGTTCGAAGTTGGCGAGAAGTGCCGTGGTGGGAGCCGAGATGTAGGCGAGACTCCTCAAGTAGCACCAGAAGGCGGCGACCGTCCCGACGGCGGCGATGTAGAAGTAAAGTCCCGTCGTGACGAGATTCCACTCTACCGCGGCGACGTCAGGAGGATTGACGAGACAGAGAATGGCGCCGCCCAAGGTCATCCCCCAGCCCACGACGACGCCGACCGACAGGTGCGAGAGCATGCGTTTGGGTTGCACCGTGCAGAAGGCTCCGCAGGCGGCGGAGGCAATCCCCCAGAGCACTCCTGCGGGCGAAAAGTCAAGGGTCGAGAAGTCCCCCTTCGTGACGAGAAGCGAGACGCCCGCCATGGCGAGGACAATGGAAATCCACTCCTCCTTCGTGATGGCGCGATGTTCGGCGAAGGCGGTCCAGCCCGTCACGAAAAGCGGGCCTGTCGTAACGGTGAGCGCCGCCGTCGCGGCGTTGGCGTCTCGGATCGAGAGAAAGAAGGTGAGCTGAATGCCGAGCATCCCGAGGGCATAGAAGAGGAGGTCGCGTCGGTCTTTCTTGTCGCGAAAAGGCGCGAGGATGTCTTCGCGGAGAACGAGTGCCTCAAGAACCAGAAGGAGGATGCCGGCACCCGCTAGACGCAGGGCGGAGAGGTCGATCGCGTCGAACGACACCGACTCCATGAGGTATTGCGAGGCGATGCTCATGGAACCCCAGAAGACGCCGGCGGCGGAGGCAAGGAGAATGCCGATCATGGGACGGGAGAGCATCGCAAGACCTCGGGAAAACAGGGAGGAGAGAGCAGAAAGAAGTTGCCGTGTGAAGCGGTGTCAAGGGGCTCGCACGAAAGGAGAGTGTAGCAACTTCCCTGAGGCCGTGAATTCCAAGGAACGGAAGGGATTGGATGGTGTCGCGAGTTGGTCCAGAAAGAAACGTAGGGAAGGCAGATTGGCAACTATGCAACAAAATTTAGTGCACTGATTCTGCAATATGATTAACTACTGTCGCAATGAAATGCGGAAAGAAGTAAGGGTAAACCACTATGGGGGGGGGTAAAAGTTATGAAAACATGCCCTCGTCCGAACGGCAAAGAAGTCCCTTTCCTGAAGGCAAGCGGGTGAAGGGTGGCCGTGAAGGATGCGGGGTCCGACGATCCATTCCATTCCCGTCGGATCCCTTTCTACAGATCAGACTTACACATAAAAGGTACTTAGATATGTTCAAGAAGTCTCTGATTGCTGTCGCCGCCCTCAGCGCCCTCGCCGGCTCCGCCATGGCTGCTGACGTTCAGATCTACGGTCGTATCGACACGGGTCTTCGTGTCACCGGCGTGAACTACGACCAGGCTGGTGTGGATGATGAAACGAATTTCGAAATGGCCTCCGGCAACTACACGGGTAGCCGCGTCGGCATCAAGGGTGCGGAAGACCTCGGCAACGGCGTGAAGGTTGGTTTCGTCCTCGAAAACGGTTTTGACTCCGATACGGGCGCTCAGAAGTACGACGGTCTCTTCGGTCGTGAAGCGATTGTTTACCTCGAAGGCGACTTCGGTAAGATCGCTGCTGGTAAGATGGGTATTTTGAACAGCACTGCCGGTTCGTTTGCCCTCGGTAACTTCAACCCGTTTGGTACGGGCTGGGGCGAAGTTGGTAGTCAGAACCAGATTTGGGGTGCCGGTTTCGAAAGCCGTTACAACAACATGATCTCCTATCGTTCGCCTGACTTCGCCGGCTTCCAGGTTCATGCCCAGTATTCGTTCGGCGGTAACTTCAAGGACGGTAAGGTTGTCGGTGAAGAAGGCAAGACCACGACGAACCGTTACTACGGCTTGGGTGTCACCTACAAGACTGGCGGCCTCAACCTGATCGGTATCGTTGACTCCGTGAACGAAGCTCAGACGGCCAATACGTACGAGAAGGAAGACACCTTCCGCGTCACGGTCGGCGGTTCCTATGACTTCGGTGTTGTCAAGCCCTACTTGGCTGCCGCCTATTTCAAGGACGGTCAGATCAGCGATCCGTTCGAAGCCCACGCTACGGATTACAACAACGGTCTGAAGAATAAGGACTGGGAAGGCTGGGGTATGACCCTTGGTGCGACCGCTCCGCTCTTTGGTGGTAAGGCTCACGCCATGGTTGGTTACCTGGACGCCGAAGGCGATGATACCCCGACCAACAATGCCAATCCCAAGGATGATTTCAACCGTTGGTTGGTTGGTGTCGGTTATGAATATTCGCTCAGCAAGCGTACCCTCGTTTATGCTGATGCCGGCTATTTCAAGGACGAATACAAGTCCAATTACGGAGACACCCCCAAGAGCGAACCTGATGCTTATCAGGCTGCCGTTGGTCTCGTCCACATGTTCTAATAACGTCTGATTGGGTGTTCACGCACCTGACTTGACGCAAAGAGAGCCCTCTCCGAGCAATCGGCGGGGGCGCTTGTTTTATGGATGAGGGGGCGGAGTGAACTTTTTGCCACAAATTTTGTTTTTCGGTGTTTTGCTTGCGACACTAAGACATGAGTTGTCTCTCCTGAGAGTTTGAGGGTTATCACCTAGACGGTGGAGGGCGGTCCGTATGAGAGCATGATCCCGCCTGAGCAGGCGATTGGAACTTTTGGTTCACCGGGTGCTTGCCAATTTTCCCGGAGGGTCGCTGCAGAAGGTTACGACAGATTTCTGACCGACAGGTTCTGATGATCTGTCGGTCGGAAAGACGGATTTTTCATAGAGGAAAGGTCCGGGTGAAGGCACTCATGGTCCTTCGCTTATTACAACTTATCTTCGAAGACATTAAGGAATGGAAATGTTTAAGAAGTCTCTCATTGCTATCGCTGCTCTCGGCGCCTTCGCTGGCTCTGCCATGGCTGCGGACATCACGATTTCCGGTCGTATCGACACGGGTCTCAACTTCACGGACCGCGAAGTCAAGGTCGGAGGTGAAACGACGCTTGATCAGAACACCTTCCAGATGAAGTCTGGTCAGTATTCCGGCAGCCGTGTCACGATCAAGGGTTCGGAAGACCTCGGCAACGGCATGAAGGTCGGTTTCATCCTTGAAAACGGTTTCGACAGCGACGACGGTGAACTCGGTCAGAATGGTCGCATCTTCGGCCGTGAAGCTATCGTCTACCTGGAAGGTGATTTCGGTCACATCTCTATGGGGCGTGAAGGTGCTCTTTCGTCCGGCGTCGGTTCTTACAACCTCGTTTACGGTTACGCGCCGTGGGGTACGGGTTGGGGTAGCTACACCGGTAACAGCGGCCAGTTCATGATCGGTGACCGCGATCGTTTCGACAATACGATCACCTATCGCTCGCCCGAATTCGCTGGTGTTCAGGTCTACGCTCAGTACTCCTTCAAGGTTGACTCGCAGGATGCTGATGAAGATCCTCAGACGACGAAGAACAAGCGTTATGCCGGCTTGGGTGCCACCTACAACCTCGGTGCCTTCAGCACGGGCCTCGTCGTTGACACGATCCTGAACGCCAACACGGTGGATAGCACCAATACGGAAGATTCCCTCGGTGTGTCGTGGGGCGCTTCGTATGATCTCGGTGTTACGAAGCCCATGATTCTCGTTCAGTACGGTAAGAACGAAAAGAAGCTTGGTGGTTTCACGGCTGCTGATGTGTGGAATGCTAAACTCAACAGCGACGAAGGTTTGAAGGGTTACGCGATTGAAATCGGTGCCGTTACGCCCCTCTTTGGCGGCAACCTCTACACCTCTGTGAACTATACGGACGCGGAAACGGATGCTGAAGCGGACTTTGGTTCTGGTGCTACGTCTGCTCTCCGTACCGCCGATATCGAACGTTGGGGCGTGGGTGTCGGTTACGACTATCCGCTCAGCAAGCGTACCAAGGTCTACGGTTTTGCTTCCTACAACGAAGGCGAACTTAAGAGCCATGGTGTGCGTGACAATAGCACCCTCAAGACCGAACAAACCGATATCGAAGCCGGTGTTGGTCTGATCCACTACTTCTAATCAGCCTTTCATCGGGTGTCTCCCACACCTGACATAAGCTGAAGAGAGCCTCGTTCGATTCGTCGGACGGGGCTCTCAACGTATTGGGACGTTCAATTTTGTCGTGTCTTCGCCCGCCCTTGCGACGCCAAACTCCTCCTTTTCCTCTCGGCGGCATCCAGACTCTGCTCAGCGCAGTTTCTCGGTCCGAATCGTCCAGTCCACGCTCGCGAGCACCTTCGCCGCTCCGCGAAAGAGCTTCTCTTCGAATAGATCGTTTCGGTAAGAGAGTTCCACCGAGTCCTGCGAGGTATGAAACGGAATCTCGAAGACGGTGAGCGTCGGGAAGCGCTCGAGAAAACACCTCGCCGTATGCACGGGCACGAGCGCGATGCGGTCGGTGCCGAGAAGGTACTGCGGCACTTCCGCGTAGTGCGACGTCATCACGTCGACGCGCCGCCGATGTCCAAGTCGCCGAAGATACCCCTCCGCCACTCCGAAAGCTCCGCCGTAGTGCACCACCACGTGGGGCCTCGCCGCGTATTCCTCCAAACTCAAAGCCTTCCTCCGTTTCGCCGGATCGGGTTCGTCGAAAATACAGCAGTCCCAATGAAGCCCAAAGGACTCGCGCGCTACGGCGTTCGAATGCGTGCCTCCGCCCGTGATCGTGAAGTGCGTGGTGCGGGAGAGAAGCGCCCGTTCTGCCAACAGAGCATTCGTCTGCCGCAAAATCGGCGTCGCTTCCGGCAGCTGCTCTCGGAAAGCGTCCGTGAGTTTTCGGCCGAGCACGATTTCGAAGTCGTCCGACATGGAGATCACGACTGCGCTCCCCCGTTGCATTTCTCCGGGGAGCGCCCGCGCGCAGGCCCCGAACGCGTCGGATACCGTCGGAAAAAGTTCCTCGGCGAGAATGCTTGGAGACAGACCCTTGTCGGACGGAAGAAAGAGGGGATCTCTGTAGGCCTCGCGAAGAAGTTTGAGGTGCTCGCTCACGGTCGAGACGGCGAGACCCAATTCGCGCGCCGCGCGCGTCATGTTGCGCTCGCGGTAAAGCGACAAAAAGGTCTTGAGAAGATTGAGGTTGAAGTCGGCGGCGTCGGGCATGAGAGGAAGAGTCGGAAGGAAAGAACGTCGGTTCGGATAATCCCGTGAGAGATGATGCCACAGACGAAGGGAAACGCTCTTTTCCGAACTGCAAAAGAAGCTCCCTCGAACCTAGAGGTGCGAGGGAGTGAAATTGGTTCGGCCGGGAAAGGTCCCCGACCGATCCGGGGAAGAACACTTCAATCGATCAAAGGAAGGACATCAGCGGCCGGCCTTGATTGCGTCCATGGCGTAGCGGGCGGCGAGACGTCCCGACGTCAGCGCGAAGGATGAGGTGGCCCCTTCGACCTTGATGTCGTCCGTGTCCATGAAGAGCCCGCCCATGTCGGCGCCCGCCATGTAGAGGTTGGGGATGCTGTCGCCCTGACCGTTCAAGGCTTCGAAGCGGCGGTTGATCTTGATGCCGCCCAAGGTCAGGAAGTAGGTGCGGATCCCCTTGAGGGCGTAATACGGTCCCTTTTCCATGTTGAAGGCGGCGATGTGCTCCTTCTTGCGCCCGAATTCGGCGTCGACGCCCGTCTTGGCGTATTCGTTCACCTTTTCCATCGTGGCCTTGAGGTTTTCATACGGAACGCCGATCTGCATGGCAAGGTCTTCGAGGGTGTCGGCCTTGAAGGCCCAGCCGCGCTTCATGCCTTCTTCGAAGGTCTTGGGGAGGGCCTTCAGAGGCGTTCCGACGGTCACGATCGCGTTGAACGGGATGAGCGGACCGGTTGCAACGAGTTGATCGAACTTCGCCTGATCGAGAATGTTGTACATGATCCCGCCCGCCGCGGTCATGGCGGCGTAGACCTCGGTGAAGACCGAACCGCGCGATTCGTTGAAGAAACGCTCGCCGTTGCGGTCAATCCAGAGCCACGGCTGCGCGAGGGCGCAGCGGCCATGCTTCAACCAGTCTTCGCCGTTGAACTGATTGATCGGCGGACGGTCGGGGAGGTAGGGGGCGTTCCCGACCACCTGCGACATGCCGGCCGTGGCGCCGCCCACCTTCATGGCCATGTTGATGCCGTCGCCCGTGCGGCCGTCGATCAAGGCGCTGCGAAGCCAA
>ERZ840517.2852-NODE-2852-length-14366-cov-3.024247_pt1 | contig 14366 bp, 10 predicted proteins | sample MGYA00519876_ERZ840517 | MGnify/ENA primary metagenome ERZ840517 (study PRJEB31850, sample SAMEA3708882) | human gut metagenome | biome: human gut; feature: human-associated habitat; material: faeces | place: China | collected 2014 ... | reverse complement strand
ACAGGGTAATATATGGTGTAATGCCATTTTCTTTCATTGTAAGGATCATGTCACGGTACATCAAAATTGCTTTTTCATTGACGCGCCCGGTACCTTCCGGCAGAATCCGCGCCCAGTTTAAGGAAAAACGGTATGCTTTTATCCCCAGATTTTTCATTAATGCATAGTCATCTTTATAATGATGCATATGATCACAGCTTGTGTACGCATTCTGATTTTGAAAAATGCGTCCCTGCTCCGTAAAAGTGTCCCAGACCGTCTTTCCTCTTCCGTCATCCGGGTCAGTTCCCTCTACCTGATATGCACTGCTTGCCACGCCCCAAACAAATTTGTCATCAAACATGTGATTCTCCTTCTCCGTTTCTGATGCATGTTTTTTATTTTGGTATAAATATTAAATCTAAATTATATATTTATTATTTCTTTTCCAGATGCAATCACAGACACCAGATAAAACGGAAGCTGATCCGTCTCATGTGTCTCTGTAATGGTGATCTGTACTTTATGCTTTCCTTTTTCGATATGCTCTGCGATCGTGTCTAGCTGCAATTTATCTCCCCATGTCTCATCAAAGTTTGCATCCAGCCGGACTGCGTGTGTGCTGTCATCATCAATCACGACCTCTGCCACCGGGGCTGGAAGTTTTATGGTTTTTCTGTATTGAATACCGATACAGCTTCCCTCCACTTCAAACGTAATGGTAGCACCCTTTTGGTTTGCAGTCCATCCATTTTTAAAAATATCCGTGATCCCATCCTGTCTGTCCTGGTCAGCCACAAATCCGTTTGCTGTAAAGACAGCGCTGTCATTCTGGTAACGGATGGAATCTTCATAAGCGTTTGCAGTCAATGGCACCTTTTCTGCTTCTCCGCTGTCTGACTTTACTTCCATTCCGGCAGACACACGGATCTGCTCTAACACATGTATAATGACAGATGCAACGAGTTCATGTCCATCATCGTTTGGATGCAGATCATCCGGTGTGATTGCACGGTTTTCGATTCTGCCTGCTAAAAGTTCCGGGTAAATACTGCTCTGCATACTTACCGCCGGAATATCGTAATGACGCGCGATCTTTGCATGCTGTAACTGTGCGTTGGAACCGTCATGATAATAGACATTATGCAGCAACATGACCGCAGGCTTTTTCTCTGCATAGTAAAGCTTTCGGATGACACCCTCATAAGTTTCGAGAAAATGTTCTGTCGATTCATCATTGACCGAAAAATCCACAACAACAAAATCCGGTTCATAACGAAGCAGGTCGCTTTCCGCTCTCGCGCAGCCAAACTGTGAATCGGTCGCCCCAATTCCTGCATTTATATAAGAAAACTTTGCATTTGGAAAAGTCCGGCACCACCACTCATACACATGATAAGCGTAACACGTCTGCGGCGTGCTAGACAGCGATCCCATCGTGATCGAACCGCCCAGAAAACCAATGACAAGACTCTCCCCCTCACTTGCGCGCTGCATCACTCTGCAGATTCTATCCCAATTGCCATGATTGGACATTGCATTTTCGTAATTGATCTGATACTTCATACACTTCATTCTCACTTTCATTATTTATATAATGCAGAATTGCATATATCACCGCCAGATATCCCCAAGCGAATTGATATACGCACTCAATTCCTCTGCCATCTCTTCTGCCTCCGGTATGCGGATATGCCCTGGTGTGCCACTTCCATTCTTCTGATACATAAAATGATGTACACGGCTGCTGTCAATCCGTCTGCACACTTCCTCTATGGATGTATCCCAGTTTTTATCATGCATAAGGATCGTCGTGGTGAGAATGATCTGGCTGTCCGGATAAAGTTCCATCAGTTTTTCAATAAATTCCTGATACCGTTTCCGCCAGTAAACAGACTTTTCACTCTGATAATTCTCTGCCATATAATCAACCGGGTGATTGTCGTTTTGCCCGATCGCCACGACTACTACCTGCGGCTGGTATTTTTTGAAATCCCATGCTTTCACCTTGCTTAGTGCCGGGCAGTATTCCAACTTATCATAGCAGGATTCCACACCGAGATAATCCGGCTCCATAAACCATCCGGTGTGATCTAAAAGTGCGATTCCACCCTGTGAGGTGTCGTGAAGTTCTGCCCCAAGTTTCCGCGCCGTGATCCATGCATAGGAATACCAGCTGTTAGAGTATTCACCATCATGTTCCGGATCCGGTTTTCCCACGTATTCCAACGCCTCGGAGACCTCACCGCAGGAGACACTGTCGCCAAACACTTCCATCCGCCGCTCCGGCTTTGGCTCCGGCAAAAATATTTCTGCCCCATCCTCCAGTTCAAAACCGTACAGGGTAAAGATATGGCAGGAGTCCATTCGTTTGAACAAAAGCAGTTCGTGCCTCCCGCTTTTCAGATTTTCCGCAATCGTGTATACTTTCGCTCCCTGTTCCATATCCAGTGCGAACTTTCCCTGCACACCATCCAAAATGTATCCAATATAATTAGTCCAGTAATTTCTTCGGTTCGAAATTTTCACTTTCACAAAGGTTCCGGTAAAAATCAGCTTTACATAACTTGCTGCGTACACAAAAACAGGTTCTGCCGGGCAGTCAAAGTCAATACGCCCGCTGTATTGTAATGCAGCATTATCAGGATATATGTACATTCTTTTTCCTCCTTCCGTCATTTACAAAAAGGCTGCCACTTCGGACAGCCCTTCTGCAAGAAATAAATTAAGTTAGAAAGGAAAGGCTTCTGCTGACAGCTTCTGCCACTAGCGTCTGCCAATCTCTGTATCTGTACTATTTACAACACTGTGATCTTTGATGTAATCAATGATATCGTCCAGTTCTGTAAAAGCAAGACCAACATAACTGTCTGCTGCGCCATAATAAATCGCAATCTTTCCAGTCTTTGAATCGTGGATCGTTGCACATGGGAAGCATACATTTGGCACAAATCCGCGTTCCTCATACCACTCTTCCGGTGTTAAGAGGAAGTTCTCACAACGGTATTTGACAATGGAAGGATTGTCAATGTCTAAGATTGCTCCACCGATGGAGTATACATATCCGTTACAGGTTCCGCTTACTCCATGGTAGAATAGCAGCCATCCCTCATCTGTCTCGATCGGCGCTGCACCTCCACCGATTTTTAAGGACTCCCACCATTCAGAACCTTTTCCCATCACATGACGGTGTCTGCCCCAGTAAACCATATCCGGGCTTTCACTGATAAAAATATCGCCAAATGGTGTATGTCCACTGTCAGAAGGTCTGGATAACAGCATGAAGTTACCGTTAATCTTTCTCGGGAATAAAACTGCGTTTCTGTTAAATGGTAAAAATGGATTCTCAATTCTTGTAAATGTCTTGAAATCAGTTGTCTTTGCCATACCAATTGCTGCGCCATAGAAATCCTGGCACCAGATAATGTAGTAGGTATCTTCCACTTTTACAAGTCTTGGATCATATGCATAGACCGGCATAAATGGTTTTCCATCTTCGTCTACAAACTGGATCTTATTTTCTTCAAAATTCCAATGGATCGCGTCTTTGCTTCTTCCCATATAAATGTATGGGATTCCGTTGGTCTGTTCTCCACGGAACACGCCGATGAACTCTCCTTCATAAGGCATAACAGCACTGTTAAAAATACGTGCCACCCCTTTTAATGGATTTCTTCCGATGATCGGATTCTCACTGTATCTCCAGATTGGAGCATCGGTCAGGTTCGCCGGGCGCTCCTGCCATGGTACATTTGGTACTTCCGGGCTTAACATTTTATATTTGCTCATAATAATCCTCCTTGTTTTGCGAAGCAAAATCCGAACTCTTGTGAGGAGAGGATTTAGCCTCCTTGTTTTGTTTATTCACGATTTAATAATTCAAGATTTTTTGTGATCAGATCACATCTCTGTGCCACACACTCTACAGAACGAAGTGGATCCGTTGGCGTATTGAACACATAATCGATCAGTTTGTCTAATGTTGTGGTCGCTACATGCATTCTCGTATCGGAAGATGCGTAGTAAATAAATACTTCGTTGTTCTCGTTTACAATAGCACCGTTGGTGAATACCACATTGCTGACATCCCCCACGCGTTCTTCGCCTCTTGGTCCGATCAGAAGTCCTGACGGCTCTGCGATCACCTTGGACGGATCTTTTAAATCTGTTGCGAAAGCATAGATCACATAGCGAAGTCCTGCTGCGGTATTACGCACACCGTGCGCAATATGAATCCATCCGCGGTCTGTCTTGATCGGTGTCGCTCCGGCTCCGTTTTTTGCTTCTGTGATGGTATGATATTTACGGAGACTTGTCATTTTCTCCTCGTCGATCACTGCATGCGTAATGTCATCACACAGACCGAATCCAATTCCACCGCCGCTTCCTGTCTCAATAAAATCGTCCATTGGTCTTGTATAGAATGCATACTTTCCATTGACAAATTCCGGATGCAGTACCACATTTCTCTGCTGTGGCGAATTTAACGTCACAAGATTGTCTAATCTCTCCCAGTGTTTTAAATCTTTGGTACGGACGATTCCGGCTGCTGCCACTGCCGCTGACAGATCGTTGACAGAAGTGTCCTTGCTCTCGGAACAGAACACACCGTAGATGTAGCCATCTTCATGTTTTGTCAGACGCATGTCATAAACATTTGTCTCTTCCGGGCAGGTATCTTCCAGTAAAATTGGATAATCCCAGAAACGGAATCCATCCACTCCATTATCACTCTCGGCTACTCCAAAGAACGATTTTCTGTCGTTTCCTTCAATTCTTGCTACCAGATAATATTTTCCGTTCAACTCGATTGCACCGGAGTTCATCACTGCGTTGATGCCAAGACGCTCCATAAAATATGGATTAGTCTCTTCATTCAGATCATATCTCCATGTAAGTGGAATATGCTCTCTTGTCAGAACCGGGTAATCGTAACGGTCATAGACACCATTGTAAAAATCAGATTTTTTGTTCTTCCGGCTCAAGAGTTTTTCCTGCTCTTCCAGTAACTCGTAATATTTTTTGTGAACCATTTTTTATATCCTCATTTAATTTTCTATTTTTCTGTACGTTTTATAAGTTCCATGCACATACGTCCATTGTGGTACGGACACTTCCACGGCTCTACGACCGGTCTTCCCTCAATTGGAGAACCATCTTTCTTTACTTCCCAGAACCACTCAGAGCCGGTCCGCTTATCGATCACATACTCTTTGATAAACTCCCATTCACTGACCGCTGCCTCCAGATACTCTGTTCTCTCCGGTTCTTTTTCATAACCATTTAAAAAGCCGATCACTGTCTCTGCCTGTACCCACCAGACACGGTTTTCATTGACGACACCGCGGTCACATTCATTTGCCAGGGAATGTCCATCAAATGCCACATGGAAAATCTGATTTGTCAGATCTTTTGTGATCGGTGTCATTTTCCTGCGGTAATCATCCCTTCCAAGCACTTCCACTCCACGATCCATCAGCCATGCTGTCTCGATGTCATGTCCATAGGAATGAAGGTCTAAAATACTGTGATACTCCCGGTCAAAAAAGACTTCCTGTCTGTGAAGTTTTGGATTATACACTTTTTCTGCAAAGGTATCCATGATCCACATCAGACGTTTTTCCACTTTGCTTCTGGCATTTACTGCCCATGTATCGTCCAATGTTTTCGTCACACGGACAAACTCTGTGTATGCCTCAAATACATGAAGCAGCGTGTTCATCGTCTTGTCGGCAAGCACACCGTTCTCAGACAGTTTTTCATTGGATTCCGGCTTAAAGTCAATGGTAAATGCTTCTAAATATCCGATCTCATCGGTGCATTTTTCTTCGATCAGTTCAAAGAGCTGATATGCTGTTTCCAATGCTTCCCTGTCTCCGGACGCCTCAAAATAAGACGACAATGCATAGATGCAAAATGCCTGATTATAAGTATGTTTTGTAGTATCTTCCGGAGTTCCGTCATAGTTTAACGACCAGAAAATGCCGCCGTTCTTTTTGTCAATACATTTTTCTTTCAGAAATTCATATCCGTGTTCTGCCTCGGAAAGCAGACTTTCATCTGCCTTCCCGGCATTTTTTAACACGGTATATGCATTGGAGAAGAACCATGTGATCCTGCTGTTTAAGATACAGCCCTTTACTGCTTTTTTATCTAATTCGAGATCATAGGAAAGCCATCCATAATAGCCGCCGTACTGATCATCTCTTAATTTCTTCCAAAACGGGATAATTGTCTGTTCCAAATGTTCTCTGGCTTCTTTTGCCAGACGCTGTTTTTCGTTCATCATAAGCCTCCCTCCTGAAACATCCAGTAAAATTATGTCCTGATTTAACCTTTTACAGCTCCAGCAGTAATACCACTGTAAATCTGTTTCTGACATACGACAAAGACGATCAATGCCGGAAGCAGTGAGATGATAACACCTGCACAGATAAGGTTATACTGGCTTCCAAGTGGTCCGGTAAAGGTATACAGGGAAATCGCCATTGTCTTTAATTCCTGTTTGTTTAAATAAAGGTTTGCTGCATAGTATTCATTGTACACGCCGACACCTTTTAAGATACATGCGGTTACGATCGCCGGTTTTAGCAGAGGGAGCATGATTTTCCAGTAAATCTTGAAATAAGAAGCTCCATCAATGATCGCAGATTCATCTAATGATACCGGAATGTTTTCCATGTACTGGATAAAAATGTAAATGGAGATAACATCAGTTCCCATCATCATGATGATGTATCCATATAAATGATTGATAAAACCGAGTTCATACATGATCTGATATACGGTTACCTGCATCGCAACACCCGGTAATAAGGATGCGAATAAGAACAGATTTCGGATCAGTCCGTTTCCGGGAAATTTGAAACGGTTTAATACATAAGCAAGCTGTGTACCGATAATAACAGATCCTGCCAGTACGCAGAGCATAACGATCACAGAGTTAAGAAATGCCCTGCCCATATTGGCACGCTGGAATGCCTCCACAAAGTTAGAAAAGTTCAGCCAGCTCTCCGGCAGTGTCATAACGTTTGTTGACTGATATTCCTGTTTTGTCTTAAATGCTGTGATCACACAGGAGATGATCGGTACAACGGATATCAGTGAGAAAAATACGAGGGATACATATTTTACAACCATCCATATCATCTGTGTGACAGAGTAATGTTTTCTATTCTTTTTCATTTATGCTGCCCCCTTTTTTGCTGCTTTTTTCTGTTTGATATATTCTTTTCTACGCTTACGCTCCTCTTTGGTCATAACCTCGTCAGTCTGATCCGCATTCCGGTAAATGTATTTGAAGAATAATTTCTGTAAGATCGTACATGCAAAAATAATGAGTAACAATACGACTGCCATCGCAGATGCAAGACCTACCTTCTGATTGGTGTGTGCGATCCTGTTCATGTTGATGAAGTAAGTTTCTGTTCCGTTTGCACCATCAGTGATAACGTATGGCTGTTCGAATGCACTGAGTGCACCGGTGATGGATAAAATAACGTTTAACGTTACGATTGTTTTAATGCTTGGCAGTATTATATGTAAAAACTGCTGAAATTTATTTGCACCGTCTAATTCGGCTGCTTCATACATCTCTGCGTCTACAGACATAATAGCTCCAATGAAAAGAACCATATTGTTACCAAAATATCTCCAGACGGATGTTGCAACCAAAGACCAGTTGTTGATCTTCTGGTCTTTTAACCAGTACGGAAGACTTTCCAGGTCAAATCCACACCATCCTAAAATCGTATCGAATACGAATCCTCTGGTATAGAAGTATTTAAAAATAAAACCAATGGCAATACCACTGATCAGATATGGAAAAAACATTAATCCCTTGAAGAAGTTACCGCCTTTTGTCTTGAAACTCAAAATTGTTGCCAGATATAAGGCAAGTGCAAGCTGGACAATGGAACCAGCCATATAATATAGGCTTAATGTTAATGATGCAAAAATATCTTTGTTCCGGAATACTTCTGCATAATTTTTTAATCCAACAAAAACTCTTTTGTCTACCGGAGTCGTGTATTTCATCTTATAAAAGCTGAATTTCACCATCTCTCCGAATGGCAGATATGTAAAAATAAACAACAAAGCAAGTGGAATAATCATAAACGCCAGTATAATCAGTGTTTGCTGTCCCTTTCTGCTTTTGAACCATTTCAGCGCTGTCATATCAATCTCCATCCTTTTCTTTCTAACTGTGCAGCTTTCACTGCTCCCCAACCTATTTCTATTTTTGTCTGCACCAAAAGCAAAACCTATTAAGAAAAAAGCTGCCGCACTAAAAGACTTCTTATTTTAGTGCGGCAGTCTCTTAAAAATTCATAGCCACCTTTTTATCAGTGATTATTCTTCTGTAATCTCAACACCGTTGTCTTCCTGTGCCTGTGTCCATGCTGCATTCCATTCAGCCATGATGTCATCATAAGACTCATCACCGTTTGCTGCATGCTCGATGATCTTCTGGACTTTATCTTTACCACCAGCATTGATCATTAAGTCAGAATCAGCATTCAATGTATTTAATAAATCTTCTTCACCTGCTGCCGCAGACTCATCTGAAACAAAGATCACATCTCCGAATGCTTCATATGCATCCGGATAATCATTGTCAGCTAACTCGATCGGAATACCGCCTTCATTGTAAGCAAATCCGGATTCCTCTGTCAGCCATTTTACGAATACCATAGCTGCTGCCTGATTTTCTTCGGAAGAATTTACGTTGATACCATAGCTGTAGTCTGCGCCTGAAGATGCATACTGTTGTCCGCCTATTGTGATCGGGAATGGCATATAACCAACGTCTTCACCGTGTTCATCAGCTGCTACCATCTGTGAGTAAGCCCATGAACCAAGTACCATTGTTGCGATCTCACCACGGTTGATCATACCCTTGGAATCTTCCCATGCTGTTGTAGAGTAATCATCCTCTGTCAGACCATCTGCAACTGCATCATAGAGAACTTTGTATAATGCATATGGATGTGTTCCATCGCCATAATCTTTGAACGGATCTTTTGTATGAAGAAGTTTCTGATTCATGTATGTAGCATCACCTGTTGTTGTTCCGGCGATCTGTCCATCCCACTGCTCCATTGGCCATCCATCTGCATAGTTTGTATAAAGTGGGATAATGGAAGAATCATATGCTTTGATTGCTTTTAAAGCATCGATAAATTCATCCGGAGTTTTTGGGATTTCAGTCACGCCTGCTTCCTCAAACACTCTCTTATTGTAAACAACGCCCTGTGCATTTCCGGTAGAAGGTACGCCGTAAACCAATCCGTCATAATCCCATGTATTTGCAAAACGGATCTGTTTTGACATTTCATCTAATGTTCCATATGGAAGGAAGTATGTGCTTAAATCAACTTTGTCTACTGCCGGGATCATCATGATATCGCCCCAGTCGCCACTCTGTAAACGAAGAATGGAATCATCAGAGTAGTTTGTATCCGTCTCAATTTCTACCGTGATGTTTGGATACATTTTATTAAAATCTGCAATGTATGCATCCCAGTTCTTTCCAGGGTAGCTGGCTTCTGCCATATCTGTTCTCTGGTTAAACACATGAATGGTTGTTGTAATGTCTGTGTAGCTTTCCCCTAACACAATACCTGCATAAGAAAGTTCTCCATCTGCAGATGCATCTGATCCTGTGCCGGATGCAGATCCTGTCTCTGTGGAAGGTGCTGCATTACTGTCTGTACTGCTTGTACCCTCGTTACTGCCGCATGCTGCCATGCTAAGCGTCATCGCTGCTGCTAATGAAACAGCTAAAACTTTTTTCAATTTCATAGTTTGTTTTCCTCCTTTAGCTATCTTTAACTTGTTTTTTAGCTTGATTTAAGCATATATCATTTTATTAATTAAGTCAATTGTTTTCTGTCCTTCTTTGTGCTTTTCTACTTTATATACAAGATTAAATTATCTTTTTTGTATATTATGAATAATTATTTTTTTAAATTAATTTTTTAGCTTATTTTATTGCTTAATTTTCTTTTATATTTTAGCTTAAAAATTAATTTAATCGCATGAATATGTAATTTTCCTTGCAGAGCATTTTTATGTAATAGAAACAAAGTTCCTATTACATAAAAAAGAAAGCTGCAAAAGTGATCTACTTTTACAGCTTTCCATACTAACTGATATCCGTAACGCTCTCCCGAATCACCAGATGTCCTTCCACAATGCTTATACCCTGCCTGTAATTTTCACCATTCAGTTTTTTGAGCATAATATGAATCGCACGCCGTGCCATCTCCTTAATATCTACTTCATAGGTTGTAAGCGGCACGTCACAAAGTCCTGGATACAGATAATTATCATAGCCGACCACTGAAATGTCTTCCGGCACACGATATCCGTTCTGACGCAGTTTTGGAATAAAATAGCTTGCCGTCACATCTGAATTACAGACAAACGCTGTCGGCATATCCTCCGGAAGTTTCATGTAGAGATCTGCATCAATAACCCCCGTCTCCTTGTCACGGTCTTCTAGCAGCCACTCATCCTTTATTTTTTCCCCATGCTCCATCATGGATTTCATATATCCCAAATAACGGTCTGTGATAGATCCGGTGGAAAGGATCGTTCCGATATATCCGATCTTATGATGTCCCATATCGAATAGATAATTGGTCAACCGGTATGCTCCATAATAACTGTCTGAGATCACTGCATCTGTCTTCCGGTCCTCCGTACAGAAATCCAGATACAAAATTGGAACACTTGCTTTCCGGTTTAATGCTTTTAAATACTCATCCTGCATCCTTCCGATAATGATCAGGCTGTCTGCCTTCTGTTCCTGGATCAGGATTGGGACTGTCCCATTCTTTTCTTCCTTCTCGCCGACCGCTTCCATCAGCGTAAAACAACCCTTGGATACGGCTTTTGTTGCCACCTGCTGATACATCTGCCAGTAAAAAGATTCATACAAGCCCATATATCTGGTGGCGATCAGCACTCCGATATTATAACTATTCCCTGTATTCCGGCTCTTTCTTGCAGACGGCTGCTGATAACCCAGCTCCTCCGCAAGACTTTTTATCTTTTCCCGCATTTCCTCACTGACACCCTTTTGTCCGGAGAGTGCCTTGGAAACTGTGACGGTGCTGACTGACAGCCGCTCTGCGATGTCGGCCAGTTTCACTGCCTTCGCCATGTCCTCACCTCTTATTTTTTATTATTATTTCAAATAATACCAAATTTTATATTTACTCCGCCGCCTTCACATGGATCAACACAGACTGGAAATCGCCCCACATATTCGGGATATTGATTCCGGCATGCATCAGTGTATCTCCATGATAAACACCTTTGTCCCCTTCAATCTGGTAGTTTCTATCCGGCTGCAGTCCCTTCAGGCAGATTCTGCGGCTGTGATAATTCGGGCGGTTTAACACCTGTACAAATGTGACAAGTGCCTCTTTCTTATCTTTGGATACAACCTCATAACAGTCGTATTCATGATTCTTTGCATAGGAAGCAATGCGATAATAGTCACCCTCACGCACAAGATCATTGTATTTGTGATACATGGCCGTCTGCTCCGGAATGAGTTTTCTGTCCTCCTCCGGGATTTTGGTGATATCAAGTTCATAGCCAAATGTTCCCGCCAGCGCCACATTTCCTCTTGTTGCAAACGGAGTAACCCGTCCCACCGTATGATTCGGACAGTCCGATACGTGTGCGCCCATAGCGGACAGTGGATAGATCAGCGCCGTACCCTCCTGGATCTTCAATCGTTCGATCGCATCGGTATCATCGGAGCACCAGATCTGCGGGCTGTAATATAACATTCCGGGATCAAAACGGGCACCGCCGCCGGAACAGTTTTCCAGCAAAAGATCCGGAAACTCTGTCATGAGACGTTCCTGCAGTTCATAGACCCCCAGCACATAACGGTGCATGAGTTCTCCCTGATGTTTTTCATCTAAAAAGCTGCTTCCAAGATCCGTGAGCTGACGGTTCATATCCCATTTTACATAGGCGATATTGGCGCTCCGCAAAACAGATGCCACCGCTTCGTACACATAATCCCTGACTTCTTTTCTCGACAGATCCAGCACAAACTGATTTCTCGAACGGCATGGTGTCCTGTCCGGAAGTTCTATTGCCCAGTCCGGATGTTTCTCATACAGTTTTGAATCCGGTGAGATCATCTCCGGTTCAAACCAGATACCAAACTGCAGACCGATCACATTCACTTCATCGACAAGATGTTTCAGTCCGCCGGTGATTTTTTCTTCATTGACCTGCCAGTCTCCGAGGCTTGTGTTATCATCATTGCGGCGACCGAACCATCCGTCATCCATAACCAGCATCTCAATGCCGCATTTTTTTGCTTCTTTTGCGATGGCAATGAGTTTTTCCGTATTAAAATCAAAATAGGTTGCTTCCCAGTTGTTGATCAGAATCGGACGTTTCTTATTTTTATAAGGACTGCGTATCATATGACTGCGGTAAAAATCATGCAGATTTCTCGTCATGCCGCCAAGTCCGTTCCCAGAAAATACAAGTACTGTCTCCGGGGCATAAAATGTTTCATTTTGCTTTAATTCCCAGCAGAAATCCTGCGGATGGATCCCCATCATCACACGCAGGGTGTCAAACTGATTTTTCTCCACCTGTGCCAGAAAGTTGCCAGAATACACAAAATGTACTCCATACACTTTTCCCTGATCTTCTGTGGCATCTTTTGAAACAAGCGCCACAAATGGGTGCTCCTGATGGGAGGATTCCCCACGAACAGAACTCACGGACTGTTTTCCGTATCCGACCGGGCGCTGTTCGATCTGTCTCTCTCTCGCCCAGGAGCCATGCAGCGTCAGCATCTCATAACCTTCTGCATCCATATCAAAGGAAGCCGACATGACTTTTGTGAGTGCGATCGTCTCTGCCTCATGGTTTGTCACACGCACACTTCTGGTGATCACGTCGCTCCCTGCAAAAACAGTGTATACAAGCACTGCTTCCAGACCGAGCACCGGATCTTCGGTCACGATCTCTAACGTCTGACATTCCGTCTCTTTTGCAAAGGAAGCCGGCAGTCCCGGGATTTTCTTTTTTCCGTCAAAAATCTGATGGGATCTGTAAAAAAACTGCACAGCGGAATGACCGTTTTTATCCAGCACCGCAATGGCACTTTCCCGGTAATCGCCCACTCCGTTTCCCGGATACTCCATCGGAAATGTATCTAAAAAAGAGCTTCTGTCGCGGTTATTCTTTGACGGCACCATTGGATTTTCATCTGTGCGCAGAAGATATGCCACATCCGTGTCACTGATCTTTGCGCCATAGTAAACATGTCCTAAAAATCCCTCGTTATCCACTACTGCCATCACATAGCTTGTATGCTCTGTATCTAACTTAAATACTCTGTTTTTTTCATCAAATTGAATATTCATTTTTCTATTCTTCCACAAGATCTTTTTTTAATGCTTCCAGTTTTTCCTCTGCATCCTGTAAAGAAGTGCCTTTGACACCATAGTAGAATTTGATCTTAGGCTCTGTTCCGGATGGGCGCACACAGCACCATGCATTGTCAGAAAGTTCATAATATAAAACATTAGAAGCCGGAAGCCCTGTTTTTGTCACTTCCCCGGTCTTCAAATCTTTTCTTGTATCTTCTTTGTAATCGCGGACTGCAAGCACTTCAAATCCGCCGAGTGTTTTCTTTGGATTGTTCCGCATATCACTCATCATCTGCTGGATCTGGGCGGCTCCGTCGATTCCTTTTAAGGTCATCGTGGAAAGTCCCTCTCTGTAGTAACCGTATTTCTCATACAGGTCGATCATGGCATCCCACAATGTTTTTCCATGTTTTTTGCACCAGGAAGCCACCTCGCACAACATCATGACTGCTACGCAGGCATCTTTATCTCTTGCATATGTTCCGGCTAAGCATCCATAACTCTCCTCCAGACCGAATACATAGTTGTGGGAGTGGTTCTGTTCAAACCATTTGATCTGCTCTCCGATATACTTAAATCCGGTCAGTACCTCGATCAGTGCCACGCCGTAGGAAGCTGCCATCGCTTTTGCCATGTCCGTTGTAACGATAGTCTCTACAAGTGCAGGATTCTCAGGCATCGTTCCGGTTGCTGTTTTCTCTCTTAAAATATATTCTGCGATGAGCATTCCGGACATATTTCCGGTAAAAGTCACATACTCTCCGGTCTTGGTATCTTTGCAGTAAACACCGAGACGGTCTGCATCCGGGTCTGTGGCAAGCACAATATCTGCATCCACTTCTTTTACAAGTTTTAAGGCAAGCTCAAATGCCTTTGGAGATTCCGGGTTCGGATAAGCAACGGTCGGGAAGTTTCCGTCCGGAAGTTCCTGCTCTTTTACAACATAGACATTTTCAAATCCAAGTT
>ERZ840517.2831-NODE-2831-length-14459-cov-5.023119_pt1 | contig 14459 bp, 9 predicted proteins | sample MGYA00519876_ERZ840517 | MGnify/ENA primary metagenome ERZ840517 (study PRJEB31850, sample SAMEA3708882) | human gut metagenome | biome: human gut; feature: human-associated habitat; material: faeces | place: China | collected 2014 ... | reverse complement strand
CCTGATCCTTCTGAACCGACTGTACACTGTACATGGACCAGTAATCTACCGATCCGTCCGGCAGGATCTTTGGTTTTTTCTCAAGGTTCATATTCACCTTATATTCATAAAATCCATCCTGTCCCTCTACTGCCGGTACTCCTCTCGCCACCAGTACATCCTGTTCATATATCTCCTCATCGATGATTTTCTGAAGCTGTGCTTCATCGATTCCATAATTAATCTGGTTCACCCGCAATACATCATGCAGATATTCGATCGTATAATGTTCTCCTTCTTCTAATGCCGGAAGTCTGATCCATGCCTCTAAATCTTTATTCACAGTCTTTACTTTTGGTGTAGAAATATTTGGTAATGCCATCCTTCCAACTCCCTTCTTCCTACAAGAATCGTATATATACTATATAATACTCGTTTCCGACCTTTTTTTCAAGCAAGTTTTCTCCTTTTTCGCACATTTTCGCTCTGTAATTTGTGCATGTTGAACAAACCAATGACACACCCTGCCATAAAAATAACCGTCCACGCCACCGGCTAAGGAGACTGGACGGTTATTGCTCTATTTCATCTGTGCAAGACGCTCTTTGACCTGAGCCATCATCTGCTCATAGCCTGCAAGCTTGTCTTTCTCTTCCTGCACTTTTGCTTCCGGAGCTTTGCTTAAGAACTTCTCATTGGAAAGCATTCCCTTAGAACGCGCGAGTTCTTTCTCCAGACGTGCCTGTTCTTTTAACAGACGTTCTTTTTCTTTTTCAAAGTCTACTAAATCTTCCAGTGGAAGGTAAAGTGTTGCTCCAGGAATTACAACGGAAACAGCATCCTCCTCGATTCCTGTCTTATCTGCCTGTACTGCGATCTCGCTTGCACCTGCAAGGTTTACATAAACTTCTTTGTTTGATTCAAACGTGTCTCTGATTTTCGCATCGTCAGATACAATGAAAATCTTTGCTTTTCTTGATGGTGGAACATCCATTTCAGTACGGAGGTTGCGAACACCTTTTACAAGGTCTTTGCAGTGCTCTACCATCTCTTCCTCTGCTGCAAAGTTCCATTCTGCTTTGTATTCCGGCCATTTTGCGAGCATAATGGTGTCTTCTTCCGGGTGAAGCGTACAGAAGATTTCCTCTGTGATAAACGGCATAAATGGATGTAACAGCTTTAATGCCTCTGTCAGTACCGTCTTTAAGGTCCAGAATGCTGCATTTGCAGATGCCGGATCATTCTCTTTGTTATAGGTACGAACTTTTGTGATCTCGATGTACCAGTCACAGAATTCATCCCAGATAAAGTCATAAACTTTCTGTACGGCGATACCCATCTCGAATTTATCCATGTTCTCTGTCACATCTTTTGCAAGTGTGTTCACTCTGGATAAAATCCATTTGTCGGCTGCCTTTAATTCATCGAGAGCAGGGGTTTTGATCTCTGCGCCCTCTAAGTTCATCATGATGAAACGGGAAGCATTCCATACTTTATTGGCAAAGTTTCTGGAAGACTCTACTCTCTCCCAGTAGAAACGCATATCGTTACCAGGTGCATTGCCTGTGATCAGTGTCAGACGAAGTGCGTCAGCACCGTATTTGTCAATAACCTCTAACGGATCGATACCATTTCCAAGAGACTTACTCATCTTACGTCCCTGGGAGTCACGTACCAGACCGTGGAATAATACGGTATGGAATGGTGCTTTGCCCATCTGCTCGTAACCGGAGAAAATCATACGGATTACCCAGAAGAAGATAATATCATATCCGGTTACTAAAACATCATTTGGATAAAAGTAATCTAAGTCTTCTGTTTTTTCCGGCCAGCCAAGTGTTGAGAATGGCCATAAAGCAGAGGAGAACCAGGTATCTAAGGTATCCGGGTCCTGTGTCATATGGGTGCATCCACATTTCGGACACTTATGAGGTGCTTCTTTCGCAACTACCATCTCGCCACACTCATCACAGTAGTATGCCGGGATTCTGTGTCCCCACCATAACTGTCTGGAAATACACCAGTCACGGATGTTATCTGTCCAGTTGAAGTATGTTTTCTCCATACGTTTTGGAAGTAACTGGATCTCTCCGTTCTTAACGCCTTCAACTGCCGGTTTGATCATCTCGTCCATTTTCACGAACCACTGCTGTTTGATCATTGGTTCAACGGTTGTGCCGCAGCGGTCATGTGTACCTACGTTGTGGGAATGTGGAACAACTTTTACTAAAAGTCCCGCTTCCTCTAAATCTTTTACTAATGCTTTTCTGCACTCGTAGCGGTCCATTCCCTCATATTTTCCTGCTAACTTGTTCATGGTTGCATCGTCATTGATGACAACGATTTCTTCCAGGTTGTGGCGTTTTCCAACCTCAAAGTCGTTCGGGTCATGGGCTGGTGTGATCTTCACACATCCGGTTCCAAACTCTTTGTCTACATATGGATCAGCGATCACCGGAATCTCACGGTCTGTCATCGGAAGTTTTAACATTTTTCCAACGATGTCTTTGTATCTCTCATCATCCGGGTTTACAGCAACAGCGGTATCTCCGAATAAAGTCTCCGGTCTTGTCGTTGCGATCTCTACGAATCTTCCTTCCTCACCAACTACCGGGTAATTGATATGCCAGAAGAATCCGTCCTGCTCCTCATGCTCTACCTCCGCATCGGAAATGGATGTCTTACAAACCGGGCACCAGTTTACGATACGGGAACCCTTGTAGATATATCCTTTTTGATATAATTTAATAAAAACTTCCTGTACGGCATCAGAACATCCTTTATCCATGGTAAAACGTTCTCTCTGCCAGTCAGCAGAAGATCCCATTTTCTTTAACTGGTTGATGATACGGTTACCGTATTCCTCTCTCCACTCCCAGCATTTCTCTAAGAAACCTTCTCTTCCAAGATCTGCCTTGTCGATTCCTTTTTCTTTTAAGGACTGGATGACTTTTACTTCGGTTGCAATGGAAGCGTGGTCTGTTCCAGGCTGCCATAATGCATTGTAACCCTGCATTCTCTTGTAGCGGATCAAAATATCCTGCATGGTATTGTCTAATGCGTGTCCCATGTGAAGCTGTCCGGTAATGTTTGGTGGAGGCATCACAATGGTGAATGGTTTCTTGCTGCGATCTACTTCTGCATGGAAGTAACCGTTGTCTTCCCATTTTTTATAGAGACGTTCTTCAATGCCCTTTGGGTCATAGGTCTTTGCTAATTCCTTCATTTGTCTTTTTCCTTTCTTAAAAAAATAAAAGCCCTTCACATCCATACGGATGCAAAGGGCGTGTCAACGCGGTACCACCTTTGTTATGTTGCAAAAACAACATATCTCTACAGGCTCATTCCTAAGCCACTGTCCAGTAACGGGGACAACTCGTTCTCGCTTACTTCTGACTGCTTCTGGCGATATACGAAATTTTTCTCCGCATGATCAACTTGCAAGTTCTGCCACTTATCTGCAACAGACAGGTTCAGCGCGACGGTTCAAAAGCTACCTTCCACACAACATGTTCTGGTGACATCTCTCAGCCGGTGAATGTCATTCTCTTTCAGGTGTCTGTGTGTACTCCTCTTTCTCATCACCTTTTTATATCTTTTCTCATCATAAAAGCTAACGTGGCATTTGTCAACTGATTTTTTTATAGGTGATTTTAATTTATTTGTTCCTTCTTCCTATCCTAATAATTTCAACAGATTCTGATAGACATATTCTCTCAGAAAATCTGCCTCCAGGTCAAGTTCGATTTTTTTCTCTGCTGCGATGCGGTACATAAAATAGACCGAAAGCTGGGTTTCGACCGCGGCTCTTCGCAGGAAAACATTCTTCTCCCGGATCAGACCTTCGCGGACACCCTCCTCCACAATGCAGTCGATAATCTCGTTTTTCTCCTTATCACAGCACTGGTGTTTCATACGCTCATACTCATCTTTCAGATTCTTTGGTATCTCGTATGATTCCAATACCATTTTTATCAGGAAAAAGACACCCTGCTTTTCTTTTACATGCTCATCAATAAAATCCATGACCTCGTTAATTTTCTGTTGAAACGTTCTGTTATCTGTAGAAATTACCTGCAGTTTTTCAAAGCACACTTTCACATAATATAAAATTGCAGAAGAGATTATCTCTTCCTTTGAAGAAAAATATTCGTATGCCGTTCCTTTTCCAATGCCTGCCCGGCCTGTGATATCAGCTACTTTTAAAGTGTTGATATCACAGCCTTCATTAATGAACTCAATGACTGCCTGATACATGGCAAGTACTTTCTGTGATGGATCGTGGATCAGTTTCTGCTCATCCATTATAAGTCCTCCTCGACCATGCTCTTATTGCGGTTGAATGCATCATAAATACATGGAACAACGATCAGGGTTAACAGTGTACCATATAACAAACCGCCAACCGTTACGATCGCCATTGGCTGCATCATTTCTGAACCTTCTCCAAGTCCGACTGCCATCGTGGACATGGACAGGATCGTGGTGAGTGCGGTCATAAGGATCGGACGGAGTCTCGTTTTTCCGGATTCGATAATGGCGTCTTTTTTCTCCATTCCGCCACGGCGGAGCTGGTTGATAAAGTCTACCATAACGATACCGTTATTTACGATAATTCCGGCAAGCATGACAAATCCGATCATTGCCACAACGCTGACTTCGTTGCCGGTAAAGTAAAGTGCGAACAGACCGCCTGTAAATGCCAGCGGGATTGTAAACATAATGATAAACGGCGACAACAGTGACTGGAACTGTGCTACCATGACAAGGTAAATGAAGATAACTGCCAAAAGAAGCATCAGATACAACTGATTCATCGCATCTGCGATCATCTCGTCCTCACCTGCCATCTCAATGGAGTATCCTTCCGGCAGATCGATCTTATCTAACTCTTTCTGGATCTCATTACTTAACAGACTGACATTATGGTCATCATCCACTCCTGCGGTCACACTGATATATCTGGTCTGCGCATCACGGTTGATCGTTCCTAAGGTGTAACCTTCCTCAAACTGTGCAATATCAGAAAGTGCTGTTTCTGTCTCGTTTCCTTCTCTGTCTGTATAAGTGAAGGTCAGGTTTTTGATATCAGCCAATGTAACATCGGACTGTTCCTCGCTCTGTACGTAAACCTGATACTCATTTACATCGGTAGAGATCGTTGTTGCGGAGGTTGACGATGTCATCTCCCCATAAACAAGCTGGAATACCTGTGCAACGGTCATGCCATATTTCGCAGCTTTTTCCTTGTCTACAGAAATGGTGAAAGACGGTGTCGTATTGGCAAGTCCATCATCCACATCCACAGTTCCCTCGGTGTTCTCTACGACTTTTGCAACCTCGCCTGCAAGTTCCTGCAGTTTGTCAAGATTATTTCCTTTTACATTGATCGTCAGTCCACTTCCCATAAGTGATGTCATATCAGAAGCGGAGGTGTCTGTTGTAACTTCGCAGTCCATGTCTTTTGTCAGTTCATCCAACTGTGCGGTCACATCTGCACTGCTCACTTCAGATTCTTCATCCAGAATCATATACATGGAAATACTGTCTGTAGAACTTCCTCCCATCATGGAAAGAGCACTTCCACCTGCCATGGCACCAATGGTCTCAATACCATCGATCGTCAATGCTTTTTCCACGACTTCGTCTGCCATTTCTGTCAGTTCATCAAAAGTAAGCGTCTCATCCTCTTTTGCTGAAATCGTCGCACTGATCTGGTTCGTCTCCATATTCATATCCATGAAAGAATATCCTCTGGAGAATGCTGCCACAACACTTGTTCCCAGCAAAACGATCACCGCGATAAATACGATTGGCTTGAAACGCAGGCATATAGCTAAAATTTTTCCATAAACCTCTTTTACTTTGTCAAAGAAATTATGCCTGATCTCTTTTGTATTTTTTAATAATCCTGCTGCCATCATCGGCACGAAAGTCAATGCCACGAGCAGGCTGGCTGCAAGCGTAAATGCAATTGTCAGCGCAATATCAACAAATAACTGTCTTGTGATACCCTCTGTAAAAATAATCGGTGCAAATACACAGATGGTTGTAAGTGTGGAAGCTATGATTGCTCCTGTCACCTGTGAAGCGCCTTCCACGGCTGCTTTCCGGATGGAATACCCCTCTCCCCGCAATCGATAGATGTTCTCGATCACGACAATGGAGTTATCCACCAACATACCAATTCCGAGCGCCAGACCCGACAGCGAAATGATGTTTAACGTAATATGCGTAAAGTACATCAGTACCACTGCAAAAACAACACTGAGTGGGATCGAGCATGCTATTACAAGTGTAGGTTTGATATCTTTTAAGAATAATAACAATACAATAATTGCAAGGATGGCTCCCACGATCATGTTTTCTACGACTGATTTCACGATCATGTCAATGTAAATACCCTGATTCATGAGAACGCTCAAATGTAACGCTGTATTTTCTTTTTCCAAACTGTCAAATTTATCCAATAACCGGTCTGTCACATCTCCGGTGGAATAGCCGGTCTGCTTTTCAATCGAAAGCATTACCGCCGGATTTCCATTCACTTTGGAATAGGAATCTCCGGAATTGTCAATGTATTCGATATCTGCCACATCTGACAGTCTGACCGGTTCGATACCATCCATACCAAGATCCATCAGAACGAGATTTTCAAGATCTGCTTTGGATGTCACCTCATCTCCGACTCGCACCAGATACTGCTCGTTCCCCTCTGTCACATAACCTGCCGGCATGGAGAAGTTCTGCGCTGTCAGAAGATTTTTTAAGGTATCCATTGTGAGGATCGTGTTCAGATCCGCTGAATCTTTTGCCTGCTCTTTTGCATCATCTAACTGGCTCTGTCCCTCTTCGATCTTATTTGCTGCAACAGCAAGATCCGCATATCCCTTGCTCATCTCCATAATACCGGCTATCTGGGATTCATTTAAAGTCACTAATGCGTCATCTAAAGACGTTTTACCGTCTGCCACCTGTGTCTGTGCAGACTCGATTGTCGCGATTCCGGTTGCAATCTGTGTCTTGCTCTCACTCAATTTTGAGATTGCAGCCGGAATGTCTTTGTAAGAAGTCAATGTCACGCCTGCATCTGCAAAAGAGGATGCCTGATTCATCAGCATCACATTGATGTCGTCAAGTTTTGACTGTAAGGTCACGATCTGGCTGGCAATGTCACTCTCACTTGTATAGGAAGTCCCTGCCTGTGCATTGATCTGGGCAATGGCTGTGGATTCCATGTATGCGACGAAATCGGTTTCGCTGGCACTTGCCACAAGTGCTTTATAAATTTCCGGTGTCATAGACGATTTCAGTCCTGTAAGCATCTGCTCCATCTGTGCAGCCTGTGCCTGCTTTACCGGATCCGTTAACGTTTTCATGTAATTCACTGTGGATTCTAACGTCGTAATAAAAGTATTATAATCGGTCGGCAATGTTCCACCCCATGCTGGCACTGATGCTGCGAGCTGCTGCAACTGTGGTTTCATTGCATACAACTGCTTTGCCCCACTCTTCGCCTGGCTGACACCGTCTTTTGCTTTCTGTAAACCGTCAATCGCGCTCTGTAACTGCGTTGCTCCATCATAAGCTGACTGTAACGACTTGATTGCACCATCCATGGACGACTGTGATTTCTGAAGATCTGATAATTGTGTGGTCAGATCTGCTTCGGTGTTAAACAGTTGGATTTTATTATTAATGATCTCATTTTCACCTGCTCCAAGCTGGCTTCCCATCTCTTTTTCACTATCGGAAAGCTTCTTTTTCCCACTGTCGATCTGGGAAGATGCCTTGTCTAACTCTGCCTGTGCATCTGTAAACTGTGCATCTATTTTGCTCAGGATCTGTTCGTTTAAAGCATCTATTTTCTCCTGGTTCATAGTGACCTGAAGATCCGTATCAAGCACTCCTGTTGCCGTCACAGATGCCACACCCTCGATACTCTCAAGCAGTGGTAATAATTCATTGTCCACATAATTAGATACCTCTGCCTGATCCATACCATCCACATCCGCAGATGCGATCATGACCGGCATCATATCAGGATCGATCTGCATAATGACCGGTGAGCCCGCTGAATCCGGGAACTGTCCGGTCAACTGATCCAGCTGCTGCTGAATCTCAATCATAGCAGAATCCATGTTCGTGCTCTGCTCATACTCCAAAATAACCATAGAATAGTTATCATAGGACATGGAACTTACGTTATTAATATTGGAAGTCGTCGCCATTGCCGCTTCGATTGGCGATGTCACATCTTTTTCCACTTCCTCGGGACTTGCCCCCACATCTGTTGTGACAACGATCACATACGGCAGATTCATTGCCGGCAGCAGATCTGTTGTCATCCTCGTCAGCGAAACAACTCCTAAAACGATCACCAGTACAACAGCCACTAACACTGTGTACGGACGTTTTACACTATACTTTGGGATCATTCTCGTTCCTCCTGAAAAATTATATGTCTGATTGGCTATTGCATTCCCGCAAGCCAAAACCGACCGGTCGGTCGGCAAAAATCAGTTTACTCCTCTCTCATCAAAATGCAAGGAAAATCGGACAGAATTTAGAATTATTTTAGAAATGGAACAAAATTTCCTATTTACGCAAAAATGGAGTACCTATCGGTACTCCATCCCACGAGACTGTATCTTTCCAATATATAATAACAGAGGCTTTACTCTTTTTTGTTTATGACTGTTGTTCTACCAATTTCTGTATTGCCTGCTGCTCTGCTTCCGGCATCAGCTTTGATACCTCGATCAGAACGATCAGTTCTTTTGCATAGGAAGCAACCTCATCAAAACAATTTTCTACTGCTTTCATAATGACTGGCATGGAAATAACCTTCTCATCCGGGACATCAATAATCTCATCCACGTTTCCAACCTCAAGCCCAATCTTTGTACCATTCATGGATGCAACGATGATATTGTTGATTTCCTGTTCCGGATAATGAAACTGTTCTGCCAGACTGTACACTGCAATAACTTCTCCGTGCAGATTCATGATCCCATGAACCTGTGGCAGTGAATTTGGAATATTCACCACATTCATTCTTGTTTCAATGGATTCCACATCATTGACAGGAATACCAAACTTCACTCCATTTAACAAAAATGTAAGTAACTGCATTATAATCTCTGTCTCCTTTCTTATGATTCGATCTCGGGACATTTCGCAGTATCCATAAGACCTGCAAAAAGGGGACTGGCACAAAAGTACCGCCCCACTATTCTGTTCTCACCCTGTTCTATTCATCTTCGCTGTCTTCATCATCAACGATTGCTGCTGCCGCACCTGCCACAGATGAAACAACCGCTATCACAACAACGATGACAACCAAAAGTAATAAAATTCCCATGAAAACTAAAAAACCGCCTTCTGTCATGTCTTCCTCCGTTCTGAAAGGATTGTGCAGATTCACTTCTCAACCATTTCTTTTTTTCCAAAATCTGTGCCTATTATAGCACATTAGCAACTGGAAAAAAAGAGCCTATGTTTGATTATTTCAGATAATTTTTCTGATGTTTTTTAATATTGTAATCTTTTTCTGCTACATCAAAGGAGAACCGCCGTGATATGGGGAATCACGACGGTTCTCAGGGAAGGTTTTTTCATTTGTAGCTATATTCTAATTTATCCTTTTACACTGCCGAGGGCAACACCCTGTACGATGTGTCTGGATAAGATCAGATAAATGATAATAACTGGGAAGATAGAAAATGCGATCATCACATAAACCTGACCCATATCAAACTTCAGCCAGTCAGCTGCACGAAGCTGTGCGATTAAGATTGGCAGTGTCTTTTTCTTGTCATTGTGTAAGATCAAAGCCGGTACAAAATAATTATTCCAGCTGCTTACAAATGTAAAGATTGCCTGTACTGCAATGGCAGGTTTCATTAATGGAAGTACAATATTGTTAAATGTATGGAACTCACCGGAACCATCAATTCTGGCTGCCTCGATCAGAGATACCGGCAATGTACTTTCCATGTACTGTTTCATGTAAAAGAATGTGACCGGTGCAGCGATCGTTGGGACGATCAAAGGGATAAATGTATCTTCCATTTTTAATGTACCGACTAATTTTACAAATCCAAGTGCAGTTACCTGTGTAGGGATCATCATGACTGCTAAGATAAATGCATAGATGTATTTTTTCAGTTTAAAATCATATGCATGGATCGCATAAGCTGTCATGGTTGAAAAATAAGTACATAACGCTGCTGACAGTACTGATACGATCAGACTGTTTATCATACCCTGCCATACCGGAAGTGTTCCGTGTACCAGATTGTTCCAGTTTTCCAGCAGATGTGTGCTTGGCAGTGGTGTAAATCCGGCCTGCAGTTCACCGTTCGATCTGGTCGCATTAATGAACAGCACATAGAACCAGAACAGGCAGGCAAATGTAACAAGAATCAGGACTATATAAGCGATAAATCTTCTTGCATGGATTCCAAGTCCTTTTTTCAGATTTTTATTTTCGTTCATAATAACACCTCACCTTTCTATTCTACTCATGCTTTTCTCTTATCGTTTCCAGTTACCTTAAAGACAATAAGACTTAAAATTGCGGTGATGATGAACAGGATTACGGATACTGCACCAGCCATTCCGTAGTTCTTGCTGTACAGATGTTTATTTAAGAACATGATCAATGTCATGGTCGATCTCATTGGATCACCGGTACCATTGGTCAAAATCTGTGGTACATCGAATAACTGTAATCCACCGATCAGCGATGTGATCACAACATATACTAAAATCGGCCGGAGCAGCGGTAATGTAATTTTGTAGAATACCTGTGTGGAAGTTGCTCCATCCACTTCTGCCGCTTCAAATAGGGAAGTATCGATACCCATCATGCCTGCCATTAAAAGAATAGTCGTATTACCAAACCACATCAGGCAGTTCATAAGGGCGATCAGTCCTCTCGCACTTCCTGTGTTTGCCAAGAACTTATATGGCTCTGAAATAATTCCGATCTGCATTAAAATCGAGTTGATCGGTCCACCATCCGAGAACAGTGTAAAGAACAACATGGAAAATGCGGATGCCATGATCAGGTTTGGCAGATAGATCACGGTCTTGAAAAATCTGCTTCCTTTTAATTTCAAACGCACATCAGAAAACCATGCACCTAACAGTAATGACAAAATAATCTGTGGCACAAAACACATGATCCATAAAATCATGGTATTCTTTGCGTAAATCCAGATATCGCCCTGTGTAAACAGCGTTTTGTAGTTCTCCAGTCCCACAAAGTTAGGTCCGATCTGTGTCAGACCCGATAAATAATTTTCAAAAAAGCTGTTATAAATGGTATTAAACAGTGGTATAAGCTGGAATACAACATACACCAGAATAAAAGGAATCAGAAAAATGTAACCCCATTTGTTATATCTGACTGCTTTACTGCTTTTCTTCTTCATAACGCCTCTTGCCCCCTTCTTTTTATTTTTCACAGAGTTCACAGCATCCCTTCACGGACATCTTTTTGTGCAAATCTGCTGTCAGCTCTGCGCTTTACGCCGCTGACTGCTTTCTCTCCGTCCGGAGATAGGTATAAAGATAGCCGCACCCGCCGGTCTGGCAGGCGCGGCTTATTATTTTAGTATGTTAAGTCCGGATATTTCTCAACAACTGCTTTGTAGAATAAGTCAAGTGCATCATCAAGTGAAGCATTGCCTTCAAAGTAGTTCTTCATAGCGTTCTGGAACTCTTCGTTACATCCCTGATCGTATGCAGAAAGGTTGCTTAAATCAAGTTTTTCTACACTTGCACAGTACATAGCCAATGGGTTCTGTCCGCCTAATACTTTACTCTGGTAGCTTGTATCTGCTGCCATTGCTTCCATAGCTGGTTTATTGTTAACGAAGTCATCATCTTTTACTACGATATCTTTCATGATTGTCTCATCTGTTGTCATCTTTAAGATGATATCTTTTACGAGACCTGCGTTATCTGTACCTGTTGCTCCACAGATCCATGTACCGCCCCAATAGAAGCCCTGAGGTCCTGGTGTAGCGCCCCATCCACCGTTGTAACCGATAGATCCTTCGGTATCAGCTGCCATAGAGAAGTTCACGAACCATGCTGGTCCAAAGTAGCAGAATACTTTTCCTTCCGGATAGAAGCCTTTCTTCCAGTCATCACTCCAAAGTTCATATGTTTCTGTCTCGCCTGCATCATAAAGTTCTTTTGAGTCAGATACCCATTTCATAATGTTATCATCAATATTGATCTTGCCATCTTCTACCCACTTAGAAGTAACGTTGTTAGAATATACACGGTAAGTATCATTGACGGAAGATGTCATCTTATATCCGGCAGCTTTCATTGTCTCTGCTGTATCATTGAATGTATCCCAGTCAGAAACATATTTCTGAACTTCGTCAGGATCATCTGTTCCAAGAACCTCTTTTGCTGCATCACGGTTATAGAATAATACACCCGGGCAGCCCTGCCATGAAACACCTTTTAATACGCCGTTAGAATCTGTAACGATATCTTTTGTATACTGATACTGATTTGCAAGATCTGCATCTGTGATTCCAAGATCTGCGACTGGCATTGTGTAATCTGTATCAACATATTTCAATGCGTAGTCTGCTTCTACTAAGAATAAATCAATCTTGTCATCGGCTGCTGCTGATTCCTGTTTTAATAATGTCGCATCCAGATTGTTCTGATATGCGTTGTCATCGTTTGGTGTGATATTCCATTTTACGGTAACATCCCCAATCTTACCTGATGTAGCATCCACTTCCTCATATCCAGGATAGTGATCTGTCAGACGGCTCTTAAACTCTTCATTCCAGCAATAAATGTTAAGAACTTTTCCCTCATCACCTGTTGTATCTGTCTCCGCTGCATCAGATCCAGATTCTGTTGCCGGTGCTGCTGCACCTGAGTTGCTGTTGTCTGTGGATGTTGTGTCTGATGATCCACCACATCCTGCTACCATAGTTGCTACCATGGATGCACATAATAATGCGCTAATGATTTTCTTTTTCATAGAAAACCCTCCTCCTTAATTTTTTGGCTTCCGCCTTGTTTGCATTGTTATTTTTGTTCCGGAATCTTTCCTACCGATTGTCCCGGTATGAGGATTCCTTCTATAACGACTCTCTCTATGAGAGTTGTTTTTGGTTTTTCAATGGAACCGATCAGCCGTTTTGCAGCCTCTCTGCCAATCTCTTCTGTGTCCTGCTTAATTGTGGTAAGCTTCGGATGCAAAAGCTGTGACATCCTTGTTCCGTCGTATCCTGCTACCGAAATGTCTTTTGGTATCCGAAGTCCCATCTCTATAATGACATTTCTTCCACCGATCAGTGCGGTGTCATCAGGATAAATGATACAGGTTGGCGGATTTTCCAGATTCAGAAGTTCCTTCGTCTGTTTTGCCGCTTCCTTTGTCTCCAGGTAACCTGCTGTACGGATGTACTCATCCGGGACTTCCAGCTTCAGTTCATCCATTGTCCGGTAAAAACTTGTCAACCGGTCTTTGGTAACTGCCGAACCATTCTGCTGTCCGTGGATGTAAGCAATCCTCCTGTGTCCCTGAGAATAAATATATCTGACCAGATCTTCCATGCCCTGAATGTTGTTCGAGCTGACCGCCGTGCAGTTGTGATGCAGGTAGTCGATGGTAACAACCGGTACTTCGCTATTCATCAGTTCCATGACGCCAGCGTCGTTAAAATCCGCACACACAATTGCAACTCCTTCAAAATTCCGGTATTTGCAATGTTCCAGATAAGACATCTTCCGGTTTTCAAAACAGGTATTGATAAATGTAATGTCATAACCCTGCTTCTCCGCCTGAACTTTCAGACCATTTAATACTCCTGAAAAATATTCATGCTGTAAACCACTTCCTGCTTCCTCTTCAAATAGAACTCCGAGGTTGTATGAATGGTTGGTCTTAAGTGATCTTGCTGCTGCATTCGGGAAATATCCTAATTGCTCTGCTACCGTCCGGATACGACTCTTTGTCTCTTCACTGATATCTTTTTGATCATTTAATGCCTTACTGACGGTGGCAGTTGATACTCCACACTTTTCGGCAATTGTTTTTAAAGATACCATTGAATCCTCCAGGTACTTCTTCCAGACTTTATTATGTATGACCTGTTGTCTTGCTGCTTAAGTCTTTCGAAGTTTTTACTTAATCGTTTTCGCATCTTTAATATAGCTCTTATGCAAACGGATTGCAATACTTTTTTGACATTTCGGCTAATTTTACATTTTTATTTCTAATTTTTTGTGCATTTTTTATGATTCTTTCTGTTTTTTAACAGTTTTTGCAGCAAAACCTTATACGTTTTCGTATTTCAAGCTTAATTATCCAGCTTAATCTTCTTTTGTTGCTTTCTTCTATATTAGGTTGTAATTTTTGTTAAAAGTGCTGTTTTTGCTTATTTCAAAGGATTTTTTGTTGATTTTTATAATTCTGCAAGATATAATTT
>ERZ840517.2810-NODE-2810-length-14581-cov-2.748658_pt1 | contig 14581 bp, 16 predicted proteins | sample MGYA00519876_ERZ840517 | MGnify/ENA primary metagenome ERZ840517 (study PRJEB31850, sample SAMEA3708882) | human gut metagenome | biome: human gut; feature: human-associated habitat; material: faeces | place: China | collected 2014 ... | reverse complement strand
AACGCCGCAGTTGAGGCTCAGGAATACGAGCAGGCGGCAAAATACCGCGACGAAATAAAGGAAATGGAGGGCGAACAAAATGAGCAGAAATAAATGGTATGAAAAAAGCGGACCCGAGGGCGACATCATCGTCAGCACACGCGTCCGTCTCGCAAGAAACCTTAAGGATTATCCCTTCCCCTCAAGAATGACCGCCGACCAGATAAACTGCGTCAACAAGGCGGTTTGGGACGCCGTTCCCGACAAGGAAAACTATGATTTTGTCGAGCTTTCCTCTCTTTCGTCGGCCGAGCGGTTGGCTCTTTGTCAGCAGCACCTCATAAGCCCCGAATTTGCCGAAAAGAACGACGGCCGCGCAGTCATAATGAATAAAGACCGCTCGATTTGCATAATGCTTTGCGAGGAGGATCATGTCCGTATTCAGGTGCTGTGCGCCGGATTTGACCTTAAAGAGGCCTACGGGGCCGCCGAAAAAATCGAGTCGGCACTCGAAAAGAAGCTGCACTTTGCCTTTGACAAGGATTTAGGCTATCTCACCGAATGCCCCACAAATCTCGGCACCGGCATGAGAGCGTCGGTCATGATTCACCTGCCCGCTCTTGAGGCGGCAAACGGTATTGAGGCATTGAGCCGCGGTGCCAGAAAAGCATATTTTATCGAAAATGCCCCGAAGGCATTAGCATGTATCGAGGATAATCTGGCATTTACGAAAATGAAAGACCGTGCTATCGTATTAAAGCAGGATGCCTGTGCAGGACTGACAGGTATCTATGAAAAACACGTGGATGTCATCTTCATGGATCCACCCTACGATCAGGAGCAGGAACGCAGAGTTCTGGAACAGCTGCGTTATGCAAAATATGTATCGGAGGAAACACTGATCCTCGTGGAGGCCTCTCTGCATACGGATTTTTCTTATGTAGAGGAGCTTGGGTTTGAAGTAACCCGTGAAAAAAAATACAAAACCAACAAGCATGTATTTCTTCGCAGGAAATAATTGCAGAACGGAGACTTTATGAAAAGGGCTGTTTATACCGGAAGCTTTGATCCTATTACCAACGGACATATGGATATCATCCGCCGGGCCTCGGAAATATTTGATGTTTTAATTGTCAGTGTTTTGAATAATAAAGAAAAGACACCGTTGTTTTCTGTAGAGGAACGTGTTAAGATACTAGAAGAAGCCACAAAAGATCTGCCTAATGTGCAGATTGACAGTTTCAGTGGCCTATTAGTAGATTATGCACAGGAAAAGGATCTGCATGTCATTGTGCGGGGGTTGCGTGCCATTACGGATTTTGAGTACGAACTGCAGATGGCCCAGACCAACCGGATGCTTTCCCACGGCAAAATCGATACTGTTTTTTTAACAACCAGTCTGGAATACGCGTATTTAAGTTCCTCTGCCATCAAGCAGATTGCAAGCTTTGACGGAGACATCACACCCTGTGTTCCGGATTTTGTAGCTGATCTGATTTACGAAAAATATCGTCAGAAAAAGCTTTCAGGCAATCGCAATGTGTAAATAAGGAGAGTTTCATGAGCAGTCGAATCGAACAATTAATTGACGAAATAGAAGATTATATCGAGAGCTGTAAGCCTAAGTTCATGTCCAGTACCGAGATCATTGTTAATAAGGATGAAATCGATGAATTGTTGCGGGAACTGCGCATGAAGACACCGGATGAGATCAAACGTTATCAGAAGATCATCAGCAACAAAGAGGCAATTCTGAACGATGCCAAGGCCAAGGCAGAAGCTCTGATCAATGAAGCAACCGTTCATACCAACGAACTGATCAATGAACATGAAATTATGCAGCAGGCATATGCCCAGGCCAACGAGGTGGTCACCATGGCCAGTAAACAGGCTCAGGAGATTTTGGACAATGCCACCATTGAAGCCAATGAATTAAAATCCCAGGCAATGCAGTATATGGATGATATGCTGGCTCATCTGGAAAATATCATATCCGCTTCCACACAGCAGGCCAGTTCCAATTATGATACCCTGATCGGCAATCTGAATCAGTATCGGGATATTATCCAGTCTAACCGCAGTGAACTCCATCCGGTAGATGAAGACTTAGAGGGTATAGACAACGCTGACGAGGCCAGTGATGATTTAAATGTAATGTAATCATAAAACCAGTTTTCTGCCGAAAGCTGGTTTTTTAAAAATAAAGGAATTGACATAATGAAAGTTAGTAAAAAACAAAAAAGGCTGTTTGTCAGGACAATGATCTGTACGGTCAGTCTTGTCACAGCCTGTTTTTTTTGCAGTTCGCTGGAAGCTGCTGCGGCTCCGAGAGCACAGGAGACCGGAGAGAGGGTTACCATTGTCATCGATCCCGGACACGGTGGTGAAAATGAAGGAACCCTGGAAGGCATTGTCCAGGAGAAGAAAATGACCATGGTTACCGCCATGGCAATGTATGAAGAATTACTGAAATATGATAATGTGGATGTCTACCTGACCCATACGGAAGATGTCAATCTTTCTCTGGCAGACCGGGCACAGTTCGCTGCAGAGCGGAATGCGGATTTTTTATTCAGTATTCATTACAATGCATCCGTGGATCATGACCTGTTCGGTTCCGAAGTATGGATCTCTTCCGTACAGCCATACAATGCCTACGGCTATCAATTCGGCTGGGAACAGATGCAGCAGATGAAAGATATGGGACTGTTCCTCCGCGGCGTCAAGACAAAATTAAAAAATAATGGAGACGATTATTACGGAATCATCCGGGAGTGCACCGCCCGATCAATTCCTTCCGCTATCATTGAGCACTGTCATGTCGACGAAAGTCGTGATACCCCTTATTGCCAGACCGAAGAGGATTGGAAACGTTTCGGCAGAGAGGATGCATTATCCGTTGCCAGATATTTTGGATTATCCAGCACAAGTCTGGGGGTAGATTACAGCAATGAAGCGAATAATCTTCCGGAAGTATCTCTGCAATCCATTCTTCCCGCTACGATCCGTGATCAGACCGAACCGGATGTCTGTGTACTGACATTGCAAAATGCGGATTACGACACCGGAGAAGTCACATTGGAAGTGACCGCGACGGACTACGATTGTCCCATGATGTATTATGATTACAGTACCGATGGAGGGAAGACTTATTCCGAACTGATCCCCTGGCCGGATCTGGATATCATGGCCGGTACTTATCCAGATACTTTTACCTTTTCCCTGTCCTTCACTAAGGGAGAAACACCGGTAATCACGGTGCGTGGATATAACCAGGCGGATCTGTTTACCGAAAGTGAACCGATTACTTTTGCCAAGCCTTTTGTCGATCAGGAGAAGGCTGCGGAAGAAGCAAGACAGGAAAGCCTGGCTGCAGAAGAGGCAGCGGCTTCCCGCATATCGGAAACCCAGGTGACCGACGCTTACGGTTCTGTGATCACCATGGCTGATGCAGCCGGGAATACAGGAGCATCCTCTGAAGGCAAAAAGGAAGTAAATTTCGGTGTGTTCCTGGTCATATGTATCGTTCTGGTGGTATTACTTCTGATGGTCTTTCTACTGTATCAGATCCAACAGAGCAGGCACCGGAAACGCAGACGGAAGGCTCAGCGCAGAAATGTGTCCGGGCGCAACAGGAACCATCCCAGATAATAAAGTGCTGTAAGTCCGGTAAGAAACAGTTTATGAAAAAAATATCCGGTCAGAGATAAACCGGTATTTCGGATACAGCTTCCGGTCTGGGCCAGGCAGCAAAGTCCTCCGGCAGGTAGCAACAATAACGTATAAAGAGGCCATCGATCCCCCAATATGCTTAACCCTCCGCTGATCTCCAAAAACGGAGCACAGACACGACCATCCGGAAGAAACACTCCCGGCAGCAGATTCAGCAGATTGAAGAAGATCATATAACCTCCCAGCTGTAAAATATTTCTGCCGGCAGCATACACTGCTTCATCCAATGCTTCCAACAACGGCATAACAGGTGTTCCACCGGCTGACACTGTGAAAATTGTCTGTGACATCGGAATTTTCCTGCGATATACTGTATAACGCAGAAGGATACCGTACCCCAGTGGAATACCATACATTCCGAATAAATAGGGCAGTATGGATTCCCTGTGCAGCAGAGGCAGAACAAATCCAAGAAAATATACCGGTCCAAGATTGTTACAGAAGGACAGCAGATATTGTCCTTCCGTTACAGAAAGTTCCTGTCTGTCGCGAAAATCAGCAATGGTACGGGCCCCCATGGGAAATCCGCACAGAAATCCCATCAGGATCACATAGATTCCAGGTTTGGACAGACGAAATATTTTTTCAAACAAAGGGTGTACCGGTCGGATCAGACTGTTTACCAGTCCCATGCGGATCAATGTTCCCGACAGGATCATAAACGGAAGAAGCACCGGCACCATTTTTTCATACCAAAGTTCCAGGCCCAGGGCAGCATATGCAAGGCTTAAGGAAGAATGTGTCAGGATGCAGCAGGTCATTACAACAAAAAAACAGATTCCGGATATTTTTTTCATAGCAGACTGCCTTGCAGAGTTTGTATACTATATGCCGGAAAAAGAATTTTAAGTCTTAAGAAAGAGATCAGTGTCCATGCGATTGGATAAATTTTTATGTGATAATAATATAGGCACCAGAAGCCAGGTAAAGGAATACATCAAAAAGGGACAAGTGGCGATAAACGGTCAGATAGTCAAAAAGCCGGAGACAAAGGTCAATGAAGATACCGACATTGTCATTTGTCAGGGGAAAGAAATCCATTATCAAAAATATGTCTATTACATGTTAAATAAACCGGAGGGTGTCGTATCCGCCACCAATGACAATACTGCACCCACCGTGGTGAGTCTCCTGACGGTACCGGAGCAGAAGGAGCTGTTCCCGGTAGGACGTTTGGATAAAGATACTACCGGGTTGTTGCTCTTAACCAATGATGGTGCTCTGGCCCATGATCTGTTGTCGCCGAAAAAGCATGTGGATAAAACATATCGTGTAAGGCCGGAAAAGCCGCTTTCCGCAGAAGATATCCACCGTTTGGAATCCGGTCTTGAAATCGGAGACGATAAACCGACGTCTCCGGCGAAAGCCGTACTTACCGAAGACGGAGACCTGTTACTGACCATTCACGAGGGGCGTTTTCATCAAGTAAAGCGCATGTTGCAGGCCATAGGTAATCAGGTACTTACTTTAGAGCGTATCCGTTTCGGCTCGCTGTCCCTGGATCCTGCTCTTTCCAGAGGAGATTACCGGGCGTTGACCGAAGAAGAAATCAAACACTTACGAATAAAGGAGTAAATTTTAATGCAATTCAAAAGAATGTTTTCCACAGATGCCTACAAAGGGACCAGCGGATATCTCCGCACCCAGAAAAATTATGAAATTTTGCGAACGGTGCTTTATTTTGCCATTTCCCTGTCTCTGTTTATTGCCGGATGGGTCACTACCGGCAGTCGGGAGAATCTTCTGACCATCGTAGCGGTACTGGGATGTCTTCCGGCATGCAAAAGTCTGGTGGAGATGTTTATGTTCTTACGCTATAAGGGATGTAACGAACAGGATGCTGCGCAGATTGCCGCACATACCGACGGCCTTACCGGACTCTATGATATGGTGTTTACCTCCTATGAGAAAAATTATGTGATTCATCACATAACTATCTGCGGCAACACTCTCTGCGGATACACGTCCGATCCGAAGTTCGCAGAACAGGCTTTTTATAAACACATTCAGAATATCCTGAAAAAGGATAATTACAGAGAAGTCACTGTGAAAATTTTTCATGATCTTGACAAGTATCTGAAGAGATGTGAACAGTTAAAAGACCTTCCCGCACAGCCGGAACTGACAGGCGGAATCTGTCAGACATTAAAAAGCGTATCTCTGTAAAATACTTTTGAAAAGAGGGATTTTTATGCAGCAACTCACCATAGGTAAAAATCAGGATGGCCAACGTCTGGACAAATTTCTGAAAAAAGCATTTCCAAACGCCGGTACCGGATTTTTATATAAGATGTTACGCAAAAAAAATATTACATTGAATGGGAAAAAAGCAGAAGGAAAAGAAATTCTTGCCCAAGGAGACGAGATAAAATGCTTTTTCTCGGAGGAAACGTTTGCCTCGCTGTCCGGCACCGAGAATAGAGAAACCACTTCTGACTACCGTAAAGCTTACCGTTCCCTAAAGGATATCAGTGTTCTCTATGAGGATGAAGATATTCTGTTGCTGAATAAACCCGCCGGGGTTCTGACGCAGAAGGCGAAACCGGAGGATCTATCCCTGAATGAATGGCTGATCGGACATCTGCTGGCTACGGATGCCATCACTGAGGCCGATCTCGCCACTTTTCATCCATCTGTCTGTAACCGCCTGGACCGCAATACCAGCGGAATCGTATTATGTGGTAAGACGTTATCCGGTTCCCAGGCTCTCAGCCGTATCATCAAGGATCGTACGGTAAAAAAATATTATCAGACAATCTGCAAGGGCAAAATCGTACAGGAGAGTACCCTGGAGGGTTATCTATATAAAGAGGAAAGTACCAATACCGTAAAGGTTTATGCTGATCCGTCGGAGGCTCCCGCTGAGGCTTCCTATATCCGTACCATTTATATGCCAAATGCCGTGGCAGGAGATTTCACGCTGTTAACCGTAGAACTGGTCACCGGCAAGACGCACCAGATCCGTGCCCACCTGGCCGGCACCGGGCATCCGTTGTTAGGAGATACCAAATACGGAGACAACAAATTAAACAGGAGAATGCAGTCGGAATACTCTCTGCATCATCAGCTTCTGCATGCCGGAAGGATCTGTTTTCCGAAAGAGGCAGAAGGACCTCTTGCCAAAGTAAGCGGACAGACTTTTACCGCACCACTTCCCCATAAATTTGCAGAAATCTTACAGGCTCTGAATCTGGCTCCTGACAGTGCCTGTTAGAAAGGAACCCTAACAAATGGCAACATGGAATACGAGAGGACTCCGGGGATCCACACTGGAAGACATGGTCAACCGTACCAATGAAAAATACGCGGAGGCCGGACTGGCGTTGATACAGAAGATTCCTACTCCTATTACCCCCATCAAAATGGATAAAAACAGCCGGCAGATCACACTGGCTTTTTTCGAACAGAAGAGTACCGTAGACTACATCGGTGCCGTGCAGGGAATCCCTGTATGCTTTGATGCCAAGGAATGTGCCGTGGATACTTTTTCCCTGCAGAATATTCATCCTCACCAGGTAGAATTTATGCGGCAGTTTGAAAAGCAGGGTGGCATTGCTTTTTTCCTGATTTTCTACAGTCATAAGGACCTGTTATACTATCTGCCTTATGAAATGCTCCGGTTTTTCTGGGATAGAGCACAGGAAGGCGGCCGGAAAAGCTTTCGGTTCGAAGAATTAAATCCGGAATATGTTCTTCCGAAGCATCAGGGAATTCTGGTTCCCTATCTGGATATTTTGAAAAAAGATCTGGAAGATCGGGAAGAATAAATTTCTTGACATCGGAGAATCCACCTAGTATACTACAAATAGTTTTACGTGCTACTATGGTAGCACGTTAGCATGCTAAAGTTCACAAAAGTATATAAAGCAGAGGATCTTACTATGAACAACAGACTTTTACATACCCCGGAAGGTGTCCGGGATATTTACGGAAAAGAATATGCCAGGAAACTGGCTGTGGAGCAGAAGCTGCAGAATGCTATTCATTGTTTTGGATATGAAGATATTCAGACACCTTCCATCGAGTTTTTTGATGTTTTCTCCAAGGAGATCGGAACCACGCCCAGCAAGGAGCTTTATAAGTTTTTTGACAAGGAAGGAAATACATTGGTGCTGAGACCGGACTTTACCCCGTCCATTGCCCGTTGTGCAGCCAAATATTTCATGGAAGAGAAGGTTCCTCTTCGCTTCAGTTATAACGGCAATACTTTTACCAACACATCCAATCTACAGGGTAAATTAAAAGAAGTGACCCAGATGGGAGCGGAACTCATCGGTGATCCTTCGGTGGAGGCAGATGCGGAAGTCATCAGTATGGTGATCGAAGCGCTGAAGAGCACAGGACTGACAAGATTTCAGGTAACCATAGGAGAAGTGGACTATTTCCGTGGCCTCTGTGAAGAAGCAGGTCTGGATGAAGATACGGAAAAAGAACTCCGTTCCTGCATCTCCGGCAAGAATTTTTTCGCTGCGCAGGAACTGCTGGAACAGAAGCAGATTCCGGAACCCTATCACAGCATTTTATTAAAGCTGGCGGATATGTTTGAAAACATAGAATCTCTGGAGGATGCCAAATCACTTGTGAAAAATGAACGTTCCTTACAGGCGATCGCAAGACTTGAGAAATTAAAAAAACGCCTGGAGCAATACGGTGTAGCGGAATATATTACCTTCGATCTCGGAATGCTGAGCAAATATCAGTATTATACCGGTGTTGTTTTTAAGGCTTATACATATGGCATCGGTGATGCCGTGGTAAAAGGCGGTCGTTATGACAACCTGCTTAGAAAGTTCGGTAAAGATACGGCAGCCATCGGTTTTGTCATCGTTATTGATGATCTGCTGGAGGCTTTATCTCGTCAGAAAGTAGTGATTGATGTTCCCGCTTCCGGCAAAATTATGTATTACCGGGCAGGAGACGAGACGGATTATCTTGCAAAGCTTGCTGAGGCTGCAAAATTACGGAAAGAAGGCATTCCCACCGTACTTTCCCCCGAAATCACCGAGAACGAGGAGGCAGACCAGTAATGAGTGAAGAAAGATATCTTACGTTTGCGCTGGGAAAGGGCAGACTTGCCAAAAAGACACTGGAACTTTTCGAGCAGATCGGTATTACCTGCGACGAAATGAAAGATAAAGACACCAGAAAACTGATATTTGTCAATGAAGAATACAAATTGCGCTTTTTTCTGGCAAAAGGCCCCGATGTTCCCACTTATGTCGAATACGGTGCTGCGGATATCGGTGTGGTCGGTAAAGATACGATTTTGGAAGAAAATCGTAATGTTTATGAAGTCCTGGATCTTGGTTTTGGCAAATGCCGTATGTGTGTCTGCGGTCCCGCTTCCGCAGGAGAACTTTTAAAGCATCATGAGAGGATCCGGGTAGCCAGCAAATACCCTAATATCGCCAGAGAATATTTTTACAATAAAAAGCATCAGACAGTAGACATTATCAAGTTAAATGGCTCTGTGGAGTTAGGTCCTCTGGTAGAGCTGTCAGATGTCATTGTGGATATTGTGGAGACCGGTTCCACCTTAAAAGAAAACGGTTTGGAAGTTTTGGAAGAGGTATGTCCTTTGTCCGCCCGCATGATCGTCAATCCGGTAAGCATGCAGATGGAAGCCGACCGTATCCGCAAACTGGTGGGGGCAATCCGCGAGCAGTTAAAAATACAGTCGTAACCAGATAAATCAGAAAATAGAGCAGATAAATTACAGCATATTGATTAGGAGAGTACCGTTATGAGAATCGTAGCATTGGATAAAGAATCAAAACAGAGTATTTTAAACGACCTCTTAAAGAGAAGCCCGAATAACTACTCTCAGTACGAAAGCACTGTGAATCAGATCATTGACAGAGTGCGTGCCGAGGGTGACAGGGCTTTATACGATTATACCCTGCAGTTCGATAAGTTTACTTTAACCGCAGAAAACATTCGCGTCACGAAAGAAGAGATTGCGGAGGCTTATACGCAGATGGATGAAAACCTGATCGATGTGATCCGTCAATCCGCAGAGAACATCCGCGCTTTTCACCAGAAGCAGCTTCGTAACAGCTGGTTCGATGCCAAGCCCGACGGTACTATCTTAGGTATGAAGATCACCGCCATTGAGAGGGCGGGTGTCTATGTTCCCGGTGGAAAAGCCGCTTATCCTTCCAGTGTATTGATGAATGTGATCCCTGCGAAAGTAGCCGGTGTAGATGAGATCATTATGACCACCCCTCCCGGAAAAGACGGTAAAGTCAATCCCGGAACTCTGGTAGCTGCTGATATCGCCGGTGTGGATACCATCTATAAGGTTGGCGGAGCACAGGCCATCGCTGCCATGGCTTTCGGCACAGAGTCTGTTCCGAAGGTAGACAAGATCACCGGCCCCGGTAATATTTTCGTAGCACTTGCCAAAAAAGCAGTGTACGGCTATGTCAGCATTGATTCCATTGCCGGCCCAAGTGAAATTCTGGTGCTGGCGGATGAGACCGCAACTCCCAGATACGTTGCGGCAGATCTTCTGTCCCAGGCAGAGCATGACGAGCTTGCAAGTGCTATTCTGATCACAACTTCCAAGGAGCTTGCCGAGAAGGTATCCGAGGAAGTAGACGGTTTTGTCAAAGTCTTAGAGCGTGCTCCCATCATTCAGAAGTCTTTGGACAATTACGGCTACATTCTGTTAGCTGACAATATGGAAGATGCCATTGATGCGGCTAATGCCATTGCTTCTGAGCACTTGGAGATCATTACAAAGAATCCGTTCGACACCATGACACGTATCCGCAACGCCGGTGCCATTTTCTTAGGAGAGTATGCTTCCGAGCCTTTAGGAGATTATTTTGCAGGTCCGAACCACATCCTGCCTACCAACGGTACCGCAAGATTTTTCTCACCGGTAAATGTAGATGATTTCATCAAGAAAACCAGTATCATTTCTTATTCCAGACAGGCTCTGGAGAAAGTACATAACCAGATCGAGACCTTTGCAAAAAGCGAAGGCTTGACCGCACACGCAAACAGTATTAAAGTGAGATTTGAAGATTAGGAGATACTATGGAACGAAAAGCATCTGTGAACCGAACAACAAAAGAGACCGATATTGCCATTACCCTGAATCTGGATGGCAGCGGAAAAGCAGATCTGTCTACCGGCATCGGATTTTTTGACCATATGCTGGATGGCTTTGCGAGACACGGCTTTTTTGATCTGAACTGCAAGGTAAAGGGAGACTTACAGGTGGATGGCCACCATACGGTGGAGGACACCGGTATCGTCTTAGGCGAAGCCATCAAAAAGGCAGTGGGAGATAAGAAAGGAATCAACCGTTACGGTTATTTTATCCTGCCCATGGATGAAGTGCTTGCCTTGTGTGCCGTTGACTTAAGCGGTCGCCCTTACCTTAATTTTGAATGTGAATTCACAGTACCCAAGGTAGGCGAGTTGGATACCGAGCTGGTGAAGGAATTTTTCTATGCTGTATCTTATAGTGCCGGAATGAATCTACATATCAAAATGTTGTCCTCCGGTAACAATCATCACATGATCGAGGCAATATTCAAGGCATTTGCCAAAGCACTGGATCAGGCCGTTTCCTATAATCCGAAGGTAACGGATGTATTAAGTACCAAAGGAAGTCTGTAAAAAATACGTGCCTGTGATCCGTACCCTGCAGGCATAGAAAACGCGAGGATTACTATGATCATCAAGAAATTTGTTCCCTGTATTTATTTATATCATGAGCATGCGGTGAGAAACCTTACAGATACCACCATCGTGGATACCGACCCGGTACGTCTGACAGATTATTATTGTGAGCACAATGCAGATGAATTGATCGTATTCGATATGTCCGAAGGAGACGCCGAGCATGAGGCAGCGTTGGACATCATTAAGGAAATCTGCGCCAAAGCGGAAGTGGATGTCATCGGTGCCGGCAATGTAAAGCGCATGGAGGACATTAAGAAATTACTTTATGCCGGATGTAAAAAAGCGGTTCTCGACTATGAGAAAGAGAGTAATATTGAGATCACGGAAGAAGTCTCCCTGAAATTTGGCAAGGAAAAGATACTGATCCCCTATAATGATCCCGCCGTTCTGGAATTACATAAAGAGAAGATTGAAAAGTATATCTCTGCCATGATCCTGATGAATCCTCACCAGATCCGGGAGACGCAGAGTATTCTGTCCCTTCCCTTTTTTGTGCAGATCAATCAGGTAGCATTAAACAAGCTGTTAGAGATCTTCGCATATGAAAATGTATGCGGTGTCACCGGTAATACCATCAATGACAATGTGAAAGAAATCGTTGCCCTGAAGGATCTGTGCCGGGAAAATGATATTCCCATTGAATCCTTCCAGGCTGCTTACAAGTGGGAAGATTTCAAGAAAAACAGTGACGGCATGGTACCTGTTATCGTGCAGGATTACCGTACTCAGGAAGTTCTGATGATGGCTTACATGAATGAGGAAGCTTATGAACAGACTCTGAAGCTTGGTAAAATGACTTACTACAGCAGAAGCCGTCAGGAACTCTGGGTAAAAGGTCTGACTTCAGGACATTTCCAGTATGTGCGTTCAATTGAAATCGACTGCGATAACGACACTCTGCTTGCAAAGGTAAAACAGATCGGTGCGGCATGTCATACCGGCAACAGAAGCTGCTTCTACAGAAACCTCGTATCAACGGAATATGCAGAAACCAATCCGTTAAAGGTATTTAATGATGTTATGAATATCATTGAAGACAGAAAACAGCACCCGAAAGAAGGTTCATATACCAACTACCTGTTTGATAAGGGAATTGATAAGATTCTGAAAAAATGCGGTGAAGAAGCAACAGAAATTATCATTGCGGCAAAGAATCCGGACCCGGAAGAAATCAAGTATGAAATTTCAGATTTCCTGTATCATGTCATGGTACTGATGGTACTGCGAGGTGTGACATGGGAAGATATTGTGAAAGAACTGGCAAACCGCTAAAATGCTTAAAGTAAAGATTTTCCTCCGGCATGGGAGAGTGCCTGCGGAATAAGGAGAAGTATGAAAACCAGATATGTGATAACGCATTTACAGGGTCGGTGTGTCTGTGCATTGTTTTATGATAATGTATGCCGTGAGTTAAAAGTGGCAGAACCGGAAAATATGACGGGACGGATTTACATCGGACGCGTGGAAAATGTGGTTAAAAATTTAAACTGTGCATTTATTGAGATTGAAAAAGGCATCAAATGCTATTATTCATTGGAAGAAAATAAAAAGCATTTCTTTTTAAATCCCAAAAATACAGAGAAGGTCTGCATAGGAGATTCAATGCTGGTGCAAATCAGCAGAGAAGCATTTAAGACCAAGCCCGCGACGGCGACCGGAAAGTTATCCCTGACCGGAGAATATGTTGTGCTGGTATCGGACGGCACCGGTGTTTCCGTTTCGGGAAAAGTAAAAAAACATCCGCATTGTCTGGAATTAAAGGAAAAGCTGGAAGAAACTTTCTATAAAGGAAAGCCGCTTCCGGCTTTTGGTTTTATTCTGCGTACCAATACAGCAGAAGCAGACAGTGCGCCTGTACTGGCAGAAGCCAAAAAACTGGCAGAACAGTTTCAGGAGATAACCGGACAGGCAAAATATTTAAAAGCATTTACAAAAATGTATGAGCCGCTTCCACCGGTTGTGGAATGGTTAAAAAATCTGCGCATTTCGGATTTGGATGAAATTGTAACAGATGACAGGGAAATTTATGAACTGGCAGGACAGTATGCAGCAGAAGCGGTGAAAGAAAAACTGCGCCTTTATGAAGATGAATTACTGCCGCTTTACAAGCTGTATTCATTGGAAACGATTCTTTCGCGGACATTAAATAAAAAGGTATGGTTAAAGTCCGGCGGTTATCTTGTGATTGAACAGACAGAGGCATTGACGGCGGTTGATGTCAATTCCGGGAAAATGGTCAAAAAGAAAGATTCATTTTTAAAGACCAATCTGGAAGCGGCTGAAGAACTGGTGCGCCAGATAGGTCTGCGTAATCTGTCCGGCATGATTATTGTGGATTTTATCAATCTGAAAGAAAAATCAGAAGAAGAACAGCTTGTCAGTGCATTAAAAAAATATATCCAGCAGGAAAACACAGGAATTGTGTATGTTGATATGACACGTCTTGGGCTGGTGGAACTTACCCGGAAAAAGAACGGTAAGACCTTACGGGAATTGTTTGCAGACGGCAGAAAGGAAGAAGTATAAAGTAAAAAAATGGAAGAAGGAAATAAGGAAGAAAATTTTTATCCGCAGTTTTATAAAAAACTATATCAATGGTATGAAAAACATTTATGGTCGGTCAGAACAGTGAATGTGCTGTATCATCTGCTTCCTGCACTTGCTGTACTGTGTTATGTGGATTTACTGGGATTTGTCTATATAAACGGCGGCCGTATCATGCTTTTAAAAGTAATATTAGTGCCTTTTATTACATTTGCAGGTGTATCGGTTTTTAGAAAATGTGTTAATGCTAAGCGGCCGTATACGATATACGGCACAACACCGATAGTCGCAAAGGACAAGACCGGAGAATCCATGCCGAGCCGTCATACAGCATCATTTACGGTCATTGCAATGACATGGCTGTATGTCAATCCGGCAGCGGGCGTTATTATGCTTGTTCTGGCATTTTTGATGGGTGTAGTAAGTGTTCTTGGCGGTGTGCATTTTGTCAAAGATGTGCTTGCTGGATATAGTGCTGGTGTGCTTATGGGAATCATCGGATTGTTTCTTATTTAAAGTTTAAAGACAGCCATTTTTATATAAGTGCCTGCTTTTGAATCAAATGCTTGCAAAAATAGGCGTGGGCGCGGTCAACTGGTACACCTCGCCGCAGTATTGGCGGGGGATA
>ERZ840517.2806-NODE-2806-length-14593-cov-3.321021_pt1 | contig 14593 bp, 10 predicted proteins | sample MGYA00519876_ERZ840517 | MGnify/ENA primary metagenome ERZ840517 (study PRJEB31850, sample SAMEA3708882) | human gut metagenome | biome: human gut; feature: human-associated habitat; material: faeces | place: China | collected 2014 ... | reverse complement strand
TATCCAGATTTCGCAGTCCGATATCCGTATCGATCATGACCACTCTTTTTTTCAGACCTGCAAGACCTGTGCCGATATTGGCTGAAGTTGTGGTTTTACCAACGCCTCCCTTTCCTGATGTAACAACAATTACTTCACTCATAAAACACCTCCGTAAATTATCTTTTCATACTGATTTTTAGAATTTTTATCTTATAGTGAAGCTTGCGACAGCGGCTGAAAGATCAGTTGGTCATTTTCACAGTATGCTATCACTGCATCCTTTGTATTTAATTTATCATGGAACTGTCGTTTTGCTGCATAGCTGACAGTTCCGATCTTTATATGAACCGGTTCCATGGTAAGAGCCAGTACAAAGCGTTTTTTCTGCAAATCTTTTCCGGCGACTGCACTTCCATGCAAGTTGCCGAGGATAATGATATTTCCACCGGAAATAACTTTTGCTCTTTTTTCAACATTACCAATTATTATAATACTTTTTTTTACTTCAAGTGTTTGACCACTCCGAATGTTTCCGTAAAAAAACAGGTTGTTATCTTCTGAAGATGAAACATTCTGACCTGCGGTATCATCTGGTGATACTTTTTTATTTGAAGCGGCCGTATCTGTAGCAGGAGCTTCATGTCTAATAACATGATCCACATGTGCTGTATGTCCGACAGCGGCGGGCTGCCGGTGTTTTGACCTGTGCGGAGGAATATCAATCTGATTGCAGAGATCCTCTGTTCTCCCTTTATCAGGAATATCGCAAATAAATTCCACCTCAGTCTCCGGCAGATGATTTAATGCAAACAGAATCTGCGCAATCTCCTCTCGGCTCAACTCCCGTCCTTCAAAAGAAACAGAAATTTTTCCTTCTTTTTTTAAAAATGCATTTTGATGCTGTAATTTTTCTTTTATATCCATCAGGAGCTGCTCCAATGGATCATCATTATGAAATATAATTCTGATCCCGTGGCTGTTCGCCTTAATAATAACGTCGGTATTCATGTTTCTTACCTCGTTTTCATAAATATAACTGTTCAAAAATGAATTTATCCGACGTATCTTATCTTTTAATCTGAAAGTGCATTGTTACCGGTGATCGTTGTATTTTCAAGTACATCCGGATCGTATAAATAGGCATATACAAGTCCGGTCAATTCGACTGCATTACCGGAAGAATATCCAAACGGGATTACACTTGTAACCGTAACTTCAGGATTTTTATATGGTGCAAATGATACAAATAACGCATGGTTCGGTCTGGCATCACTCTGCTGGGCCGTACCTGTTTTGCCGGCTACTGCAACATTGATCTGATTAATCAAAGCACTGCTGCTCGTATGGACGGAAACAACCTGACGCATGCCCTGTCTGACAACATTCCATTGCTCGGCAGGAAAATCGAGCTGGTTGTGAACCTTGTGCTCATTTTTATATACAACGTTACCGTTAATATCCTTGATCTCTGAAACAAGACTCAGGTCATAGCATGTACCACTGTTTGCTAGTGTTGTAACATATCGGGCAAGCTGTGTTGCTGTAAAGTTATTTGTACCTTGTCCAATCGCAGTACGGATCGCATCCGCATCTGATATCTGCGGTTTACTTTCCGGCAGTTCAATGCCGGAGGTGCTGTCAAATCCAAACATACCTGCATATTTCTGAAGCCGTTCTACACCAGTGATATCGCTATAGGTTCCGGTATCTTGTGTTGCCATACGGTAACCCAGTTCATAGAAGAAATAGTTACAGGATTCTTCGATTGCCTTGGATATACCGATCGTTCCATGTGCTGATGGATAAATCCAGCATTTCGCAGGTGTTTCTGTTTTATCAAAATATCCTTTGGTCTGGATCACGTCATTGATACCGATTGCGCCTTCATTCATTGCTGCAAATGCAGTTATCATCTTGAAGGTGGATCCGGGAGCTGTCTGCTGCATCGTTGCTCTACTGTACATTGGTGTTGTCTTGTCCGACGTAATCTTTGCATAATAATCTGCATCAATGGAATTTGTGAGCTGATTATTATCATAACTTGGATAACTTGTCATTGCTTTTACAGCTCCGGAATTTGGATCAGTCACAACAATCGAGCCGGAACATGGATCCAGTGCCAGCATGGCAGGAGTTATCTCATATTGTTCTATTTTTTTACACATAAAGTCAAAGCTGCTGATGGATCCTGCCTTATAATCGGAATAGTCCTCATCTGTTGCCATATTTAAGATACCCTGGTCATATAACAGGTTAATAACCTGACTTCCTGTAAGTTCTCCTGATATTATCATATATTTGAAAACAAGTTTGTCGAAACTGGTATTATTTTCAAATTCTTTTAAAATATATTCCGTCAGCACATTGTAGATTTCATCTGTATCATAATAATCACTTTTCGTTGAAATACCGGAAATGTCGATTGCGCCCTGGCTGATCGCATATTTCAGATACTCACACAGCGAAATATTATTATTGATATAAGATACATAGGTATCATCTGTTTTTGATATCTTGCCTGGACTGTAAATGCCTGCATCACTTAATTGTTCGCAGATAAATTCCATATAATCCTGATACTGGTCTGTCAGATTATATAATGGTATATGACTTGAATTCAGGATATCATCCAGTCTTCCAAGTGTATAGCTTTTGGAACTCTGAAATGTATCATTTACTGAACGCTCAAGATCTGTGGCATCCTTTGCTGCCAGATCGTCAATGCTGATAATGTTATTATCAAATAATGCAAAATAAACGTCAGTGATCGGGATATCATCTTTGTCATTTGATGTTGTTACATTTTTAATATGTGCAAGCAGGATGGAAGTAATTTCCTTTTCCAGAGCATTATAACAGTATTTTTGAAGATCCGAGTCAATCGTCAGATAAATGTCATTTCCTGCTACAGAATCCTGCGAATCAATAACCTCGATCACCTTCCCCAGATTATCTACATACATTTTCTGATATCCGTCTTTACCACGCAGATAAGATTCAAATTCACTTTCCAACCCGGCCTTTCCGATCATGTCATCAGCCGTATATTTTTCGGAATCATCCAGATTCTCGTTATATTTGTCCATCTCTTCATTTGAGATATTTCCGATATATCCGATAATATGTGCGTAATAAATAGCATCATTATAGACACGGTGGGATTCTACGTTTACTTCCATGCCTGGTAGTTCATTTGAATTTTCTTTGATCGTTGCATAGCTTTCCTCGCTGATACCATCCGCAAGCTGGACAGACATGTATTGCTGGTAACGGTTCAGCCAGATCTCATACCGGACGGCAAGAATCTTTAATGCTGCTTCATCCGAATAAGTATCTGAAATATTGAAGAGATCCTTTCCTCTCATATAACGGAATACATCTTCTGCTGTTGAGGATGCCTGCTGATCTGTCAGTTTATCGACAGAGCTGGCACTGTATACATTCATAAGAAAAGTATTTAATGATGTTCCTGATACTGTAAACTCAAATCCTTTTCCTGTCAGCTTGATCGGCAGACTGACTGATATTTTATCTCCATTCTGCTCCAGAATCAGGATTGTTTTATATACTATATCATTTCGCAGTTCGTTGGATGTTGTTCCCTGTGCAGCAGCAATCTCTGACAGATCGGTAGCACTGTTATATGACAATGTATAGGAAGCTTCATTATAAGCAATCAGTTTTCCGTTACAATCGTATATATTTCCACGGGTTGCTTTCACCGAGACTGTTTTCACTGATTTATAGGTAAAGCTTTCCTGATACTTTTCTCCGTTTACGATCTGTAGATCAAACAGACGGTAAACCAGTACACCAAAGAGAACCAGAACGATCAATGTCACAACAAACAACCGGTGTTTTACATGTTCTACAATATTTTCTTTTATCAGATCCAAAAATTCTTTTATCATTGTATTTTCCTTCCAGTTCTTATTCGTTTGCTTTTTCCAGACGCTTCAGTGTCTTGTTCACAAATACAAAAAACTTGAATATAAAGAGTGTGATCAATGCTGTATAGATCATTTCCGGAAGAATGATATCCTTCAGATAGGTTGAAAATTCCAGCCTGTTCCGCAACAAGAAAAAGATAATATATGTTGCAAAATTAAAAAACAGATCGTCGATCAGAATGATCAGCATTGGTAAAAGAACATCTTCCACCAGATATAAACGGTGGAAAAATCCATTGCAATATCCAAGAATCATATAAAGTATCATAAACGGTCCAATCGCATATCCAAAATACAGATCATACAGAAAACCGCAGAAAAAACCAACCAGCATTCCTTCTTTTCTACCGCGCATAAGACCAAAAGAAACTGTCAGTATCAGCATCAGATCCGGTGCTGTTCCGGCAATTTCTATATAGGGAAATAATGCAGTCTGTAATACAAAACATATAATGATCAAAATTCCTAATGTAAATACTCGTTTCAATTCTGTTTCAACCTTCTTCTACCATTTAATTCTGTCAATTGTTTTTAATCTGTAACATTTTTCTTTGTCTGGCGGATCACCAGAACCTCTTCAATATTAGAAAAATCAGCAGCCGGCGTAATATACGCTGTCTTGGTCAGATTGTTGGAATCATTTTCTATCTTTGCAATATAGCCTATATTGATTCCAGAAAGATATTTGCTCGAAACATGTGAGGTCACAACCTGATCTCCTTCTGATATATCTGCATCTTTATCTATATTTTCCGCAAGCAGGTAGCCGTCTGCATAATTCGTTAGGCTTCCGGATACATTACAGATTGCCTGAGCCGGCAGGATTGTTGCATTTACATTTGTTGTATCATCGATGATCGAACGGACCTTTGCATAATCCGCTCCAATCTCTGTGATAATTCCGCACAGACCATTTCCATATAATACATTACAACCAATAGACAGTCCATCATCGGTTCCTTTGTCAATATAAAAGACATCAAACCAGTTTCCGGTATCCTTAGATATAACTCTTGCTCCTGTCTTATCATAATCAGTATACTGTGCATCCAGCTCATACAGCTTCTGCAGCCGGTCCAGCTCATAAGAGTTCTGTTCATATTGGGCAAGTGTGGATCTATAGGTATCCAGTTGTTCCTTTAACTGATCGTTTTCCGCCACGATATCTTCGTAATTTTTCAGTGCTTCTGCCTTGGATTCTACCCAGCTTCCTACTGTATTTACTCCTTTTTGCATTGGAAGAATAAACGTGTTTGTTGCATTACGGACTGACGGCATTATACTGTCAAAAAATAGTGATGCGATCATTAAAACTACACATACTATCGTTAATGCAAGCAAAAAATATTTTGGAGTTATTTCTATTCTTTTTCTGTTACGACGTCTCATTCAACATTCCTCTTTCTGCCAGACTGACAAAACAATTATTCCCTATAATAATATGATCAGATAACAGGATTCCAAGCATTCTGCCTGCTTCTGCTACTCTCTTTGTCAAGCAGATATCCTGTCTGCTTGGTTCCGGATTCCCGGATGGATGATTATGCAGCAAAACAACATATGCTGCGTGATAGCTTAAGGCATCTATAAAGATATCTCTTGGAGATATAACTGCATGATCGATCGTTCCCTCTGATATACAGTTTTCTCCCAACAAACAATGTCTGGAATCAAACAGCAGGCTGTAAACCCGCTCTTTATCCAGATATTTGGTACGTTCCATAAAATAATCTGCTATACTCTGCGGATTGCCAAATGTCAGAAATGGCTTATATTCCGCTTCCGCTATCCGTCTTGATAATTCACCGATACATTGCATCTGGATCGCTTTTACATGTCCGATCCCATCAATCGACATCAGTTCTTCCAATGTCAGATGCTTCAACCCGACTAAGCCTTTATGAACCAAATGACGGTTCAGAATACGCTGGGCTGTAACCAGTGCATTTTCTTTTCGGCTTCCGCTTCGAAGTATGACTGCAAGCAGTTCGGCATCATTCAAAGCGGAAGGACCACTCTGCTGACATTTTTCATATGGTCGCTCTGTAACAGCCATATCCCGCATTGTAAAATTAGAATTCATATGTCCTCCTTTTCTCTCCGCCTCTCCAATACCTGAAAGAAAGGTGACATTCGAACTAAATCTACCACACTATAAGATTATTTTCTACCATTTTTTGCAATGTCATTACAATTCCAAATTTTGCATGCTGATAGGTAAGTCCTCCCTGAAAATATACAGCATACGGTTCTCTCATAGGGGCATCCGCACTAAGTTCAATTGAAGAACCGGATACAAATGCACCGGCCGCCATGATGACAGGAGAATCATATCCCGGCATATCCCATGGTACAGGCTTTACATAGCTGTCAACAGGTGCAGCCGCCTGAATCCCTTCACAGAAAGCAACCACACGTTCCGGTGTCTGAAGTTCAACTGCCTGTATGATATCAAAACGATCCTCTGTCTTATTCGGAACTGTCTTAAAACCAAGATTTTCATATACATTTGCAGCAAAGATCGCACCCTTTAAAGCACTTGCCGTAACCGATGGAGCCATGAATAAGCCCTGTGTAAAAGCCTTTGTATTATTTAAAGATGCACCAACCTCTTTGCCAAGTCCCGGAGTTGTAAGACGGTATGCAGCATTTTCCACATATTCCTTCTTACCACAGATATAACCACCGATCGGAGCCAGTCCGCCACCCGGATTCTTGATCAGGGAACCTGCGATCAGATCTGCGCCATAGTCTGTTGGTTCTTTATCCTGAACAAATTCACCATAACAGTTATCTACCATACAGATGATGTCCGGACGGATACTCTTTACAAATGTGATCACTTCTCCGATCTTCTCACAGGATAAAGTCGGACGTACGGCATAACCCTTGGAACGCTGGATCTCCACAAGCTTTGTGTGTTCATTGATCGCATTTCGGATTCCTTCAAAATCAAACTCTCCTTCCGGTGTCAGATCTACCTGGGCGTATGTAACACCATATTCTACCAAAGAACCCGGTGAAGGGCGAAGTCCGATGATCTCATCCATCGTATCATATGGTTTTCCTGAGATTGCAAGCAGTTCATCTCCCGGTCTTAAGTTACCAAATAACGCCGTACAGATCGCATGTGTTCCACAGGTGATCTGAGAACGGACCAGCGCATCTTCCGTATGGAATACATCTGCATAGATCCGTTCGAGTGCATCTCGTCCGTCATCGGTATAACCATATCCGGAGGAACCTGCAAAATGCGCTTCCGCCAGACGATTATCCTGCATGGCTTTGATGACCTTCATCTGGTTGATCTCACAGATGGCATCGATCGCTGCAAAACGATCCTTTAAGCTGTCTTCAATCTTCTGACAGTAATCAAATACCCGTTCATCAATGTGTAAGGATGTATAATAATCTTTTAATAATGTGTTCATTTTATCTGCTCCATTTTATTTTATGAAATAATTCCTTTTGACCGCAACTGTTCAAGCATGAAATCCATAATGGTATCTTCTGATGTGAATTCACTCTTATCCACCCAGGTGACTTCTTTTTCCCTCTTAAACCATGTGATCTGACGCTTGGCGAAATGTCTGGTATCACGTTTTAAGATATAGAGGACTTCATCCAGAGATGTTACACCATCCAGATAATCGAGGATCTCTTTATATCCAAGCCCCTGCATGGATATCAGATCTTTTGTATATCCCTGATCCTTTAATGCCTTTACCTCTTCGATCAATCCCTGTTCTACCATGATGTCAATTCGCCTGTCTATTCTATCATATAATTTTGATCTTGCATCATTTAACACAAAATATTCAAAATTATATGGAGAAATCCGTTTGGATTCTTTCTCGTTATGTTCGGAGATCGGGATTCCTGTCTCTTTATAGAATTCCAATGCCCGGATCACACGTTTGCGGTTGTTATAATGAATGGCTGCGGCTGACGCCGGATCCACTTTTTCAAGCATCTGATGAAGGTAGAGATTTCCATGTTTTTCCGCAAGCTGTTCCAGATAAGTACGGTAGCTTTTATCATCGTCATTTTCATCGAAATGAATATCGTATAAAACTGCCTGAATATAAAAGCCGGTTCCGCCGACAATGACAGGTATCCGTCCTCTGGCATAGATATCATCCATCGCCTTTGTTGCAAGTTCTTTAAATAATACAACATTAAACGGCTGCTTCGGATCTAATACATCGATCAGATGATGGGGAATGCCATCCATTTCCTCCGGCATGATCTTGGCAGTTCCGATATCCATCTTTCGATAGACCTGCATGGAATCTGCAGAAATGATCTCACCGTTTATTCTTTTTGCAAGACCGATCGACAGATTTGTTTTACCTACGGCTGTCGGTCCGGTTAATATAACAAGAGGCTTCATTTGCTGCTCCGTTTCTATATAAGTTTAATTACTAAACAATTCGTTTGAATTTCTTTTCCAGTTCTGTTTCTGTCATGGAGATCAGGGTTGGTCTGCCATGCGGACAGGTATATGGATTTTCAAGCTTCATCAACTGGTCGATCAGGATGTCTGCTTCCTTAAAGCTAATGGAAGTATTCCCCTTTATCGCAGCTTTACACGCCATTGTGGAAAGTTTACTGATAAATGTATCAATCGTCTGCTTCTGTCCGTTTTCGGATAACTCTCCGATAAATTCCAGAAATAATTCTCTGCCGTCTAATCCGAACAGATTTGCCGGAACGGCTGACAGCTTGTATTCTTTTCCACCGAAACCTTCGATCTGAAATCCCAGATTCTGGAAAAATTCCAGATTTTCCCGTAAGAACTCTGATTCTGTTCCGCTCAAGGATACGATCGCAGGTGGCATCAGATACTGAGGAATGGCAGTCTTATTCTTATAGTTTGCCATTAATTCCTCAAATTTTACCTTTTCATGTGCGGCATGCTGATCCATGATAAAGAACTTATCTTCGTACTCGATCAGCCAGTATGTCTTAAATAACTGCCCGATGATCCGGTGCTTTTTCTTAGCTTCCGGTGTCAGGAATTTATCTTCAAACATATCCATCTGCTCGTATTTAATCTTAGCTTCCGATGTGATCGGTTCCTGTTTCTTCTGTTCTGATGTTTCGTTAGTCTGTACACTCGTTTCAGCAGAATTTAATGCTGTCTTTTCCGGTTGTGTCAAATACGGAACAATATTTTCAGCAACCATATTATATGTGATATTTTTACCAGACTGATTATCTTCTTTCAAATATTGGATTTCAACCGGCGAGCTGCTTCTGTTTTCCATCGTTACAGATGGTGTCGGCGTTGGTTGAGCAGATATACCTGAATTTGCCGGTTGCATTGGCATACTTGGCTTTTCCTGCTGCGCTGGCCTTGCCGGCTGCGGAGAAAGCTCTGTGGCCCTCCGGTTTGTTTCGAATGGCTCCGGGCGCTTCTCCACCTTTCGTTCTGCCAGTGTCTCCGGCCGCTTATCCTTTCCCGGTGTAACAGTCGGGATAAGTTCTTTAAATAACAGCGCCTTTCTGACACTGATATAAGTAAAATCATACATATCCGGTTCATTTATGAACTTCAATTCCCGTTTTGCAGGATGGATATTTACATCGATCAGAGATGGATCAATCTCAAAATTGATAACTGTAAATGGAAATTTATGAACCATAACAAAGGTACGATATGCATCTTCGATTGCCTTTGTTAATATATTGCTCTTTATATACCTTTGGTTTACATAATAATCTTCAAATGAACGGTTACCTCTAGATATACTCGGTTTTGCAAGATATCCTGTGATCTTTACCTGATCATTTGCTGCATGGATTTCCAGAAGGTTATTCGTAATATCTCTACCATATATATGATAGATGATCTCTTTTAGTCTGCCGTTGCCGGATGTAAATAGCTTATCTGTTCCATTCATAATAAACTTAAATGAAACATCCGGATGTGACATTGCCATACGACAGACAAGATCGTAGATATACGAGCCCTCTGTTGCAGGCGTCTTCATGAATTTCTTTCTGGCAGGTGTATTATAAAACAGATTTCTTACAACAATCGTTGTACCAAGCGGTGCGCCGATTTCCTCATTTGAGATCTCTTTTCCGCCGTGGATCTGGTATCTGGTTCCGGTAAGCGCATCTTCCTGCTTGGTGATCAGCTCTACCTGGGCAACTGCGGCTATACTAGATAACGCCTCGCCACGGAAGCCTAAGGATGCGATCTTTAACAGATCATCCGCCGTCTGAAGCTTACTGGTTGCATGACGAAGGAAGGCAACCGGAACTTCCTCCTTTGAGATACCACATCCATTGTCTGTGATACGGATAAAGCTCATACCGCCTTCTTTGATCTCGATGGTGATCGCAGTTGCACCCGCATCGATGGAATTCTCCACTAATTCTTTTATAACCGAGCCGGGACGTTCGATCACTTCACCGGCTGCGATCTTATCAATTGTATATTGATCCAGTAATTTTATCATAGGTTCTCCTTAACGGATTCGCTCCTGTAATTCATTCAGATATAACAATGCTTTCATCGGTGTCATGTTGGACAGATCTGCATTCTTGATCTCCTCCAGAATGGCACTCTCTTCCGGATTTGCCAGAAATGACATCTGGGTATCGGAAGCACTTTTATGAAAATCATTTGTTATCTTGATATCTTTTAATTTCGTCGTTATATCCGTATCGATAAGCTGGTTGCAGATCTCATTTGCACGATTGATCACGATATCCGGTACTCCAGCAAGCTTGGCTACCTGAATACCATAGCTTCGATCCGCTCCGCCTTTTACGATCTTTCGTAAGAATACGATATCATCACCGTCTTCTTTTACTGCTATACAGTAGTTGTTTACAGAGGATAACTTACCCTCTAATTCTGTCAGTTCATGATAGTGGGTGGCAAATAACGTTTTTGCTCCAAGCAGTTCACTGTTACTAATATATTCCACAACTGCCCATGCAATACTAAGTCCGTCATATGTACTGGTTCCTCGTCCGATCTCATCTAAGATCAGCAGACTGTTCTTCGTGGCATTTCGAAGAATATTTGCGACCTCACTCATCTCTACCATGAAAGTGCTTTGCCCGCTTGCAAGATCATCGGATGCCCCTACTCTGGTGAAGATACGGTCACAGATACCGATATTTGCTGAAGCAGCAGGAACAAAGCTTCCGATCTGCGCCATTAAAACGATCAGTGCCGTCTGACGCATATAGGTGGATTTACCAGCCATATTCGGTCCGGTTATGATCGATATTCGGCTCTCAAAATTATTCAGATAGGTGTCATTTGATATGAACATACCGTTGTTCATCATCTTCTCAACGACAGGATGGCGACCTTCTTTGATATCAATTACACCATCTTCGTTAATCTCCGGACGAACAAACTGATTGGCAGATGCCACATATGACAGCGAACAGAGACAGTCTAATAAAGCGATCTGTCTTGCTGTATTCTGCACACGCAGGATTTCACCCGCAATCTTATCTCTGAGCGCAACATAGGTTTCATATTCCAGTGCATATAATTTATCTTCAGAACCAAGAATCGAACCTGCAAGATTGTCCAATTCTTCTGTTGTGTATCGTTCTGAATTTGCGAGTGTCTGTTTTCTTATAAAATATTCAGGTACCAGATCCTTATAGGAATTAGTCACCTCAAAATAATAGCCAAATACTTTATTGAACTTGATGCGAAGATTCTTTATTCCTGTCTTCTGCTTTTCCCGTTCCTCCAATTCTGCAAGCCATGTCTTGCCATCTGTCTTTGCCGATTTTAAAGTATCGATTTCTTCCAGATAACCATCCTTGAAAATACCGCCTTCTCGAATCAGTATCGGAGGATCGTCGTTGATTGAACGCTCTAACAGGTCATAAATATCCTGTAATTCATCCATTTTCTCATAAATATCTGCAAGAAGCCCATCCGGATAGATCTGTAAAAGCTGTCTGATATACGGCAGATATGAAAGGGATGTCTTAAATGCGATCATATCGCGTGGATTTGCGGATCGTAGGGAAATTCTTGTCATCAGTCGTTCCAGATCATAGATCGGGTTCAGATATTCCCGCATCTCATCACGATTGATCATATCATTATTTAACTGATCTACTGCATCAAGTCTTGCTTCGATATCCTTTTTATATATTAAAGGCTGCTCGATCATGCTTCGAAGCATTCTCGCACCCATTGCTGTCTTGGTTTTATCCAATACCCATAACAAAGAACCTCGTTTTTGTTTGTCACGAAGTGTCTCACAAAGTTCCAGATTTCTTCTGGTTGCGGAATCAAGAATCATGAAATCGTCGATAGAATACAGCACGATATGATTGATATGTGCAAGGGAATTCTTCTGTGTCTCATGCAGATACTGAAGCAGAACTCCGGAGGATAAAATACAGTCAGGGAAATCCTTCAGTCCAAGTCCGTCCATATTATTAACTCCGAACTGCCTCATAATTGCATCTTCACAGAGCATTTGATTGAAATAATGCTCCGGCGCTTCAGAAATGGAAATTTTCATTTTCTCCCTAAGATAAATGAAATCCAGATCACAATTCATGAAAGAATGATTGCCGATGATCTCGGCAGGAGAATATTTGTTGATCTCATCCGTAAGCTTTGATAAGGATGGAACTCTCGCTGTCTTAAACTCACCAGTCGTGATATCTACCAGTGAAATTCCGAATGCACCATCGTTTTCAACAATACTCATCAGATAATTATTTCTTGTTTCATCAAGAATTGCATTTGACATATTGGTACCCGGTGTTACCACCCGGATAACCTCACGTTTAACTATGCCTTTTGCAAGCTTTGGATCTTCAACCTGTTCACAGATCGCTACCTTAAAACCATTCTCGATCAGCTTATTCAGGTAGACATCACAGGCATGATATGGAACGCCGCACATCGGTGCACGTTCCGGCTGTCCGCAGTCCCTTCCGGTCAAAGTGATCTCAAGAACCTTGGATGCGGTCAGGGCATCATCAAAAAACATTTCATAGAAATCACCAAGTCTGTAAAATAATATACAGTCCTTGTACTGATTCTTCACTTCCATATACTGCTGCATCATTGGTGTTAAAGCTGCCACTGTTTTTTACCCCTATTCTATAAATTCGGTTTATACAAGATTTCCCATATAATAAAAGCCTTTACATTCATCCAGCGAAACATCCCGGATCTCGCCGATCATAGACGGATCACCTTTAAAATGTACCAGAATATTATTTGACAGACGACCGGTTAAGAGTTCCTGATTCTGTTCGCTGACGCTTTCAATCAGTACAGGCATGACCTGCCCTTTATAACGGCAGATCTCCTCACCGCTGATCTCTGATACTCGCTTGATCAGGCGATCAAACCGGTTCTGGATCTCTTCCTTTGTTGCATGATCCTCAAATGTTGCTGCCGGTGTTCCGGTACGCTTGGAGTATATAAATGTAAATGCTGTATCAAACCTTACCCGATTCACTACATCCATTGTCTCTAAGAAATCTTCTTCTGTTTCTCCAGGAAAACCGACAATAATATCGGTTGTAAGTGATATTTCAGGAATCTGTCTGCGGATCTTGTCTACTAATTCCAGATAGGATTTCTTTGTATAGCGACGATTCATCTGATTTAATATCCTGGATGAGCCGGATTGCATCGGAAGATGGATGTGACGGCAGATCTTTTCATTTGCCGCGATCACATCGATCAATTCATCGGACAGATCCTTTGGATGGGAGGTCATAAAACGAACACGTTCAATTCCATCAACTTCTGTCACCTTCTGCAATAATTCGGCAAATGTCATCGGTTCTTCTAACGTCTTTCCATAAGAATTCACATTCTGACCAAGGAGCATGATCTCTTTTACACCCTCCTCTGAAAGCCGCTTAACCTCTCTTATGATGTCCTCCGGTTGTCTGCTGCGTTCTCTGCCTCTAACATATGGCACGATACAATATGTACAGAAATTATTACATCCGAACATAATATTGACACCAGACTTAAATGGGAATTCTTTCTTAACCGGAAGATCTTCCACAACAAGATTGGTATCCTTCCAGATATCCACTACCTGTCCGCCGGCTTCGATACGGTTGCAGTAGATTTCAGCCAGTTTAAATACATTATGCGTGCCAAATACCATATCTACAAATCGATATTTCTTTTGAATTGTAGCTACAACATCCGGTTCCTGCATCATACATCCGCAAAGCCCGATCATCTTATCTGGCTGTGTCTCTTTGTCATGTTTCATGATTCCAAGATGTCCGTAGACTTTTCGATTCGCATTCTCACGGACTGTGCAGGTATTATATATAACAAGGTCTGCATCCTCAGAATCACTGCTTGTATATCCGATTTCTTCCAGAATACCGGTCAGCTTCTCGGAGTCTCTTACATTCATCTGACATCCATAGGTCTGGATCGAACAGGTCAGGTTTCTTCCTGCTTTTTTCGCAAGCTCCCGGTAATACCCCCTTGCTTTTTTTATAAAATAATATTGCCGAAATGGTTCTTCGGCAGGACAAGGTTCTGTTATATCGATTTTATCTATTTTTTTATCTATTTCATTAATCATATTTATTGTTCTCCATAAAGCTGTATATCTCTGACGGAGTCAGAAGCTGATCCGGTCTTTCGTCAAATGATTCGCATGAAATCT
>ERZ840517.2775-NODE-2775-length-14753-cov-2.203837_pt1 | contig 14753 bp, 8 predicted proteins | sample MGYA00519876_ERZ840517 | MGnify/ENA primary metagenome ERZ840517 (study PRJEB31850, sample SAMEA3708882) | human gut metagenome | biome: human gut; feature: human-associated habitat; material: faeces | place: China | collected 2014 ... | reverse complement strand
ATCCATGGCAACAAGAGCCAGACCGCCCGCCAGCGTGCCTTGACGAATTTCAAGGATCATACGACCCGTGTGCTGATCGCTACGGATATCGCCGCCCGTGGAATCGACGTGGATCATCTGACGCACGTCATTAACTATGAGCTTCCTAACGTACCCGAGACTTATGTACATCGGATCGGGCGTACGGGTCGTGCGGGCCGTGAAGGTGTGGCTTTCTCTTTCTGCGACGCCGAGGAGGTACCTTTGTTGAAAGATATCCAGAAACTGATCGGCAAGGAAGTCCCCGTAGCCGGTGGCCATATGTATGAGACCAAGGAGGTGAAAGCCGCCGTAGCCGAGAAGAAAGAAGCGATCAAGCAAGAGTCGAAACGCCGTAATATGTTCGGAAGCAAACGTGACGGCAGTTACTGGCGTAACAAGAAGCGTGCCGCCAATTCCTCTAAGTAATCTAAGTTATTGTATTGCAACGACGTATAGTGCCAGTCCATTCCATAGCATTGGCACAGTCGTGCCACGCCGGTGGCATAGCCGTGCCACAACGATGGCAAGGGCGTGCCATAAGGATGGCACAGCTATGCCACCCGTATGCCACCCGGTTCGTCACCTAAGTATCCAAACAGTCCGCTTTAGCGAGCTGTTTGGCGCTATTACCCTATACTTTCTTTTAAAATGAGGTAATCTTTGGAATATTTCATTATTTTTGTGATTCAATTGTGAGTGAAACTTAAGGGTTGACGTTTGTGCTGATTGTAAAGGAGGACATAATATCTCGGATCAATAATGGCGATGCCAAAGCATTTGAACAATTATATACGACCTTCTACGTGTACTTGTGCGCCGTAGCGACTAAATATGTCTATAATTCGGAGGCGGCACGTGAGATTGTTAATGATGTTTTTATGAATGTATGGAATCACCATTCGGCGTTAATACATCCGGTAAACGCTTATTTAATTCGCTCGGTACGTAATTATTGCCTGAATTATTTAAGAGATAAACGTCAGCAAGAAGTCCCTTTATCAGATGTACAAGAAAACTTATTGTCGATACAAGAGTTGCAGATAGACGCCGATCCCCATCCGTTGGCTTATCTGGAGAATAAGGAATTCGAGGAGAAAATCTATCGTGCCGTGGATTCCTTGCCCGCTAAATGCCGGGATATCTTCGTGCAATATCTTTACCATAACAAGACCTATGAGGAAATAGCGATAACAAATCATATCAGTTCCAGTACGGTACGAGTACAGATCAAGATCGGTTTGGCGAAGTTGCGTGAACTTTTAGGCGATCTTTACCCTCTTTTCTTACTTATATTTAATTTTTTCGAAAAATAATTGGAATCTCCTTAAACGGAATCTCTAAAACATGTGTATATAATAGAAACCGGGTTGAAAACCGGCTCCTTTGTTAATATCATGGAAATAGAGAATAAACACATAGAAGATTTAATTTATAGCTACCTCATGGGAGATATATCCGAGGAGGGGCGAAATGAATTACTACAATGGTTGGAAACGGATGACGCTCATAAACAGTGCCTTTCCGAGATGGCGGATTGTTGGGCGACGGCGCATGTACCTTTGTTTGCCTCTGATATGAAAGCCGATTTCCAAAAACATTTCGGGACACTTATCGATCCCGCTATTCCTTCTGAAAAGAATCATTGGCTAAATTTTCGGTTTTTAGGAAAAGTTGCCGCCTCGGTCTTGATCGTGGTATCGGTGGGGACTGCCTCTTATTATATAGGTACGAGACATAATCAGCCGAAATCTGCCGCCTTGGCTTATTTTGAGACGACAACTCCTATGGGAGCCCAAACGAAAGTCGTTTTGCCGGATCAATCCGTGGTTTGGGTCAACGCGGGTTCCACGTTGAGATATGGCAGTGATTTCAATACGAACGGACGTAGCGTTCAGTTGGATGGTGAGGCTTACTTCGAGATTACCCGGGATTCCCTTAAGCCTTTTATCGTAAAATCAAAGAGATTGGATATCAAGGTTCTAGGAACTAGCTTTAACGTAAAGGCTTACGGAATGGATGAAACGACCGATGTCACTCTGGTGTCGGGAAAAGTAAACGTGAGCTTGCGGGATGAGGTTGCCCATGCGGGCGATGTGACCTTGACTCCAAACCGGAAACTAAGCTTTAATAAGCAGACCAATAAGGTAAGAGTCAGTGAGGTGGATGCCAAGGATGCTCTCTCTTGGATGGACGGTAGCCTGAAATTCTCCGAACAACCTTTCATGAGTATCGCCAAGGATTTGGAACGTAAGTTCAACGTGCGTATCCGCGTTGAGAGCGATCCTTTGAGAAAGGAAATCTTCTCCGGTAGCTTTACGAAAGATTATTCGTTGGATAAAATCCTTCGTGAGGTGGACGTGGATCACAAATATGTGTGGACTCGTTCGGGAGATGAGATTATTATAAAAGATAAATAAAAATACAAACCTTAATCCTAAGGTGTAAGTGTGGAAAATAGTATAAACGAGAAAATTATTTATTAAATCTAACTTTAATGGAAATGAACTATTTCAAGAAGACCGGTAAGATGATGGTAGCCGCATGTATGCTTGCGGGACTGCCGTTTATTCCCGGTACGGTTTCAGCGTCCGAACTTCAGACACAAATGATGTCTGTTCAAATGGAAAGTACGACATTAAAAGAACTTTTCGATTTGATCGAGGAAAAATTTAATTACACGTTCCTTATCCGTAACAATGACATCAATCTGAATGAGCGTATCTCAATCGACATGTCGAACCGCTCGGTCGAGGAGATTTTGACGACGGCGCTGAAAAATCAGCATGCTGATTTTGTTGTAAACAACAATAGGATTGTTGTTTACAAGTCATCTTCTAATCCAAATGAATGGAGAAACGCGGAGAGAATGGTGGCGCAGCAGACGATTACGATTTCAGGTACCATTGTTGACGCGGTGACGGGTGAGCCGGTAATCGGCGCGAACGTGCTTGTGAAAGGCACTACGAACGGTACCAGTACCGATTTCGATGGAAAGTTTAGTTTGGAAGCTCCGGCCGGAGCTACTTTGGTCGTTTCTTACATCGGTTATGTGAACCATGAGGTTAAAGCGACTAGTGCTCCGATGACTATCCGTATCAAGGAAGACACTCAGAACCTTGAGGAGGTGGTTGTTGTTGGTTACGGCGTGCAAAAAAAGGAAAGCTTGACGGGTGCCATGCAGGTGGTGAGCAACGAGAAATTGTTGGATGCCACTAGCCCTACGGTCGAGAACTTATTGTCTGGTAAGGCTCCGGGCGTGCAGGTTACTTCGGGTGGTGGTCAGCCGGGCGCTGCCGGTAAGGTGGTGATCCGTGGTAAGTCTACGGTAAACGGTAGCACGGACCCTCTTTGGATCGTGGATGGCGTAATCGTCGGTACGGATGCGGGTAGCTTGAACCCGGCTGATATCGAGTCTATGTCTATCTTGAAGGATGCCGCTTCAACCGCTATCTATGGTTCTCAAGGAGCGAACGGCGTTATCGTGGTGACTACGAAGAAAGGTAAGATCGGAAAAGCTACGATCAACGCTTCCGTAAAGATGGGTGTGAACCAGTTGCACCGTGGAAACATGAATATGATGAACGGCGAGGAATTATATGATTATTATAAATCTTTCGCTAATCAAGACGCCCTTCCGAGTTATTTTACGGAGGATTTGCGCAACCGTAACTTCGACTGGTGGAAAGAGGGTACGCATCTGGGCTTCGCTCAAGACTATAACGTATCTGTTTCCGGTGGCTCAGAGAAGATCAAGACGTATACATCCGTTGGTTACTATAATGAGGATGGTGCCGTGAAAGGATATGACTACAAGCGTTATAACTTACGTTTCAATGTGGATTACCAAGCGACGGATTGGTTGACTATCAAACCTAAAGTATGGGCTACCCGTAGCGACGTGATGGACCAGCAGCAAGATCTAGGCGCTATCATGTACGTTAATTTCCCTTGGGACTCCCCGTATGACGAGAATGGCGACTTGATCCAGCAATACAGGCCGACCGATTGGGTGAATAGCGATGCTACAAATTACTTGTATGACCTGCAATGGAATTATGAGAAGAAAACTTCCTATGAGTTTATGGGAAACTTTGACTTCGATATCAAGTTTACCGATTGGTTGACTTTTGCGTCCGTGAATAGCTATAAATATAATAACATTCTTTTCAAAGGCTATAACGATCCTCGCTCTAAGGCAGGAGAGGCCGACAATGGATTGTTGCAAGATAAGACCACAACTTCTTATCGGGTATATAGCAACCAATTGCTTCGTTTTAATAAGGTGTTCGATAAACATTCCATCAATGCGATATTGGCTTATGAGTGGAACTCTTATACCCGGGAAATCAAGGATCAGACAGCGGCTAGTTTCGCTCCGGGTTTCTCCGTGGCAGATGTAGCGACAACTCCTAAGACAATAAAAGGATCGCAAGAGGAATGGGCTGTACAATCCTATTTGTTCAATGCCAATTATGCGTATGACAATCGTTATTTATTGTCTTTCTCTTTCCGCCGAGATGGTGCCTCAAACTTTGGTGAGGATGCTAAATATGGTAATTTCTTCTCTGTTAGTGGTGGTTGGAATATCCATCAGGAGGAATTTTTCAAGGCAAAGGATTGGGTACAGCAATTGAAGTTGCGCGCTAGCTATGGTTCTGTAGGTAATCGTCCTACTGAGCTGTATTCGCAGTATACTTTGTATGCTATGTCTACGGGATACAACGGTGATCCGGGTGCGGTAATTGCTCAAAAAGAAAATAAGAACTTGACATGGGAGAAAACCTATACGGCGGGGGTAGGGATCGACGCTATCTTGTTCGATCGTCTGACTATTAATTTGGATTATTACAATAAGAAAACAACCGATTTGCTTTATAAAGTGCCTCTGCCCGGTGTGACAGGTATCACGGGTATCTATCGTAACGTTGGTTCTGTTAAGAATAATGGTTTCGAGGTTTCATTAGGTGTGGACATCTTGAAAGGTGGTGATTGGAATTGGAGCGTTGCCGCTAACTTGGGCTTGAACCGTAATAAGATCACAGAATTGTATGGTGGTAAGAGCGAGATTATTACTGCCAACGCAGGAACAAGCTATTACATCTATATGGATAAGATCTTGACTCCGGGTCAGGATGTGGATACTTGGTATGGAACTGAATGGGCTGGCGTAGATCCGCAAACAGGAGCTCCGTTGTGGTATACAACAAATGAGAAAGGAGAACGCATAACAACTTCTGATTATAGCGAGGCTTCCAAGCACCAGACTATATTAGGAAAATTAAGCCCTGACTTCTACGGTGGTTTCTCTACAAATCTATCTTGGAAGAATATCGATTTATCCGCAGTCTTCGGTTATTCGGTAGGAGGTGAGATTTACAATTATGACCGTTCTATGTATGATAGTGATGGTGCTTATGTAAACTATAATCAAATGAATTTAAGGGATGATTGGAATCGCTGGGAAAAACCGGGCGATATCGCTACCCATCCAAAAGCTGAATATGGTAATAAGAGCCAATCCAGCAAGGGATCTTCCCGTTACTTGGAGGATGCGAGCTATTTACGTTTGCGTAGCTTGACATTAGGCTATACGTTACCTTGGAAGATCCAATATGTAGACAATGTCCGTCTTTCTTTCTCGGGTGAGAACTTGTTTGTTCTTTCGGGGTTCTCTGGAGTGGATCCGGAACTTCCCGCTGAGGTAGGAAGCCAATACAAGGCTGGTTCGGTTGGTGTGGCCATTTCTCCGTACCCACAAGCCCGTAAATTTATGTTTGGTTTAAATGTTACATTTTAATTAAAGGAATAAGAATGAAAAAAATAGCTATAGTGGCTCTTGCGGCAGCGGCCACATTTATAACAAGCTGTGATATCGAACGTATGCCTTATGATAAGTATACGGAGGACAAGATCATGGAAGATAAGGATGCTGCGGTTGATGTCTTATTAAACGGTTGCTACGCTAAATTGAAAACTGCATCTGAGCATTTACACTATTGTGGAGAGTTCCCCGGGGATAACGTTTGCAAGGATAAGCCGACCACAAATCCATTCGGTACTTACTTTACTTATCAGCATACCGTTAATAATGGTGGGCTTTCTACGGTTTGGAACAGTGCTTATAATATCATCTCGCAGACAAGTTCTTTAATGAAGATGATCAATGAGAATGAATCTCCAGAGTTGAACCAAAAGTTGGGTGAGGCCTATTATATGCGTGGCATGATGTATTTTTATCTGTGTCGTGTGTTTGGCCGTCCTTATTATCAAGAACCGGAGAAGAATCTGGGTGTACCTATTGTGAATGGTATGCCTGAGGATATGGATAACCTGGATCTTCCGGATCGTTCTTCCGTGAAAGATACGTATGAGCAAGTTCTGTCTGACTTGAAAAAGGCAGAAGAGTTGATGTCTGATTTTAAGTCGCCCGCCTATGCCTCAAAGTATGCGGCTCAAGCCTTGTTGGCCAAGGTTTATATGTATATGAGTGGTACTTTTGAGAATCCGAATAAGGAATACGCTCAATTATCTTATAATTATGCGAATGAGGTAATCGAGAGTAATCAATTCTCCTTATTGAGTCGTTCGACGTTTATGACATATAATGAGCTTGCTCCGGATGCGGCTTCTCAAACGGAGACTATTTTTGCCGTGAAATTCATTGCTTCGGATTGGGATGATTGGGGTAGCCCGTTAGGTAGTATGTATGCGGAGATTGATGGTCAAGGCTGGGGTGAGGTATACGCTAGCGCTAAATACATGGATTTGCTGCATGAGACAGGTAAAAATACGGATGCCCGCGAGGCTTTTATCCATCCACAATATAAGAAGAATGATGCGGGAGATCAAATTCCGGCTTTCCGTTTCGTCGCTAACTTGTATACGGACGGAAAGATTTCCGGTTATGTATATCGTCAGGGTGAGACAAAGGAAGTAGGTGGTAAGTTAATCGCTACCGTGGATGATGAAGAGTACACATTAACTCCCGTAGATGTGGATAATAAACGTTATTCTATTAGTTATAAGGGAAAAACTTATGTCGGTGATTATGATTACCTGATGTTAGAAAGCCAAGGTAATCCGAAATTCTATAGTTATAAATGCTCTAAGCAAGAAGGTTATCCCCACCTTTATTCACCGGTTATCTCTCGCTTAGGTGAGTTATACCTGATTCGCGCCGAGGCTAGCGCTAAATTAGGAAACTATACAAAAGCATTAGCCGATTTGAATACCGTTCGTACCCGTTCCTTACCTAACGCCGGATATAAATCTTTGGATGCGACAAACGCTCATGAGCTTATCATGAAAGAACGTCAGTTGGAATTAGCTTACGAGGCTGACCGTGGTTTTGATGTATATCGTGTAGGCGATACGATGAAACGTCATTACCCGGGATTCCATGACGGCGTGCCTGAATATCCTGCTACCAGCCCGTTGGCTATCCAGTATATTCCGCAGTCTGAGATTAACGCTTATCCGGGTACATTAACTCAGAATCCGTAATAAGCGATGAATAAGTATTGTATAATGAGTGTGTTGGCAGGGTTTTCCTTGCCAACAACTTTAATAGCTCAATCAGCTCCCCGGCAACCTAACGTGGTGATCATCGTGGCCGATGATCTCGGGTATGGTGATCTAAGCTGTTACGGGGCTCATCGCATACAGACTCCGGGAATGGATCGTATCGCAAATGAAGGCATACGCTTTACGCAAGGTTATTGTACGGCGGCTACTTCTACCCCCAGCCGGTATTCCTTGCTTACCGGATTATATCCTTGGACAAATAGGGATGCCAAAATACTTCCCGGCAATGCGGCTCTGATTATCAATACTCAACAGGTTACCTTGCCGAAGGTGATGAAGCAAGCGGGCTATGTCACCGGCTCGGTCGGCAAATGGCATCTAGGATTAGGTGACGGGGTGGTAGACTGGAACAAGCTGGTTTATCCCGGAGCGAAAGAGATCGGTTACGACTATTCTTTTATCCAAGCTGCTACTAATGACCGGGTTCCCTGTATCTTTATCGAGAATGGGAGAGGTGTAAACCTCGATCCGAACGATCCTCTCTATGTCAGTTATAAGGAGAATTTCCCCGGGGAACCGGAAGGATAATCCTGAATTACTGAGAATGCTCCCGAGTGTCGGGCATGCCGGCGCTATCGTAAACGGTGTACCTCGAATTGGTTTCCAGAAAGGAGGCAAGACCGCCCAATGGAAAGATGAGGATATGGCAGAGTTGTTCCTTGAGAAGGCGAAAGGTTTTATGAAAGAGAATAAGGATAAACCTTTCTTCCTGTACTATGGCTTGCATCAACCGCATGTACCTCGTGTTCCGAACGAGAGATTCGCGGGTAAGTCGGGGATGGGACCTCGTGGAGATGTTATCTTGGAAGCGGATTGGTGCGTGACCGAATTCTTGAAGGAAATGGATAAGTTGGGGCTAACGGAAAATACGTTAGTTGTTTTCACTAGCGATAACGGACCGGTTCTGGATGACGGTTATCAAGATCAAGCCGTGGAATTGGTAGGGGATCATAAGATGGCCGGACCGCTTCGTGGAGGAAAGACGAGCTTGTATGATGGTGGGACCTGTATCCCGTTCATGCTTCGTTGGCCTGCGGAAGTTAAGCCGGGCGCTGTGTCGGATGCCTTGGTTTGCCAGATGGATTTGTTAGCCTCGCTGTCGGCGTTGATCGGACAGACCTATTCTGATAAGGTAGATAGCCAAAACACCTTGCCTGTCTTTCTAGGAAAAGGTGGTAATGGGCGAAAGGAACTTGTCTTGGAAGGTTATTTCAATTATGCGCTACGTGATGGTGATTGGGTCATGGTCCCACCATATCCGGATACCTATGGCGACGCGGAGGAGGCTGCCTTTGCCGGAAATAGTAACTGTTATCAATTATATAATGTAAAGGAAGACATCGGTCAGCAAGTTAATTTGGCGGAAAAAGAACCTAAAAGACTTCGACAGATGATGATGACCTTCGAGAGGCTAAAAAGGGAAACCGGAAAGATAACGAACTTTTAGTCTTGGACTCTTTATTTTTCAAAATACTCAATAACGTTTTGATTGAGAAAATATTTTTTTAATTTTGTATCCTCAAAACACAAACTAATTTATAAAATATATGGAAAACACTCGTCGTTCATTCCTTAAGAAAGTATCTGCCGCCGGTATTGGTGCCGCAGGCTTGGCAATGGCCGGAAACGCCGGAGCTACAACCGGCGTGATTATTTTGATTACGGCACTGATTGTTAGCCATGAGATCAGTGGCAGAAAAAAACAGCCGGTAAAGATGATGGTAAATTACGTTTCGGTTTCATCGGAACGGGTTCTAGATGCCATGAGCATATTAATAATGTATTGGCGATCCCCGGTAATAAGATCGTAGCGATTTGCGATATCCAACAGGGGCCGATCGATAGAACCTTGAAACATATCGCTAAATTTAATGTCCCTGCTCCGAAAGTTTACAAAGGGGGTGAACGTGAATTTGAGAATATGTTGAACAACGAGGAGTTTGATTGCGTGATCATCGCAAGTCCTTGGGAATGGCACGTACCGATGTCTGTCGCCGCTATGAAGGCTGGTGTTCCTTATGTAGGCGTGGAGGTTTCTGCGGCTAATACGATCGAGGAATGTTGGGATTTGGTAAACGTTTCGGAAGCTACCGGAAGCCATTTGAATATCATGGAGAACGTATGTTATCGTCGTGACTGTATGGCTGCGTTGAATATGGTCCGCCAAGGTTTGTTCGGCGAGATCTTGCATGGTGGTTGTGGTTATGAGCATGACTTGCGTGAGGTGAAATTCAACGATGGAACTCATTACAACTATGTACCGGGCAGTGGTGATCTTCGTATGGGCCCGACGGCTTTCGCCGAGGCTCAATGGCGTACGAACCATTCCGTACATCGTAATGGCGATATCTATCCGACTCACGGTATCGGACCGATAGCTCATTGTATGGATATCAATCGTGGTAACCGTTTCCTTTCTTTATCCGCTATGGCTACTCAATCTCGTGGATTGCATAAGTTTATCGTGGATAATGGGGGTGAGAATCATCCGTTGGCGAAGGTCAACTTCAATTTGGGAGATATCGTGACTTCTATGATTAAGTGTTCTAATGGACAAACGATCATCGTAACCCATGATACGAATTCTCCTCGTCCTTATTCATTAGGTTTCCGTGTTCAGGGAACTGAGGGTTTATGGATGAATGATGGCGATCATGTATATGTACAAGGAAAGTCTAAGCCTCATCGTTGGGATGATTCCGATGAATGGTTCAAGAAATATGATCATAAATTGTGGGCTTCCTTAGAGTCTCAAGCTGCTGAGGCCGGACACGGTGGTATGGACTATATCATGATGTACGACTTGATCGACGCTATCCGTAATAAGAAACCGGCTCCAATGGACTGCTATGACGCTGCCGCTTGGAGCGCTATCTCCGGCTTGTCGGAGATGTCAATCGCTCGTGGCGGTGCTTTGGTAGACTTCCCGGATTTCACCCGTGGGCAATGGATTCACCGTCAACCGCAATTCGCTTTGTAATAGATTTTCATAAAATACTAGGGAAGGATGTCTTTGTTAAAGGCATCCTTTTCTTTTTTATATACATTTTTCTTGTCTCTTCGAGTATTATGATTATTTTTGTCACTCAAGTTAATCTATTCTATCTAAATTTTAAATTCGTACTATGAAGACAAACAGAAGAGACTTCCTGAAGACTCTTGGAGGAATCGCGGCATTTACGATTGTACCGCGCCACGTGTTGGGTAATGGATTCATCGCTCCAAGTGATCAATTAACAAAAGGAATTATCGGTACAGGTGGTATGGGCCGTGGACATGTGGACTATGCCGGGACTCGTCTTGTCGCCGTGTGTGACGTCGATAAGAATCATCTGGAGCTAGGTAAACAGTTGGTAAAGGATAAGATTGCCGCATACCATGATTTTCGTGATTTGATTCTAGATCCCAATGTAGATATCGTTCATATAGCTACGCCTCCTCACTGGCATGGTATCATGTCTGTCGAGGCCGCTAAAGCAGGAAAAGATATTTGGTGTGAGAAGCCTATGACCCGTACGATCGGGGAGGGTAAACGGGTAATGGAAGCGATGAAGCAATACGGGCGTATGTTCCGCTTGAACACTTGGTTCCGTTTCGCTGACCCGTTCTATGGACTGGGCACTCCAGTGAAACCTTTGAAGAAACTGGTTCAAAGTGGTATGTTGGGCTGGCCGCTAAAGGTAACGATCAGCAAGCATACCGGTTTCGACTGGAAGTTCTATTGGGTTGGTAAAGAATATCTGGAACCGCAATCGGTGCCTAGTGAGCTGGATTATGATTTCTGGTTGGGGCCGGCTCCTTACAAACCTTATAACCCGCATCGTGTGCATCAGACATTCCGTGGATACTGGGATTATGACGGCGGTGGTTTAGGGGATATGGGACAGCATTATATTGACCCTGTACAATATTTTCTAGGAAAAGATAATACCAGCCCGGTTAAGGTAGAGGTGGATGCTCCGCAACAACATCCGGACGCCGTGGGTACTTGGCGCTCGATTACGTATACCTATGAGGATGGTTGCCAGATCGTACTTTGGGGAGGTGATTACGGGGATCCGAACACACCTTATATTTCCGGACCGAACGGGAATGTTTATAAGAATTTCGTATGTGATATCCCGGATTGGGAGAAAAAGTTATCCGATTATCCCGAACCTGAGCCACAGGTTACCGACTTTATCGAGTGCGTAAAGACTCGTCAGCCTTTTGCCTTGAATGAGCGTAATGGCTTCCGTTCCGCTACGATCGTGAATATGGGTGCCGTAGCCCTTCGTTTGAATCGTACGCTTCACTTTGATCCCGTAAAACTGGAATTTATTAATGATGAGGCCGCTAATCGTTTGTTGGATCAGCCGATGAGAGCGCCTTGGAACATTTAAATACATACACATATGAAAAAAGTATATATATCAATTGCCAGCTTATTGTTGTGCGGTAGCATGTTAATGGCTCAAAGCCCGGCTAATCGTACATCGAAGACGATCGTTGCCGATGTACTGGCACAGATGCCGGCGGAGCAACAAGCTGAATATAACAAATTAATTAATGACTTAAGCTCCACTGGCGAGGAAGGGGTCTTGATGTTGATTAACAAGATTAACGCTCCGGGAAAAGGCAGTAACTCGAACGTGGATTATGCGTTAAGCGGATTGACTCACTACGTGATGGCGAAAGGTGAGGAAAATGCCCGTCTAGCAACAGCCAACGCATATTTGAAAGCCTTGGATAAGGTGAGCGACCGGGAGACAAAGGCTTTTATTATCCGGCAGCTTCAATTACTGGGAAAAGATGAGTGTGTGGATACGCTGGCTAGCTATTTGAACGATGAGAGCCTAAGCGGTCCTGCTGCCCGTGCGTTATCCGCTATCCGTACCGATAACGCTAAGAAGGTTTTGGTGGCTTCCTTGATGCGTCGTTCCGGTACTCCGAAGACGCAAAAGGATATTATCCGTGCGATCGCTGACGTGCAAATCGCTGATGCGGAAAATGTATTGAAAGTGATGCTTAGTTCCAGCGATGAGAATATGCAGAAAGAGGTTCTTTATGCGTTGAGTCGTGTAGGTTCTAAAGCTTCTCTAGGCGATTTAGCCGCCGCTGCCGAGAAAGCCGGTTATAAAATGGAAAAGACCGGGGCGAATGAGGCGTATATCGCTTTGATTAAACGTGTCCTTGAGCAAGGCGATACCAAAGATGCGGAGAAAGCAGCGAATGATTTATTGAAGAAGTCTACGAAAGCAGGTATGACACAGACCCGTGAGGCCGCTCTTCAGATTCTATTGGCCGCTAAGCCGGAAGCCGCTACGAAGAATTTATTATCGGCTTTGAAAGATACGGATAAAGGATACCGTAATGCGGCTTTGAACTTCGCTTCGGGTTTCGCTGATCAAAATGTTTATATCGAGGTCATGAAACACATGTTAAAGGCGAAGCCGGAAGTCAAGGTAGATATCTTGAACTGGATAGGCCGTGAAAGCAAATGCCCGTCTAAACATGACGTGATCAAGAATCTGGAACTTCGTTTTGATCTACCAGCGAGACAAGTTCTTTTGGACCAATTGAAAGATAAGGATTTCTATGTGCAACAGGCCGCTGTTTGGGCTTTGGTTAAAATCGGTGATAAGAGTGTCATTCCTGTGCTGGCGGATTTGTTGAAGAGCAATGACAAGCAAGTGATTTTATTGGGTCAAGATGCTTTGATGGCATTTAACGGCGATATTGATCAAGCAGTCGCTAAAGTGATCCCGTCCGCTTCCGATGCCGGAAAAATCGCTGGTTTGGAGCTGTTGGCGATACGTATGGCCGATGCGAATCTAAATACGGTACTGGATCAGATTAAATCCGGCTCCTCAGAGGTGAAGAAAGCCGCTTATACCGCATTGAAAGATGTAGTATCCGAGAAAGATTTCACTTTATTGTGCGGAATGTTGGAGACTGCGGAGGCTTCAGCTGTCGCTCCGCTTCAAGATGCGATCATTGCCGCTATCTCTAAACAACCGGCGGCAACTCAAGTATCTAACGTGAATCGTCGTATGATACAAGCGGGGGACAGCAAGAGATATCTTTATTATAAGGTCTTATCAGCGACTGGCGAGAAAGAGGCTTTGGCTACAATCGTGGAAGGATTGAATAAAGGGAATGGAGCGGCCAAGGATGCGGCTCTTGACGCTTTGTTGGCATGGAAGGGTATTGAGGCTGCCGATGAACTATTTAAGGTTTGCCAATCAGCCTCTTCCGATCAAGTATTCGACAGGGCGTTAAAGCGTTATGTGCAGTTGGTATCTAATCCGGCATTTACGAGAGAGAATCGTTTGTTGAGCTTGCGGAAAGTCATGGAGATCGCCCGGACGAGTGAGCAAAAGGCTCTTATTTTACGTCAGATCCAACGGGCGGATACCTTCTTGGCATTGATGTATGCGTCGGAATTCTTGGATTCAAGCGATGCGGCTGTTCGTTCTGCGGCTGTTTATGCGGTTTGGAATATCGCTCGTAACCATCCGGAATATAAGGGTGACAATGTGAAGGCAATCTTGAAACGTGTTTTGACCATGTTTGACGGGGAAGACGCTCGTTATGATATCGATGCCTTGAAGCAACATTTGGATGCGATGCCGGACGAGGTCGGATTTGTCTCTATCTTTAATGGTAAGGATTTAACGGGTTGGAAAGGTTTGGTCGAGAATCCGATCGCCCGCGCGAAAATGAAACCGGCTCAATTGGCGAAAGCGCAGGAGAAGGCAGATGAGAATATGCGTCGTGACTGGAAAGTGGAGAATGGCCTGTTAGTATTTGACGGTACTGGGTACGATAACCTATGTACGGAAAAGCAATATGGTGATTTCGAGATGTATGTGGATTGGATGTTGGATCCGAAAGGCCCTGAGGCTGATGCCGGTATTTATCTGCGTGGTACTCCTCAAGTCCAGATCTGGGATACTTCTCGGGTAAATGTTGGTGCGCAAGTAGGTTCCGGTGGCTTGTACAACAATCAGGTAAACGAGAGCAAGCCTTCGAAAGTGGCCGACAATAAATTGGGTGAATGGAATTCCTTCTATATTAAGATGGTTGGTGACCGTGTGACGGTTGTCTTGAACGGAGAAAAAGTGGTAGATAACGTGATTCTGGAAAACTATTGGGATCGCAAGCTC
>ERZ840517.2752-NODE-2752-length-14889-cov-3.099838_pt1 | contig 14889 bp, 12 predicted proteins | sample MGYA00519876_ERZ840517 | MGnify/ENA primary metagenome ERZ840517 (study PRJEB31850, sample SAMEA3708882) | human gut metagenome | biome: human gut; feature: human-associated habitat; material: faeces | place: China | collected 2014 ... | reverse complement strand
GGTCGGCACGCGTGTGGCAGTGCGGTTAGGGGACTGCACCAGACGCTCAAGTTAGACACGCGCCCTAAACGGAGCGCCGGCTCTTAGAAACAGCCCGGTGGGCTGTTTCAACCACCGTGGCTTTGCCGCAGCAAAGCGAATCCACCACCGGACGGGCAGGCACGCGTGTGGCAGTGCGACCATGGGCGGCAATAGCCAGTCCCGGCAGGCACACGCCCAATCCGAAGGAAAGAGCGGTCGTTCGATGATGAAATCTACCAGCACGGACCGTTTGTAACGATATATTGCCGTTTGCGACGTTATCTCGCAGGGGCGCACACACCCACCGCAGTGGGCGTCCAGCGAGCAACCGCCGTAGGCGGCTCTTAGCGAGCCGGAGTGTGCGCCCGCATACCAATAATTAGGGCGAACACTGTTCGCCCTACGGGATATATGGTGCAAAACCATGTCTCTCAACAAACAAGCGCTCCGGTTTCATCACTTGACAAAACCGGAGCGTCCGTTTATTATACTGATATAAGAACGGCTCTCACGTGTCAGGTGCGGTCGTTCCCCGAACAAGTTTAGAGCTTGAGGAAAACGCCGCTGCCTTTTTAGGTGGCGGTTATTTCTTGAGGTTCAAAATACCGAAGACAACCGTCGCAAGCAGCATCAGAAGCGTAAGTACCTCCATTGTTGTCATGCGCGTCACCCCCTTAATGCAGGGGAATAACCTCGCCGTTCCATATCAGCAACTTCATTATAGCATACATGGTTTCATACTGTGTCAATAAACCGCTCTTCGGGGCGGCTTTTGTGTATTTCCCCCGTATTTCAATCACATAAACCCCAAAACAGGCACCCCTCTCGGTGTGCCTGTTTTCCGTATATTACTCTCTATCCTGCGACCCGCTGTCTCCTACCACAGAATCAGCAGATCGGATATTGTACTTGCCGCGATGATGACGATCCAGCAGACAAGCGGTGCTGCCCACTCTGCCCTTCCCTCGCCTGTCGGCGCGAGCTTGGGGCACGCTCTCATCAGCAGCTTTGCCGCCGCGAAGCCGAGCGCGCCGCCGAGGGTATTCAGCAGCAGATCATCTGCCGAGGTTACGCCGCCCGCCACAAGCTGTATCAGCTCGATGCTGAGCGAGGTGCCGAAGCACCACCATATCGTCCGGCCCGCCCGCTCGAACCACCGCCAGAACAGCGGCAGGAACAGCCCGAGCGGAAACAGCAGCGCGATATTTCCGGCAATGTTCACGAACGCGCTCAGTCCGACCGCGTTTTTGTCCGTCAGCACGGAAATCATATCCGCAAACGGAATCAGCTCCAGCCTTGGCTGCGGCAGATGGCCAACGAGCAGCTGCGCCAGTGAAGGACCGGTAAACAGTCCCACGCCCGCAAGGTACATCAGCAGGAGCAGCGTGCCGATGCTACCGCGCTTTCTCATCCGACGGCCACTTCCGTCGTATAGGCAACATCTCCGCTCTGTGCAGACTCGACGCCGTTTTCCGCGTCCTTCTCCGCCTGTGCACGGTATTTCTCGATGATATCCTTCGGATAATCCTCTTCGGTGTAGCCTGCGCTTGCGTTCCACTCATCGCCCTTTTCGTCCGTGGAGGTCACGGATACGTCGCTGCGGGTAAACTGCTGCATAACGCCGTACGCCATCGCATCGCTGCCGTACAGATTCATTGCGTCAATGTTGACCGCATTCTTGAGCAGCGCGTCGATGTCTGCTCTGTCGGTCACCTGCACGCCCTGCCAGATGTCTTTATCCGGCAGATAGATGCTCAGTGTAATCAGCTTTACGTTTTTCGCGCTGATGGCCTTGGGAACGATATTGGCGTACTTTTTGATAAGTGCAAGCGTCTTTACGTCCTTGTCGGTCACGCATACGGCACCCTCGCTGTAATAATCGTCGTTGTTCTGCTGCGAGAATTCCATGCGCAGCACCGGCATGGCATCACCGGTGTGGGTCAGCGTCTCTGCCTTGAGCGTGTCAATGATCTCCTGTGCCTTCTGCGAGTCGCTGAGTGTGCCGACGCCGTTGTAGCCGTCACCGTTGGTGTAGAAAACAATGTTGCGGTGATAACCCTCGTTGACCTCGCCGAGCGCAAACAGCGACCACGCCTTCTGCTTGTACTCTGCGGACTGGTAAATCTGCTTTTTGAGCGTGAACACTTCGTCTGTGGCCGGCAGCTCATACGAACGGCTCTTCACCTTGCCGTTCTTCAGCTTGAAGGTGACGGTGATGCACGCCTTCTGTGCATTTTCATCCGTATTATTCAGGCTTTCCACGCCGAGCGCCGCCAGCTGCCGCGCTGCCGCGATGTTTTCCGGCTCACTGAGCAGTGCCGATTCACCGACGTAACCCATCGGCGCTGCCGCTGCAATGCTGCCCTCATCCGGCAGCCACTTGTCGTAGCCGAACACGTCGGACTGCATGGTCAGCAGACCCGCACACAGCACCGCAAGGATGATAACCAGCTGCAGCGGCTTGCGGAAGATGGCGCGGAAGTCGAACGCGTAAATGATCTCCACCACGCAGTGGAAAATGACCGTGCCGAGCACCAGACCGACCCAGAACCACAGCTCGGATTCGTAGACCAGCATTTTGAAAATCTCAGCGAACGCCGTACCCATAACCACGCAGATAATAATCTTGACGGGCAGCTTTGCGGGCTTAAATGCCAGTGCCGTGCCCGCCCGCTCGCTCTTGCGGATGCGGAACAGGAACAGTGCCAGTGCGGTGACAACGATCGCCGCAACCGCATAGCCGATCAGCAGACCGATAGCACTCGACTCCTGCAGCCCGGCGGAGTAATCCATCGTATAGACAGGCTCCACTGCCCAGCTATGCATTTTCGTGCCGTTTACGCCGAAATACTGAATCAGCGGTGCAAATTTACTGCAGAACAGCAGCGAAGTCATGGAGGCATCCGTCACATAGGTCTGGAAGAACATGCTCTTGAGACCCTGCCACAGTGCGGTTACGAGCGTCGGTCCGAAGTACACCAACAGACCGAGCAGCAGCGTGATGACCGTGTTGCCGCACAGGATGGTCGTAACAGCCGCCATCGCGTACAGCAGGAAGAAGAAAATGACGTTGGATGCGATCACGCCGATGAGCGAGGCATTGACTGCTTCCTCGAAGCCCATTGCACATGCGCCGACAATGCTCAGTGCATGCAGCACGAGGTACGGCACCAGCGCACACAGCGCACCGGTCGCGTAGTTTACCGCGAACAGGCGGCTGCGCGAAATCGGCAGGCTGTGATAGAAATCCACCTTGCGGCGATTGTGCAGGTACGCGAACATGCTCACACCGCAGGTGACCGCCAGAATGATGACGGCCAGCTTGACAAACATATTCTGTCCGCCGAGCATCTCACCGACGCTCTCCACATATCCCTGCCAGCTTGCCGCAGCATCTGCCGCACTCAGATTGACCAGATCCTGCTTATGTGCCGACAGGCTGTGCTGCGCCGTCATAATCACCGGCAGCAGCTGTGCCATAAAGAATCCCACCGTGGACAGCACGATGGCCCACAGATTGCGTTTCATGCAATCCCGCACGAGACCCTTAGAACAGGAGTTTCTTGACATCATAGCCTGCCACCTCCGTTTCATTGATAAAGATTTCCTCCAGCGTCAGCGGGAGCATTTCGCAGAAGGTCGGGTTCAGCGCGTTCACCCTGGCGAGCAGCTCTTCCCGGCTGCCGCGCGCCGTAATCGTGTACAGCGAACCGCGCTGCTCCTTGTGCAGAATGTCAAAGCCTTCCCACGCGGAATCCGGCAGCGGATTCGGGAAAATGCACTGCATTTTGTACATACCGAGCTTCATGTCGTCCAGATCGCGCGAGAACAGGATGCCGCCGCGATGCAGCAGACCGACATGGTCGCAGATGTCCTCCAGCTCACGCAGGTTATGCGAGGCGATGATGGGCGTCAGACCTCTGTCCGCCACATCCTCGGCAAACAGGCTCTTTACCGTCTGGCGAACGACCGGGTCGAGACCATCGAACGTCTCATCGCAGAATAAGTAGTCCGTGCCGCTGCATACGCCGCAGATGACCGAAACCTGCTTTTTCATGCCCTTGGAGAACGTCCGCAGCTTGCGGTTTTCGTCCAGACCGAAGCCGTTCATCAGCTTGCGGTAGCGCGCTTCATCGAATTTGCTGTAAAAGCGCTTGTAGTAGTTTTTCATTTCCTTCGGTGTGCTGTTCGGGAAGAAAAACTGCTCATCCGAGATGAAGAAAAACCGTTCCTTCATCGCAATGTTCTCGAAAATGTCCTCTCCGTCGATCTGCACCGTGCCCTCATCCGGCTGCAAAATGCCGGCCAGCATGCGCAGGAACGTGGACTTGCCCGCGCCGTTCGAGCCGATCAGGCCGTAGACCGAACCGTCCTTGACTTCCGCGCAGATGTGATCGACCGCCGTGATGTCCTCAAACCGCTTGGTCGCGTTGGTTGCCGTAATCATGTTCCGCTCTCTCCTTTCCTCTCTACCCAGCCGCGCAGCTGCTCCTCGGTCGCCCCGAGCGAGCGCGCCTGACCGGCCAGTGCGGTAATCTGCTCACCCAGTTCGTTAAGCCTCTGGGAACGCAGCACCGCTGCATTGTCCGATATAAAATTTCCCCGTCCTTTTGCGGCGTTGATCACACCGCGGCGTTCCAGCTCTCCGTAAGCGCGCTGTATTGTGTTCGGGTTGATCGACAGTTCCATCGCAAGCTGCCGTACACTGGGCAGCTGGGTGTCCGCCGGCAGTGCCCCACGCAAAGCCAGTCCCTCAATGCCGTCCACCACCTGTTCATAGATGGGTCGGGCATCCCGATAGTCGATTTTAATCACCTGACGCGCCTCCTTTCCTTTTGTTGATTTGAGAGTGTATCAACTGTACTGTGTGTTTTAGTACAGTTAGAATATAACACGAACCAGACGGTATGTCAAGCATAATTTGTAGTTAGGCGTTAACGTGATAGAGGGCCTTACCGTAGAGTGTGCCGAGGTCGTGCCCCAGGGCACCCTACAATTATATTCCTGCTATCCGAAAACTTTCCGAACATTTTTTGCATTCGTGCAAAAGAAAAAGGGCGCACAATGTGCTCCCTGCGGAGAACCATCCCTTCGCGGTTATTCTCCATTTTCAATTCTCCATTATTTCCATTTCCACTCGCGGACTTCCGGCATATCCTCACCGTACTCGTTGATATACTGCTGATGCTGCACCAGCTTATCGCTCATCTTCTGGTAGAGGTACGCGCCGCGGTTGCCAAGCTGCGGCAGGCGCAGCAGAACGTCCTTGACGAGGTGGAAGCGGTCGATATCATTCTGCACGCGCATATCGAACGGCGTGGTGATGGTGCCCTCCTCCCTGTAGCCGCGAACGTGCAGGTTGCGGTTATGACGGCGGTAGGTCAGCTCATGGACAAGCGTCGGGTAGCCGTGGAAGGCGAAGATGATCGGCTTATCCTTGGTGAACAGCATGTCGTACTCGGCGTCGGACAGGCCGTGCGGATGCTCCCGCTCGGGCTGCAGCTTCATCAGGTCAACCACGTTGACAACGCGAACCTTGAGTTCGGGCAGCTCTTCCCGCAGGATGGATACGGCAGCCAGCGTTTCGAGCGTCGGCGTCTCGCCGCAGCACGCCATAACAACGTCCGGTTCTGCGCCCTGATCGTTGGACGCCCACTCCCAGATGCCGATGCCCTGGGTGCAGTGCTGCACAGCCTGCTCCATGGTCAGCCACTGCGGACGCGGATGCTTGGAAGCCACGATGACGTTGACATAGTTGCGGCTCTTGATGCAGTGATCGAAGCAGCTGAGCAGGCAGTTTGCATCGGGCGGCAGGTACAGACGGACAACATCCGCCTTTTTGTTGGCGATGTGGTCAAGGAAACCCGGGTCCTGATGGGTAAAGCCGTTGTGATCCTGCTGCCATACGTTGGAAGCCAGAATCAGGTTGAGCGACGCGATCGGCTGACGCCACGGCAGGCCGTTGCAGACCTTGAGCCACTTGGCGTGCTGTGCCGCCATCGAGTCGATAATGCGGATGAACGCCTCATAGCTTGCGAAAAAGCCGTGACGGCCGGTCAGCAGATAGCCCTCGAGCCAGCCCTCGCACATGTGCTCGGACAGCATGCCGTCCATCACGCGGCCGCTTGCGGACAGGAATTCGTCGGTGTCCAGACGCTCGGCGTTCCACTCGCGGTCGGTGACCTCGAAAATGTGGCTCAGGCGGTTGGACATGGTCTCGTCCGGGCCGAATACGCGGAAGTTGCGGCTGTCCATGTTCAGCTTGATGACATCGCGGACATAAGCGCCAAGCTCGATCATATCCTGACCCTCAACACTGCCCGGAGCCGGAACATTCAGTCCGTAATCACGGAAATCCGGCAGGCGCAGCTGGTGCATGAGCAGACCGCCGTTGGCGTGCGGGTTTGCGCCGATGCGGTGCTCGCCGGTCGGCGCCAGTGCCTTGAGTTCGGGAATCAGCTTGCCGTTTTCGTCGAACAGCTCCTCCGGATGGTAGCTGCGCAGCCACTGCTCGAGCATGGGCAGGTGCTCCGGGCTGTCCATCATCAGCGGCACCTGATGCGCGCGGAAGCTGCCCTCGATCTGCTTGCCGTCCACGTTCTTCGGACCGGTCCAGCCCTTCGGGGTGCGCAGCACGATCATCGGGGAGATCGGACGGGTCGTGTCGCCGGTCTCGCGCGCATGCTTGCGGATGGCGAGGATTTCCTCGGTTACGGTGTCGAGCGTGTCCGCCAGTGCGCGGTGTACCTTCATCGGCTCATCGCCCTCGACGAAATACGGCTTCCAACCGCAGCCCTCGAGCATTTTTCGCAGTTCCTCCTCCAGAATGCGCGAAAGCAGGGTCGGGTTGGAGATTTTGTAGCCGTTCAGATGCAGGATCGGCAGAACAACACCGTCCGTCACCGGATTGAGGAACTTGTTGCCGTGCCACGAGGTTGCCAGCGGGCCGGTCTCCGCCTCGCCGTCACCGACAACTACGGTTGCGATCAGGTCGGGGTTATCCAGCACCGCACCAAAGCCGTGCGCCAGAGAATAACCCAGTTCACCGCCCTCGTGGATGGAGCCGGGGGTCTCCGGTGCAACATGGCTGGCAATGCCGCCCGGGAACGAGAACTGCTTGAACAGGCGCTTCATGCCCTCGGTGTCCTCGCTGATGTTCGGGTAAACCTCGCTGTAAGTGCCCTCGAGGTAGGTGTTCGCCACGAAGAAGTTGCCGCCGTGACCCGGACCGGACAGCAGGATCATATCCAGATCATACTGCTTGATGATGCGGTTCAGGTGAACGTAAATCAGGTTCTGACCGGGCACCGTGCCCCAGTGGCCGACGATCTTCTTCTTGATATGCTCAGGCTTCAGCGGCTCCTTGAGGAGCGGGTTGTCGAGCAGGTAAAGCTGACCGGCTGCAAGATAATTTGCCGCCCGCCAGTATGCGTCCATTTTGTTCAGCATTTCGTCGTTGATGTGTGCTGCCATAGCGTAATGCTTCCTTTCTGCGATTGACTGTATGCGTGGTTTTATTATTCTATCCGTTTTAAGGCAAATAATGCGATAAAACGTCCACCTGTTTTTTCATTCCTTATCACGCTGAGATAATAGCACATCGTTATTTATTTGTCAATATAATATCTTGCCATGAGAGCAGAGCGTTATACAAGGCAGGTGTAATTGAAAATTGAAAATGAATGTGATGATTTACGTTCATTTTCAATTCTCCATTCTTCCGAAAAAAGAACAGCGTCCCGCTCTATCCAAGCGGAACGCTGTAATTTTATTGTATTTTTATCAAATCTGCGAAGTGAACACCTTATAGCCATCATCAGTGAGGGTGTCGATGAGGCGCTTGGCGTGGTCAACGCCGCCGACCTCACAGACGACATGGATAATCGCCTCGCCGATCTCGAGGTCCGTCTGTACACGGTCATGCTGGAACAGGATGATATTGGCATTCTGCTGTGCAACGATGTGCGAGAAATGCTCGAGTGCGCCCGGTGCATCCGGCATGAGCACAGAGAACTTCAGCTGACGGCAGCGGGTAATCAGGCCCTTTTCCACAATCTTGTGGATAAAGGATACGTCGATATTGCCACCGGACAGCACGCATACAACCTTTTTGCCCTTTACATCCACCTTGTTGTTGAGGACAGCCGCGAGCGGAGCCGCACCGGAGGTCTCAACGACCTGCTTGCAGCGCTCGAGCAGCAGCAGAACAGCGGAAGCGATCTCGTCATCGGAAACCGTGACAACGCGGTCCACATACTTCTTGATATACTCAAAGGTCTTTTCGCCCGGGGTCTTTACGGCGATACCGTCAGCGATGGTGTGCACGGTATCGGACGGAGTGCGCTCACCGGTGCGGAACGAATTTGCGATCGCCGGTGCGCCCTCAGCCTGTACGCCGATGATCTGGATGCGCGGGTTGATCTGCTTTGCGCAGGCAGCCACGCCGGAGATCAGTCCGCCGCCGCCGGCCGGAACGAAGATCATGTCAACGCCCGGCAGGTCGCGCAGGATTTCCAGTGCGATGGTGCCCTGACCCGCCATAACATCCTCATCGTCAAACGGGTGGATGAACTCTGCGCCGGTCTCCTCGCAGATCTCGCATGCCTTGGCATAGGCTTCATCGTAAATGTTGCCCGCCAGAACAACCTCGGCACCGTATCCCTGGGTTGCGGAAACCTTGGCGATCGGCGCGGAACGCGGCATAACGATGGTGGATTTTACACCGGCAGCGGTTGCCGCAAAGGCAACGCCCTGTGCATGGTTGCCCGCAGAGGACGCAACAACGGCGTGCAGGTCGCCCTCAGCGAAGCGCTTCATAATCTTATTGTAAGCACCGCGCACCTTAAAGGAGCCGGTCTTCTGCTGGTTTTCGTACTTCAGATAAACCTCTGCGCCGGTCATGGCGGAGAAGGTGCAGGACGTAGACAGCGGAATGTTGTGGATGACGTTTTTCAGTCGGTCCGCAGCTGCCTCGAAATCTTTTAATTCTAACATTGAGCATCTTCCTCGTTTTTGCAAGTTAAGATAATAATAGCACGTTCTTTTTTTGATTGCAAGACACATATTATATATATGAGTCAGTAATTAGCAGTTAGGAATTAGTAATTACTAATTATTATTTGCCTTTATCTCATGAATTTGCTATACTAAAGAAAGATTATTGTGGGAGGAACTGCAATGGACGAGCAAACCCGTGGATTCCGCAGTGCCATCTTCGGCGGCTTTAACCGCGAGGACGTACTGCATTACATAGAAGAAACCGACACGAAATACTACACCGAGACCGCCGAGCTGCGCTCTCAGCTGACCGAGGCTCAGTCCGCGATGAACGAACTGCGCACGCAGAACGAGGCGCTTACCGCAAAGAATGCCGAGCTGCTCGAGCGGCTGGGCGAAATGACGCTGGATACCGATAAGATCCGTGCACAGCTTGACCAGATCGAAAGCGGTTTTTCCCTGCAGGCGACCGAGATCGAGGCGCAGAACGCCCGTGCGGCGCAGCTTGCGGCGGAAAACGACCGGCTGACCTCGGAGAACGCCAAGCTGTCGGCCAAATGCGGTGAATACGATGCGACCAGAGAGAAGATCGCCGAGATGGAGCTTTCCGCGTACCGGCGCGCCAAGCAGATCGAGGAGGATGCCAAGGTAGAGCTGCAGAAGCTGCGCCGCAAGTCGATGGAGACCATCGAGCAGGTGCGCCGCCAGCTGGATGCCACCAAGGAGAACTACCGCACCGTGCTGGCACGCAACCAGCAGGAATCCGCCGAGATGGCCCGCAAGGCCGGTGAAGTGCTCGGCGAAATTGACAAGATCAGCGCGTCGCTTGGCAAAAAGGACGGCGAGGCGCCCCATCCCGAGCCGGACAAGACAAAAAACGGACTGCGTGAGGTTCTGAACAATCTGCGCCCGAAAACGGAGGAATAAGCATGGCACACTACGATTTGAAAACCGAACAGCTCAAGGAAATGGCGCCGAAGCTGCGTGCGGGCGACACCGTAACGCTGACCGGCACGGTCTACACCGCGCGCGACGCCGCACACAAGAAGATCGTTGCCGCGATGGACGCAGGCGACAAGCTGCCGTTCGACCTCGACGGCGCGGCGATCTACTACGCCGGACCGACCCCTGCAAAGCCGGGTCAGGTCATCGGCTCGGTCGGCCCGACCACCTCCGGCCGTATGGACCCGTTCGCACCGCGTCTGCTCGATGCAGGTCTTGCCTGCATGATCGGCAAGGGCGTGCGTAATCAGGGCGTGCAGGACGCAATGGCGCGCAACGGCGCGGTTTATATGGTAGCCATCGGCGGTGCAGGCGCGGCGAAGGCGGCATCCATTAAGAATGTCGAGGTCATCGCATATGACGAGCTGGGCTGTGAGTCGGTCAAGCGTCTCACCGTGGAGAATTTCTCCGCCATCGTGTCGCAGGATTCGGTCGGCGGCAACCTCTACACCGAGGGCGTTGCAAAGTATAAGAAGGATTGAGCCAAAAGGCGGACGGTTGTCCGCCTGAGGCTGTCGAAAAACTTCGTTTTCCGAACAGCCTCTCGCTCGAAACCACGCTTTCGAGCGAATCTCGAAGAAAAACCGCGTCCTGCGGACACATTTTTTCTTCCCTTGTATAAATTCCGAGATACATGCTCCCGGAATTTATGAATTTGCAAAGCAAATTCGATTGAATGCGTGCTGCCGCACGAAGCATAAAAATCGAATATTGCTTTTTCGACAAGCTGAGGCGGACAGTTGTCCGCCTTTTTCTTTTTGCATTTGATGTGATTTTGTCTTCTCCGTAGGGCAAGAGACGCCACTCTGGAGTGCCCCGCCCTACGGTACAGGTCTAATCCTGTATTATTTAGGTCTATACCGGACCAGAATATAGTCTTCCCCAAGGGTTTCAATGCACCCCCACGGAATAACGCAGTCATTTTTGGAGAACAGCCCTGCAATGCCGCTTTGCGCGGGCACGACGAGTGCGGTAATCTGTCCGCAAACCGGATCGAACAGCAGATCGCTCACCTCGCCCATCCGTGCTCCGTCGCACAGATTGATCACCTCACGGCAGTGCAGCTCGGAAAATCGCATGGTATTCTGCATTTAATCCTCTCCTAACGCGCGGTGCAGGAAACGTTCCGTGCTCTGCCCTGCCGGACGGTTGAACCGCCCCAGTTCAAACAGGCAGTCCGGATTGCGGGTAACGGTATTGACGCGCTCCTCGCACCCGAGCGTACACCGGAAGCCCATGCTTTTGAGCAGCGTTTCGCTCTCTTTGGAGCACGCGCCGAACGGATAGGTATAGCAGGTCGGCGCGGGCAGTCCGGCGTCCGTGATGAGCGTCTGCGTCTGCTCGGTGTCCTCGCGGAGCAGCGTCTCGTAGCGCGTTTCGTCCTCGCCTCTGCGGCGCAGACAGCCGCGGCGTTCGCCGTACTCGTGCAGGTTCCACGAATGATTCTGCACCTCAAACACATCCTGCATTTCGCGCAGGCGGTCAAGCCGCAAATGCGACCAGTAAGCATTTTCCTCTCCATTGTCGGTGAAAAGCGCGGTCTGGCTGCCGATGATGGACACAACCGCCTTCATTCCGCGCTGCTTGAGCAGCGGGTAGGCGTAAATGTAGTTGTTATAGTAGCCGTCATCGAAGGTGATCATCACCGGCTTCTCCGGCAGGTCTGCACCGTCCTGCACATACGCCAGCAGATCGCTTACCGTTACGGCGGTATACCCCTTCGCCTGCAAGGCGTCCAAATCGGCCGCCAAAACCGCCGGCGAGATAACATATTTGCTCTGCCGTGCGCTGTCCTTGAGAATGCTGTGATACATTAGAATCGGTACACGCACGCTGTCCTCCCCGAATACCGGCTGCACCGTGTCGGCACGCTCAAGCAGTCCAATCGCAAAGCATAAAACCAAAACCGTGCATACCGCCTGAAACGCGGTGTGACGAAAACCCAATCGCAAAGAAATCCCCTCCTGTCATAATTTATGCAGCGAAAAAAGATTTCAGTACCCTGCGGTATGCATTTCATGCACTGCCAACCCCGGGGAAACGCCGTAAACCGTATCGTTCATTCTGCATTCTCCATTTTCCATTCACAATTTTCAATTTTCTCTTGACATCCCTCCTCCTTTGGTGTAAACTATCATAGCATGAATTCACACATCCCGTGATGAAAGCGGTCGGTGATGGGACGCTCGTTCTGTTGCCGCTGTCAGATGATCAGGGATGGAGGAAAAACCAAGGAGGAAAAACAAAATGGCAGTAATTTCTATGAAGCAGCTGCTGGAGGCCGGCGTACACTTCGGCCATCAGACCCGTCGTTGGAACCCGAAAATGGCTACCTACATCTTCACCGAGCGCAATGGTATCTATATCATTGACCTCCAGAAGACTGTAAAGAAGCTCGAGGAAGCATACTTCTTCGTACGCGATATGGCAGCTTCCGGCAAGTCCATCCTGTTCGTCGGCACCAAGAAGCAGGCACAGGACGCAATCAAGGAAGAGGCTGAGCGCTGCGGTCAGTTCTACGTTAACGCACGTTGGCTGGGCGGCATGCTGACCAACTTCAAGACCATGCGTACCCGTATCGCTCGTCTGAACCAGCTGCAGAAGATGCAGGCTGACGGCACCTTCGATCTGCTCCCGAAGAAGGAAGTTATCAAGCTTCAGCTCGAGATCGCTAAGCTCGAGAAGTACCTCGGCGGCGTTAAGGAAATGAAGGAGCTTCCGGGCGCTCTGTTCGTAGTTGACTCCCGCAAGGAGAAGAACGCGATCGCAGAAGCACGCAAGCTGGGCATTCCGATCGTTGCAATCGTTGATACCAACTGCGATCCGGACGAGATCGACTACGTTATCCCCGGCAACGACGACGCTATCCGCGCTATCAAGCTGATCTCCCAGACCATGGCTAACGCTGTTCTGGAAGGCAAGCAGGGCGAGCAGCTCGAGGTTGAGGCTAAGGCTGACGCAAAGGCTGAGTAATTCATAACTCAATATAACATTCAGTGAGTTGTTCGTAGGGCGCGACGACCCGGCGCGCCGGTGTTCGTTGTGCCCTACGTTTTTTTCATCGTAAAATCATAAATTGGAGGAATAATAAAATGGCTTTTACCGCTGCTGACGTAAAGAAGCTCCGCGAAATGACCAGCGTAGGCATGATGGACTGCAAGAAGGCACTGACCGAGGCCGACGGCGACTTCGACAAGGCTATCGAGCTGCTCCGTGAGAAGGGCCTGGCTAAGGCTGCCAAGAAGGCAGACCGCATCGCTGCTGAGGGTCTGGTCAAGGCTACCGTATGTGATGAGTGCGGCGTAGGCGCAATCATCGAGGTAAACTCCGAGACCGACTTCGTTGCTAAGAACGCTGACTTCCAGCAGTTCGTTGCCGACGTTGCTAACGTTGTTATCAAGGACGCTCCGGCTGACGTTGAGGCTCTCAAGGCTTGCAAGATGGGCGAAGGCACCGTTCAGGACGCTCTGCAGGAGAAGGTTCTGACCATCGGCGAGAACCTGCAGATCCGTCGTTTCGAGCGTTTCGACAACTCCACCGTTAACGTTGCTTACAACCACATGGGCGGCGTAATCGGCGTTCTGGTTGGTCTGGAAGTTTCCGAGGGTCTGAAGGACAACGCTACTGTTAAGGAGCTGGGCAAGGACATCGGCATGCAGGCTGCTGCTATGAACCCGTCCTTCCTGGACAAGTCCGATGTTGACGAGGCTACCCTCGCAAAGGAGAAGGAGATCCTCCTTCTCCAGGCTCTCGAGGAGAACAAGACCGCTGCTAAGCCGAAGCCGGAGCAGATCATCCACAAGATGGTAGACGGCCGTATCGGCAAGTACTACGAGGAGAACTGCCTCCTGCAGCAGGCTTTCGTTAAGGAGAACAAGGTTTCCGTTGAGGCTCACATCAAGGCTGTTGCCAAGGAGCTGGGCGGCGAGATCAAGCTCGTTAAGTGCGTTCGTTTCGAGAAGGGCGAGGGCATCGAGAAGAAGGTTGACGACTTCGCAGCAGAAGTTGCTTCCATGGCTAAGTAATCTCGTTACCAAAACGATAGATCAAGGACTTCCGGTTTTACCGGAGGTCCTTTTTATTTGCAGAAAGCAATTTAGAAAATCTCTTTTCGTCAGTCAGGGTCAGGTCAGTCAGAATCATTCTCCATTCTCAATTTTGTTTCTGCTCTGCTGTTCTCTGCTATGCTCTGCTCTACTCTCCTCTTCTGTTCTGTCCTCTGCTCTTCTCTGCTCTGTGTACTTTCTGGACGAGAAATGCCGTTTTCCGGGCGAGAAATCGCGTTTTCCGGGCGAGAAAAAACGATGGGCATGGGAATAAGCCCTGTTGATTCCCAACAAGGCTGTATTTTGCTCTGTTCGATGGAAGCAGCTTCATCGGCTCAGGTCGCCGCCGATTGGTTCTCACGCCCGCCGATGCGCTGCTGCATTTGCCCTGACTGGCATAGCTTCTACCCTCATCTATACGCCGGATTATATAAAAAATTGACCATGAGTGGTCAACTCGGAGAAAATATTTTTTGGTCTGTACAGTCTATCCCGTAGGGGCGAACATTGTTCGCCCACGCCCGTATGATTTTGGGCTGCCCGGGCGCACACTGTGCGCCCCTACGGGATAACGTCGCAAACGGCAATAAATCGTTCCAAATAGCCTGTGCAGGTTGATTTCGCTATCGAACAATCTGTTCTTCCCTTCGGATTGGGCGTGCGCCTGTTTTGCATTCCTTCGTATATGGCGCGTGCCTAACTTGAGCGTCTGGTGCAGTCCCCTAACCGCACTGCCACACGCGTGCCGACCCGTCCGGTGGTGGATTCGCTTCCGTTGCGACGGAAGCCACGCCGGTTGAAACGTGCCACCGGCACGTTTCTA
>ERZ840517.2733-NODE-2733-length-14975-cov-2.857172_pt1 | contig 14975 bp, 9 predicted proteins | sample MGYA00519876_ERZ840517 | MGnify/ENA primary metagenome ERZ840517 (study PRJEB31850, sample SAMEA3708882) | human gut metagenome | biome: human gut; feature: human-associated habitat; material: faeces | place: China | collected 2014 ... | reverse complement strand
AACAAGCCAATAGCGAAGAAATTGAAAGACTAAAAAGAAATTATGCACAAAATAAAATAGAAAGTAACAGAGAAGCTATAAAAAGAATAATAATAAAATTAGGTGATGAAAAAATAACAGATTTAACAAAGAAAAAAATTTTAGAGTATTGCAAAGAAATAGTAAAATATGACGGAACATTAACAGAAGATGAATATAGAATATTAACAGATGTTATTACAAGAGATGAAGCAATACCAGATATGTCTGGCATAAGATTTGTTTTAGATGTATGTACACAACAACATAATTTTTTGCCTGCAATGAAATTATTAAATAATTGTATAGAAATATATGGAAGTTTACCACAGCTTGAAGAAGCAAGAGATGTCATTAGTAAAACGCACAGAAAACAACTAATGATAAATAGTTTAGAAAAAGATGGAAATGTTGAAAAAACTATGAGAGAATTTGGAGCACAAGAGGCAGAAGTTAGAGAAATTAAGAGAGTATACATAGATACCAATAAAGAACAATCAGGTAATAAACAAAGAGATAAAAGAATGAATAAAAAAGATGATGGAATAGAAATGTAGTAATCGATATGAATAAAAAATTTGCATTTGTATAAAATATATGGTATAATGGAAAGCGTCGCAGTTAAAAAGGAGAGTGAAAGTATTTTATACAATAGATTAAAACACTGCACGAAAGAAATTTTTAGATTGCTAACAATTGCTTCAATAGCACTATTTATAATAATTGCAATAGTATTTGTAAAATATAATCCAGTGTATGCTGTGAAAATAAACGACGAAATAATAGGCTATGTAAAGAGCAAAACGGCAATGGAAGAAAAGATAAACAATGAATTATTAACATCAGATAATCCATGTGCTGTGTTTTCAGAATTAACAGTGGAACCAACATATGAATTGGTTTTATCGGATGTTGAGGCAGAAGATGACGATAAAATTGCAGAAATGTTATCAGAAAATATAAAAACTATGTATAAAGTTTATGCGGTTACGATAAACAATGAAATAGAAACATATGTAAACACCGTAGAAGAAGCAGAAACTATAGTTGCAGAAATGCAGAGTGAATATTCAGAAGACGTTGCAAAAGTTGGAATTCAAGAACAATATACAACAGACTTCGAGAGTGTTGGAACTCAATCATTAGAAGTTGCAAAATTAAGTGTTGATACAGATTTGAGAGGAATAAAAACAGAGCAAGAAAGAATAGCAGAAGCAACATTTAATGGTGTATATTTTAGTGTAAAACCAGTAGTAGGAAACATTACATCAAGATATGGCGTAGTAGAGACTAGTGTAAGAAACCATGCTCATGGAGGCTTAGATATAGCGGCTCCATATGGAACAAGTATTAAAGCAGCAGCTGATGGAACTGTTTCATATTCTGGTTGGATGAGTGGTTATGGCTACTTAATTATAATTGATCATGCGAATGGAGTGCAAACATATTATGGACACTGTAGCAAATTATATGCATCTGTTGGAGATGAAGTAACAGCAGGAGATGTAATTGCAGCAGTTGGTTCAACAGGAAATTCAACAGGGAACCACTTACACTTAGAAATAAGACTAAATGGAAATAAAATAAATCCACAATTATATTTATATAAATAGAAAAGAATAGCGAAGGCTATTCTTTTTTCACAAATATTTGCCTTTTTTTCACAAACTTTTCACAAATATATTGTATTATAACTCTAGATTAGGATAGAATGAATAATGGAGCTAATCTTAAGAGAATAAGACGAGTCAAAAAGTATTTTTTGACACAGTAAGAAAGGAGAGTAATTAAAATGGAAGAGAATAAAGACAATGTAAAAACACCAGATGCAGTTGTAGATAAATCTGGTAAAGAATTTAAAGCAGTAAAACAATCAGAAAAAAAGCAAAAAGGTCAATCTAATTTTGGAAAAAGTGTAGCAGTACCATTTTTGAGCGGTGTGCTTGGTGCAACACTTGTATTAGGAACATGTTTAGGAGTTCCAGAGATACGAAGCAATATAATAAGAGAAAACAATAACAATAATAATTCTGTTTCAACCAGCACAAGTGCGTCAACAGGAACATTAAACACAACACAAATTTCTTTAGCAGAGTATTCTGGAACAGGAATTGCTGTTGCAAAAAAAGTATTACCTTCAATAGTAGGTATTGAAGTAAACTACACGGTTAATTCAATGTTCTTTAATCAACAAAATACAGCAACTGCAACAGGCTCGGGAATTATTATTAGCGAAGATGGATACATTATTACAAATAACCATGTAATAAGCTCAAGCTCATCTTCATCATATTATACAATTGGAGAAGCAAACTCTATAAAGGTAACATTAAATGGTGATGAAACTAAATATGATGCTAAAATAGTAGGAACTGATTCACAAACAGACTTAGCTGTAATAAAAATAGACAAAACAGGTTTAACGGCAGCAGAATTAGGAAACTCAAGCTCTGTACAAGTAGGTGAATTTGCAATGGCTGTAGGAAGCCCATTAGGAATGCAAAACACTGTTACAGGAGGTATGATTTCTGCACTAGATAGAGAAGTAACAGATTCAGATGGAAAAACATTTACATTAATTCAAACAGATGCTGCTATAAACTCTGGAAACAGTGGTGGAGCCTTAGTAAACAGCCAAGGTCAAGTAATAGGGATAAACACATTAAAAGTTTCATCAACAGGTGTCGAAGGAATGGGATTTGCAATTCCAATTGATTCTGCAAAACCAATTATAGAACAATTAATTCAATACAATAAAGTAAAAAGACCATATATAGGAATTTCTGGTAGAGATTTGGACGAAACAACAGCAAAGAGAAATAACCTAGTAGTTGGTGTTTATGTTGCAAGTGTAGACGAATATTCAGCAGCAGAAAAAGCTGGAATAAAGGCTGGAGACGTAATAGTAAAGGCAGATGGACAAGAAATAAAAACTATGACAGAATTAAACAATATTAAGAATACACACAATATTGGAGATACAATGACAGTAACAGTAAACAGAAATGGACAAGAGAAAGAGATTACATTAACGTTACAAGAACAATAATGTTATTGGAAAAAAATTAAAATTTTAAAGACTATATAAATTAAACATGAATAAATTTATATTACCAATACAAATTAATAAAATACTAATTAGTTACATTCAGTTCACAAAAAGGACAAAAAGTATTGGTAATATATAACCATAGTTAGTAATAAGTTACTCCATTACTAACTAAAAAATTAGAACATCCCCTTTTATTTTCGGATCGATTGCTAAAGAGATAATAGCAATCGATTTTTTACGCTTAAATTGAATGATTACTGAATAAAGAAAAAAATATCCTTAAGTGTTTATTACTTAATGATATAGCATATGCGTGGCTTGGACAAGATTGGGTAGATAAAGGATATACTATGTTTTCTGCAAGAGCTGAGTTCTACCCCAAGGTCCCGATATTACAGCTTGAACAAATTTATCATTTTAAAATACAAGTTGTAACTGCAAATAACTTCAGAAAAGCAATAAGAGCATTGAACTTAGATTTAAGGCAATATAGGGGACTGTGTGTACAATATGTAAAGTACTAATGAAGAAAGAGATAATAGTTTTAACATATAAAATTTTCCATGGGAAATTTTCCAGTACTCGTTGCACAACGTCGAAAAAAGGTATATAATAGATAATCAGTGAAATGGGGAGATTTATTGATGGAAAGTAATATTATAGATAAACAAATATATGAAGATTTAATAAGTCAGGTCGACGCAAAGAAGCTAGATTTAGCATCAAAATTAATGCAGAATAAAGCTATTGAAATAAATAAGATTACATATGATAATAAACAAAATTTTGAGGTTCATTCAATCGTAAAAGATGAGAAGAACGATGACGGAATTATAGTAAAACAGAAACACAAAGTTTATATTAAAGTTGCAGAAGGCGAGATTGAAAATTTATCATGTACTTGTGATGATTACAAGGAAAATTATTGTGCTTGTGAACATATTATTGCAACTGTTAAAGAATTTGCGAGTAACTCTGATTATGTAAGAATTTTTTCTGGAGAGAAAAAAGAGAATAGAAGTACAGATACGGTTAAAGAACGTGGAGAAAACTACAAGATTTTCAATCAACTAGTAAATGAATTTTACAGAATTAATGAAGAAGAGGAAGAACAGAATACTTCTGCAGGCAAGGAGGAAGGATTCGTTCATATTGAGCCAAAGATTATATGTAGTAGAACAAATAATAGCTTGAAACTAGAAATAAAGCTTTCTAAAAAAGATGAGAAGCAGAGCTATAAGGTAAAGTCTTTACCAGAATTTTATGATAGATTTGCAAGTGGTGAAAAGTATAAATATGGAGCAAAGCTTGAATTTGCACACACAAGAGAAAAATTTGTGGAAGAAGACAGAAATCTTTTAGATTTTGTGCTTAAATATTCAGAAATAATAAAATATGCTAATGAATCGTCTACAGGATATGATTATTACACAAAAAGAATGGGAGAAGATGCAATAGTTATTTCTAACACAGGTTTAGATGATTTATTTGAATGCCTGAAAAATAGAGCAATTTCAATGGAAGACCAGTTTGGAACTGATGCTGTTGTTTTTGTACCAAATGAGCCAGACATTAAATTCAAATTAGAAGAAAATGATGATGGAGAATATAAGATAACTGTAAATGTTGATATATATGCGTATATGGTTTATGAGGGCAGAAAATATACATATTTAATGCTTGATAAGAAATTATACAGATGCTCAAAAAAATATAGCAATACTGTTATTAAAATGTTGGAAGTATTTAGAAAGAACTTTACAAAAGAAATCTTACTTCCAGAGAGTCAATTGTCTAATTTCTTCTCTATAGTACAACCAAGCATAAAAAATAGTGTTAATATTGGAGAAAATGAGTACAAGAAAGTTGAAAAATACATTCCTGCAGAGCTATATGCAAAATTATATTTGGACTACAATGACTTAAATTATGTGCTAGCAGACATTAGATTTATATATGGAGATGTAGAGATAAATCCGCTAGATTCTAAGAAACAAGTAGAAGTACTTTCTAGAAATACAATAAAAGAAAGCAAATTAATTAACATGTTCGTTAAGAGTGGATTTATGCTAGACCAAAAGAACAATAGATTGATTCTTGCAAATGATGACAAGATATATGAATTTTTGACTAATGATATGGATTCATATATGAAAAATTTTGAAGTGCTTGCGACAGATAATTTTAAGGCAAAAGAAGTTAGAAGTACATCTGCTGTAAATTTGGGTGTAAGGGTAGAAAATAATTTGCTAGACATAGATTTTTCTAGTCTGGACTTCGACCCAACAGAACTTCAAGAGATAATGACACAGTACAAATTAAAGAAGAGATACCATAGATTAAAAGATGGTAGTTTCGTGAATTTGGAAGACAATGATACTATCAAATTTATAGAGAGTGTAACCGAAGATATAGATGTTGATTACAGCCAAATAAAGAACAATACTTTACAGTTACCAATGTACAGGGCTCTTTATTTAGATAAAATTTTGGAGAAGAATAGCTTTATTCATGTTACGAAAGATGAAAGCTACAAGAATTTAGTTGAAAATATCGATGTAAAAGAGATAGAAGGAAACATGGAAGTGCCAAAGAACCTGAATGCTAGCCTTAGAGAATACCAAAAAGTAGGTGTACAATGGTTACGTATGCTTGATTACTACGGTTTGGGCGGAATTTTGGCAGATGATATGGGTCTTGGAAAAACTGTTCAGCTATTGTGTGTAATTTGTGCATACAAAGATAATGGAGGAAAGAAACCATGTTTAGTCGTATGTCCAAGTTCATTATGCTTAAACTGGCAGAATGAAGCGGAAAAATTTACGATAGGAATGCAATCTATAGTGGTACATGGAACACTAGAAGAAAGAAAAAATCAGATTGCATCAATACCAAATTATGATATAGTAATAACCTCATATGAATTATTGAAGAGGGATATAGAAGAATATAAAAAATATGATTTTAAATTTAAGTACATAATTGCAGACGAAGCACAGTACATAAAAAATAATAACACACAAAATGCGAAAGCAATCAAGAATATATCAGCAGAAACAAGATTTGCACTAACTGGAACGCCAATAGAAAACTCTTTGTCTGAGCTATGGTCAATATTCGATTTCATAATGCCAGGCTACTTATTTGGATACAGAAAATTCAAAGAACTTTATGAAACGCCAATAATAAAAGAGGGCAATGAAGTGGCAATGAACAAATTGAAAAAATTGATAGAGCCATTCGTCTTAAGAAGAATAAAAGGTGAAGTCTTAACAGAGTTACCAGATAAAATGATATCTGTTCTAAATAGCCAGATGGTGGACGAGCAAAGAGATATTTATTTGTCTTATTTAGCAAAGGCAAAGAAAAATGCAATGGAAGAAATACAAGAAAATGGAATAGAAAAGAGCCAGATAAAAATACTTGCACTGTTAACAAGATTAAGACAAATATGTTGCCACCCAAGTCTATTTATAGACAACTACAAGGGCGAAAGCGGTAAGCTAAACCAATGTATAGAAATAGTAAAAGATGCAATACAATCAGGACACAAAATACTACTATTTTCAGGATACACGGCAATGTTTGAAATAATAGAAAAAGAATTGCAAAAAGAGAATATAGAATTCTTAAAATTAACAGGACAAACCAAAGTATCTGAAAGAATAAATTTAGTAGATGAATTTAACAGCAACCCAAACAAAAAATTATTCTTAATATCTTTAAAAGCAGGTGGAACAGGACTGAACTTAGTTGGAGCAGATGTGGTAATACACTATGACCCATGGTGGAACTTATCTGCAGAAAACCAGGCCACAGATAGAACTTACCGAATAGGACAAAAGAGAAACGTACAAGTATATAAATTAATAACAAAAAACTCAATAGAAGAGAAAATATATGAACTACAAAAAAGAAAAGAAACTTTGATTGATAGCATGCTTTCAACAAACCAAACATTTATAAGCAAGCTTTCAAAAGAAGACATAATGAATTTGTTTGAATAATTTCGCCCAATAGGGACGCCCTTTTTTGGGCGATTTAATATTATTGAAAGAGAACAATTTCATTTTTTCAAAATTACGGTATTTCGCCCTTGGTCGGAGCTCCTTCGGACTCCTCAAAAGGCGGGCTCGACCTTATTTTTCAAAATGAAATTATTCTTACATATTAATATAAATTTAGTATTACTAATGAGTGATGAAAGGATATAGTATGAATGATTTTATAACTGTTGTTGGTGGCGGATTAGCTGGTTCTGAGGCTACGTACCAGATTGCTAAAAGAGGGATAAAAGTTAGATTGTACGAGATGAAGCCTAATAATTTTTCACCAGCACATTCGAATAATAATTTAGCAGAGATTGTTTGTAGCAATTCTTTTAAGTCTAATTTGCACACGAATGCTTGTGGGCTTTTAAAGGAAGAACTAAGAAATTTAGATTCCCTTCTTATTAAAGTCGCTGATGAAACTGCTGTACCAGCTGGGCAGGCTCTAGCTGTTGATAGAGAGGTGTTTTCTAAAAAGGTTACTGAAGCTTTAGAAAACATGAAAAATGTAGAAATAATTAGGCAAGAAGTAGGAAAAGATGGACTATCAATAGAGAGTATTGCAAAAGATGGAATTGTTATAATTGCAACAGGCCCACTTACTTCTGATGCCTTATCTAAGCAAATTTTAGAACTTACAGGAGAAAACGATTTACACTTTTATGATGCAGCAGCCCCAATAATATTTAAAGATAGTATTGACATGAATATAGCTTTTTATGGCAATAGATATGAACAAGAAAGAGCTAAAGATGAAGATGTAGAAGAATGGAAAGCAAAGCAGAAAAATGATGGAGATGCAAGCTATATAAATCTTCCAATGAATAAAGAAGAATATGAACATTTTTGGAATGAATTAGTTAATGCAGAGGTTGTGGAATTACATCAATTTGAAAAAAGAGAAATTTTTGAAGGCTGTATGCCAGTTGAAGTAATGGCAAAGAGAGGAATAGATACATTAAGATATGGCCCATTAAAGCCAATGGGATTTACTGATCCGCGTACGGGTTACAGGCCATATGCACTAGTTCAGTTAAGGCAAGACAATAAAGATGCAACAATTTATAACATTGTTGGATTTCAAACAAATTTAAAATTTGGCGAACAAAAACGAGTATTTAGTATGATACCAGGTATAGAAAATGCGGAATTTGCAAAATATGGAGTAATGCATAGAAATACTTTCATAAATTCTACAAAATTATTAGATAGAACATACCAATTAAAGAAAAACAAAAACATATATTTTGCGGGACAAATTACAGGAGTAGAAGGTTATGTAGAATCTATTTCATCTGGATTAGTTGCTGGAATAAACGCTGTAAAACAATTAAGACAAGAAGAAAAGGTCGAATTTTCTGAATATACAATGATAGGAGCTTTGGCTCAATATATATCGACGCCAAATGAAAAATTTCAACCAATGAATGCAAATTACGGGATTTTACCAGAGCTAGAGGGAAAAAAGATATCAGATAAAAAATTGAAATATGGAAAATTATCAGATAGAGCGTTAGAAAAATTATTTTTAATAGAGTAGAATTTTTTGCCGTTATTTTAGATAAACTTCATTTAAAATGAAATACACAATTTTATTAATAAATTTTCGACGTAAATTATGAGTGTTTGCTTGAATTCTTAGTAAAAATATTGTAAGATAATACCAACCTTTCTTGTCAAAAGGTAGTCTTTACTTAAGGACGGAAAGGAGGGTTACAAGATGACCGTTGGAGATGCAATACTGAGTTTAGTTGATAAATTGTTAGTAGAAAGAGAAAAAGTCGTAAGACTAGAACTTTCAAGAGAACAACAATTAAATGAAGAGAAGCAATCAGACAAAGACCAGGAGTAGACATACATATGGTCGGTAGAGTAGGATTCACAGCCTGCTCTATTTCTTATATAAAAAAAGTATGTGTATTCACAGGTACACATACGATTACAAGTTTGACCGTTGGAATCAAACATTTTTATTTGTAATAGAATGATAACATATTATTTAAAGTTTGTCAAATGATTTTTATACAAACAGTGTTATAATTCATTTGTGATAATGTCTTAATAAATCATTTGAGAAGATATCAATTTTGAATTATATGCAAAGTGTTACAAAAATATAACAAAATATTACATTTTTGTTAAAATACACACAAATTTTTTCTCTTATGGTATATTTATTGTGATAAATAAGACTTGGTATACATAAAGTATTGAAAAAATAAATTATATATGCTATAATATAGACATATGAGTTATAAAAGGAGATTGATAAAATGGCTAAGAGAAGTAATAAAATTGAAAATGAATATCAACAATACTTAAAAATGTCACCCGAATTTGTACATTTAACAGGTGAATCTTTAAAGCAACAAATTGGTGGTTTGGGTAATGCAGTAGAACAGATAACTGCTCAAATGATTAATTTGTCAACCGAAATTGAAGCATTAGGCAAAAGTGAAAAAGAAGAAGACAAAAAAGCTTTAGAAGCAAAAAAAGCCAGAAAAGAAAGCTTAAATAAGGCTTTGGAAAATGCTAAAAAAGAAAGAGAAGAACAAAAACCTAAATTAGAAAAACAATTAAACAGAGTTCAAGGGTTTGAAAAGAATAGAGCACAAATTGAAAGAGTAAGACAGATAAAAAATGATCTTGGAAATAAAAAAATGCATTTAGAATATGAAGTAAGCTATAATGAAAAGAAGATTTCTGAACTTGAAGAGCAAGTAACTGAAATAGATAAAGATGAAAATACTAAGTCAGTTATAGCTGAACTTGAAAAAATGCAAAAGTCTGACGTGAAAAATTTCGATGTTGATGATATTAAAAAATTAGATGAATTAGAAGCAAAAAAATCTGATATTGATGAAAAGAAAGCAGGAATTAAATCTAAAATTGACAGCTTGAAAAATGCCAATAAAGATTTAGAGCATAAAATTGATACATTAAATACTGAAATTGCAAAATGTGATTTTGCTTGGAAGAACTTATTTGCAAATAAAGCTTGGGATGAAATTGAGGCTAAATCTATGGATGGCAGATTTACAAAGAAAGAAGAAAAAACTAAACAAGAAGAACCAAGTAAAGAAGAGCCTAAAGAAGAAAAAGCTCCGGCTGCTGAGAAACCTACAGTAGAAGATATAGATAAACCAGTAGAACCAATGTGGACTGATTTACAATCAGAAGAAGAAGCTAAGAAAGAAGAAGCTGAACAAGCAGCAAAGGAAAACAATGAAAAGGCACTAGTAAAAACAAGCAGATGGTCTAAATTATGGAATGCAATAAAGCACCCAATTCAAACTATAAAAGCTGCAAGAGAAAAAGCTAAGTCTGGAGAAGGTAAAAGAATTATAAAAAATGGTGATGCAATTAAAAAAGATGGAGAGCCAGAAAAAACAGAAGCACAAAGTGTTGATGCATTTATAGCAAAATTACGCCAAATGTCTGAAAAAGAAGCTGCAAAAGATGCTCAAAATAAGGATAATAAAGAACAACCAGATTATTCAAAATATGTAGCAAGACATGCAAGAAAAGTTGAAGCTCAAAAACAAAGAGACGACGAAGGAAGATAAAATTAATTCCATATAAATATTAGAAAACTAAGTGAAATATTCGCTTAGTTTTCTTGCTTTTTACGACATATTAGTATAAAATAAACAAGAAATCGAATGTCAAAAACTAATTTGACTTGTGTACAATAAAAATAATGATGCAATTGTAAAATTACGTAGAAAATTAGTAAAATGTTTTTATTCAGAAAATTAATTTTTCGACTTGTATCTTTGATGAGGGGATTAAACTAGAAATGAAACAGATTTTATTTGTTATTGCAATGAAAAAGGAAGCAACAGACATTGCAGAAAAATTGAAACTAGAAAAGATTAACAAAAATGTATATAGAAAAGAAAATATTTCTTTAATTATCACTGGAATTGGAAAACAACAAACAGCAATCAATTTAACCAGATATTTAGAAAATTGTGATATAAAGCCAGATTTAATAATAAATATGGGATATGTTGGCTCTACTAACTCTAAAATGGGAGAATGGGTTAATGTTAGTAAATCTTATAATTATGAATGGAACATTCCAGGAGAGCAACAATATACTGTTGAAGAATTTAATGATGACAGAATTAAAACATTAGAAAATATTAAGAAATTACCATGTTATAGTGCTGAAAGTTTTGTAACACATACAGATATAAAAGACGATGTGCTTTTTGACATGGAACTAAATTCTATTTATATAATTTGTTGCATGTGTAAGATAGATTTAATATCGTTAAAAAAAGTTAGTGATAATTTGAGTCTGGATGATTACTACAAAAATATAGATATGAAAGAAGTAATGGAATTAACCAGTGGATTAGAATTATTAAGAGGAGAACTATAAATGTATTTGAAAAGATTAGAACTGCAAGGGTTTAAATCGTTTGCAGATAAGACCGTATTGGAATTTAAGCCGGGTATTACAGCTGTTATTGGACCAAATGGTTCTGGTAAGAGTACATTAATAAATTTAATATTTCGGATAGCATTAGGTGGGTACTTGGAGAGCAGAGTATGAAGTCTTTAAGAGGCGCAAAGGCAGAAGACGTAATATTTGCAGGTACTCAAAATAGAAAATCGTTGGGATTTGCAGAGGCATCTATTGTAATAGATAACTCTGATGGAAAATTACCAATTGAATATAATGAAGTTATTGTTACAAGAAAATTATATAGAAGTGGTGAGACTGGCTATTTTATAAATAAAACACCATGTAGACTTAAAGATATTATAGAATTGTTTATGGATACCGGTATTGGAAAAGATGGATATTCTATAATTGGACAAGGTAAAATTGACGAAATTTTGAGCAATAAATCTGATGATAGAAGACATATTTTTGAAGAGGCTGCCGGAATTGTAAAGTATAGAACTCGTAAGGTAGAGTCTGAGAAAAAACTAGAGCAGACAAAGCTTAATCTATTGCGTATAAATGATATTTTGTCTGAAATAGAAGGACAATTAGATCCACTTAAATTGCAGGCAGATAAAGCCAGAAAGTTCTTAGATTTAAGAGAAGAACTTAAGAGCATTGAAGTTGGATTATTTGTGTATAACATAAATACATATAAAGAAAAACTTGAACAAATTGTAGAAGATTTACAAGTATTGAAAGACCAAGAAACATCAGAAAGCCAAAAGCTAGAAGAGGGAAAAATAAAAAAGATACTTTAAAAACTAGAATTGATGAACTTATTGCAGAAATTGAAAATATGCAAAATGTTGGTTTCGAGAGCAAGACGAAGATTGAACAGTTAAATTCTCAGATAAATGTTTCTAAAGAAAGAATTTCAAACAATGCTACAAATATTGAAAGACTTACAAAAGAAATAGAGGAACTACATCAAAGAATTAATGATTTCAATGAGGAGAAAGATAGCAAGGTTTCTAAGAAGGACAACTTATTTAAGAATAAGGAAAAGTTTGAAACAGAACTGAAAGAGAAGGAAGAAGAGCTTGCAAAAATATCTGCTAAATTATCTGAAAAAGAGCTTGAGATAGAAGGCAAGAAGAAACAAGTAGAAGCAGATACAGACGCAAAATATGAAAGACTTGCCGAAATTAATACATATGAAATTAATTACGAAAACTTAGAAAAAACTAAGAAAAATGTAAAGCAAGAGCTTCAAAGCACTATTTCTGAATTAGATAGTAACAGAATAAAGAAACAAGAAATTTCGAAAAACTTTCAAGAAATAGAAGCAACAAGAAACAAGGCTGTTAAGACTCTAACAGAAATAAAAAATCAAAAAGAAGTGGCTTTAGCTGTTATAAAAGAATTTGATGACAAAATAAACAAACTTACAGCAGATTATAGAATGAAAGATTCTAGATGTAAGTTTTTAATTGAAACAGAACGTGATAAAGACGGATATATGAAGAGTGTTAAATCTTTACTACTTGCATGTGAACAAAATAGTGAATTAAATGCAGGAGTAGAAGGCGTGCTAGCAAGTCTTATTTCAGTTGACAAAAAGTATGAAACTGCAATCGAAATGTGCTTAGGCCAGGCTATGCAAAATATAGTCACAAAAACAGAAACAGATGCAAAAAAATTAATAGAGCATTTGCGTAAGAACAATTTAGGAAGAGCAAGCTTTTTACCAATTTCATCAGTTCATGGAAAGAAAATAGAAAAAGTAAATTCTAATGGAATAGATGGAGTTATTGGCATAGCAGCAGAACTAGTAAAAGCAGATAAGAAATACCAAGACATAATTTTGAACTTGCTTGGCAGAACCGTGATTGTAGAAAATATGGATAGTGCCATAAAACTTGCAAAGGCTAACAGTTATTCGTTTAGAATAGTAACACTAGAAGGAGACGTAATAAATCCATCTGGTGCAATTAGTGGTGGTTCGGTAGCTCAAAAGACTGTAAATATATTAGGAAGAAGCAGAGAAATTGAAGAATTAAAGGCTAAGTTAGAAGAGCTTAATTCTGAAATTAAGAAGCTAGAAAAAGAAAAGGAAGAACATTCTGTAAAAATAGCAGATACAATAGAAGAATCTGCAAGGCTAGAGAAAAATTTACAAGAAATTGAGATTACATATGCAACTAAAAAGCAAGAATTAGACATGATAGACAGTCAAATTACTAAACTTGAAGAAAAAATGGCTAAGTTAAAAAATCAAGTTGAAGAAATTGATGAAGAAAAGAAAAAATTAGAAGTTTCTAAAGAAGGCACTAAACAAGTAATTGCAAATTTAGACAAAGAAATGCAAGAATTAAATGCAGAGATTACACAGTTTGCAGAGCTAAATAAAGACGACCAAACATACATAGACAACTTAAATACAGATATAACAGACTTAAAAATTTCTGTATCTTCATTTGATGAGAGTGGAACATCTCTTGACGAAATGATTGCAAGAATAGAACAAGACATTCAAAATGCAAATGCAAGCATAGAGACTAAAAAAGCAGACATAGAGAATGCAAAATTAGAGACTACTAAAAATGAAGAAGCAATTTCAAACTTCGAGCAAGAAATAGAAAAGATTAAATCCGAAGTTACGAACAGCTCCGAAAAGATAGAAGCTCTAAAGAATGAAAAAACAGCTAAAAATGAAGAATTAGAAAAGATAGAGGCTCAAATAGAGTCACAATATAGTGTATTAAATGGTCTAAAAGAGCAAATAGTAAAAGTTGAAAGTAAGAAAACAAAACAGGAGCAAGACATAGACGATTTAATAAACAGATTGTGGCAAGAATATGAGCTAACTCCTAATAATGCAGATGGTTACGCAAAGCCAGATAATGTTCAAGTTGCTCAAAAGAAAACAACAGAACTACGTAAAAATATAGCAGACTTAGGAAGCATAAATGTAGATGCAATAGAAGATTACAAGAAAATGCAAGAAAGATATGACTTCATGAATGAGCAAAGGCTTGATTTAGAAGACTCTATCACAAAGCTTAGAAATGTAATTTCAGAAATGACGACTACAATGCAAAAGCAATTTGATGAGAAATTCAAACAAATAAACAAAAACTTTAACGAAGTGTTCATCGAACTATTTGGTGGAGGAAAGGCAGAGTTAATATTAGAAGATGAAGCCAATATACTAGAATGTGGAATAGACATTAGGGTACAACCACCAGGAAAGAAACTACAAAACATGATGCTATTATCGGGTGGAGAAAAAGCACTAACAGCAATAGCAATATTGTTTGCAATACTAAAAATAAATCCAGCTCCATTCTGCATACTAGACGAAATTGAAGCAGCTCTTGATGACGTAAACGTTGCAAGATATGCCTTATATTTAAAGAAATTCAGCACAGAAACACAGTTCTTAGTAATAACA
>ERZ840517.2731-NODE-2731-length-14989-cov-6.787532_pt1 | contig 14989 bp, 14 predicted proteins | sample MGYA00519876_ERZ840517 | MGnify/ENA primary metagenome ERZ840517 (study PRJEB31850, sample SAMEA3708882) | human gut metagenome | biome: human gut; feature: human-associated habitat; material: faeces | place: China | collected 2014 ... | reverse complement strand
GACTATAATTTTTTGACATTTTTATTAAACCTTCGTGTATTAGCATCATTAACACTTTAATTTTTATCACATTTTAATATCAATACATAATATAAGATAAAATTTAAAACTATATTAACATTTATTATAATATTGGGGAATATTTTTAAATTTGAATTTAACTTTTTATTTAATTTGAATTTTTTCAGAATTAATATTTAGATTAAATCATTTTGTATATCTTTTGCCTTTCCTAAGTTGATTGATTCTAATTTAAATTGTTTTAAAATTAATTTTAGCCACGCAATTGTCTAATTAATTGCACAACTATATATTAACATGATTTTACATAACTTGTCAAGAAAAACATTTTGACATCTTTCGACACCAATCATTATTTGTATCATTATACATAATTATTTCTATATTTATTAATGCAAATTACAAATATCTATGATATAATATCAAAAAACAAAGGAGGAATTTTATATGTCAACACCACATAATGAAGCAAATAAAGGAGATATCGCAAGAACAGTAGTAATGCCAGGTGATCCATTAAGAGCAAAATACATTGCCGAAAATTTTATGGAAAATTGCAAACTTGTAAATCAAGTTAGAGGTATGTATGCATATACAGGAACTTACAAAGGAAAAGAACTAACAGTAATGGCTCATGGTATGGGAATGCCAAGCGTAGGAATTTATACTTATGAATTATTTAAATTTTATGATGTAGAAAATATTATTAGAATAGGTTCTTGTGGAGGATATAAACCTGAACTTAAATTATTTGATATTATATTGAGTGAAAATGTTTTTTCTGAAAGTAATTATGCTTTGACTTTAAATAATGATGATTGTCACCTTGTTTCTTCTAGCAACGAACTTAATAATATAATTGAAAATACAGCTAAGCAATCTGACATAAATATTGTTTTAGGTAATACAGTTTGTACTGATTGTTTTGATGTTTATATGACTGATGTAAATAAGTTTTTAGATAGAATACCCGATGGTTTTGACCCTGTTTCTGCTGAAATGGAAGCATTTGCTTTATTTTATAATGCAAAATTATTAAATAAAAGGGCATCTTGCTTGATGAGTGTCGTGGATTCAAAATTTATTAAAGATATTGCAACACCTGAAGAGCGTCAAACAGGCTTAAATAATATGATTAAACTTGCTTTAGATTCTGCTATAAAAATTTAAAAATTCAGTAACAAGGGGTTGAACTTCAATCTCTTGTTTATTACTTTCCTAATTTATAAACTTAATTTCAATTGCATTTAAAAAATAGAGATTTAAAGTAATCATCTTTAAATCCCTAATTTTTTATTTTTTTATATCTAATATTTTATATTTCATTATTCCAGCTGGTGCATTTACATCAACAGTTTGTTTTTTCTTAGCACCTAATAATGCAGCACCTAAAGGTGATTCATTAGAAATTTTATTTTCAGCTAAATTAACTTCTGTAGAACCAACTATTGTATATTCTACTTCTTCATTAAAATCAATATCTAATACTCTTACAGTATTTCCTACTTGAACTGTATCTGTATCAATTTCTTTTTCATCAATTATTTTAGCATGTCTTAATTTATTTTCTAATTCTGCTATTTTTACTTCGTTTTCTGCTTGAGCTGTTTTTGCTTCATCATATTCTGAGTTTTCTGATAAATCTCCAAATCCTAAAGCAACTTTTATTCTTTCCGCAATTTCAGCTCTTTTTTCTGTTTTTAAATAATTTAATTCTTTATCTAAATTATCATATCCCTCTTGTGTAAGGATTACTTCTTTTTCTTCCATTTTCATAACCTCCAAAATTGTTATAATTTGTTATTAATATTAATGTTAGTTAAACATGAAATTAAAAACTTATACTATATTAAGCCAGATTTTATGTTTTGTCAAGTTATTTTATATAAAATAAACTAATCTTTGTTACAATATAATGTTTTTCTTATGGTAGTTTGCTGTATAATAATATTTTCAATTGTCTGAATGTGATTGAAACAATATTAAAATTTATTAAATCTTTTTTGGACAAGAGTTCACTTTAGTGGAAGGGAGTCCAAAAAAGATTTTAGAAATTATTATATTGTGTATTGAACCGAAGGCAATTGAAAATACTATTATACAGCAAACTACCATAAGAAACCCACTATATAGTAACTAATCTTTAAACAATTCTTTTCCATCTTTTAAATATTCATACCCTGAAAATACCGTTGCAATTGTTTGTAATATCATCATTATTGTTACAATTAAATTTAATCCAAATGAAATACCTGTTAGTTTTCCTGTAAAACAATCTCCAAAAGCATTTAAATCTATAAAAGCCAATATTATTGCTATCATTTGTGTAACTGTTTTTAATTTTCCCCAAACTGACGCTGCAATAACTTTTCCACCTTTTTCTACTGCTATTAATCTATATCCTGAAACAATAAATTCTCTAGCCAGTACTATTACTGGTATCCATGCTGGTAGCTTGTTCATTTCTACAAGCATTATCATTGCTGTTAATACTAAAATTTTATCTGCTAATGGGTCTAGAAATTTTCCAAATGTTGTTACTTGATTTCTGCTTCTTGCTATATATCCATCTAGTTTATCGGTTATTGATGCTATTATAAATATTAAATCTATAACTAAATATGATATTGGTATTCCCAATATATTTCCTTGTATTCCCAAAAATGGTATTATAACCATTATTGGGACTAGTATTATTCTAAAAATTGTTAATTTATTTGCTAAATTCATTTTTCCAAACCTTCCATTATACTTATTTCAACATTTCTATTGCTTTTTGTAATTGTGTATCTTCATTTTCTTTAACAATTAAAGGATTAGTAACAGTTTCAGGTAATTCTACCTTTTCATTAGGTTCTATTCCAACTTTATTTATTTTGTTTCTGTTAGGAGTTTGATATTCTTCAATTGTAATTTTTAATCCACTTCCATCATTTAATTTTAAAATTTGTTGAATTACACCTTTTCCATATGTTGTTGTTCCAACTGTTTTAGCCTTTCCTAAATCCTTTAATGCACCTGCCAATATTTCTGAAGCACTAGCTGTATTTTCATTTGTCAATATAATAATTGGCATATTTATTATAGCATCCTCTTTTGCCTTTTTTACTGTTTCTTTGTTATTTTTGTCTACTTCATATAATAAAACTGAATCTTTATCTGTCATATAATCAGCTATTTCCAATGCTTGGTCTACTATTCCTCCACCATTATTTCTTAAATCTATTATCAATGATTTAATATTTTGTTTAGCTAATTCTTCATATTTTGCTTTAAAATCTTCAGCTGTTGTTTCATCAAATGAAGTAAATTTAATATATCCTATATTATCTGAAAGGACTTTTCCCTCTACTTGATTTACTTTTACTTTTTCCCTTTTTATATCAAATTTTAAGTTTTGAGCTCCTCTAAGTATTTCTACTGTTACACTTGTTCCTTCCTCACCTTTGATATTATTTGATGCTGTTGTCATATCATCTGCTTTGTATTCAATTCCATCTACTGAAATTATTAAATCTCCTGCTTGTATTCCAGCTTTCTCTGCTGGACTTCCTTTTATTGTTGATAATACTTGTATTCTGTCACTTTGTGTATTTTTTATCATATATATTCCTATTCCAACAAAGTTGCCCATGGTATCATCTAAATAACTATCCATGTCTTCTTTTGATATGTATTCTGTATATGGATCATCTAATCCCTCAATATATCCTTTTATTGCACCTTCTTGCAATTTATTTTCATCTACTTCACCTAAATAATATTTGTTTATTATTTCCTTATACTTTTCCAATTTTGTTGCTAATTTAGTAGATTCTGAACTACTTGAAGAAATTGCCAATGGATTTTTGGTAAAGTATGTGTATAAAGATATTGATGTAACCATAAAAGTTATAAATATTGTTAATGCAATTATCATTATCATTCTATAAATTTTATATTTTTTTTGTTTTTCCATTTTTTACCTACACCTTTCATAAATTTTGAGCGGATATACTCCGCTCTTTATAAAATATTATATATTTTTTATTTTATGTATAAATTACATATAATTTAAAGGATTAACTCTTGAGTCTTGTCCATATGCTGTAGCACTGTATTTATAACTATATGGTGCTACTCTTAACTCAAAATGTAAATGTGGCCCAGATGAATTTCCCGTGCTTCCACTAAGCATAATTTGTTGTCCTTTACTTACAATTTGTCCAGGTGAAACACATATTGAACCTCTTGTACCATGTCCATAATATGATTGCATTCCATTTGCATGTCTGATTACAACATATGTACCATAACTTGATGTCAAATTATCTGTTACCATTACAACACCTGCTGCTGCAGCATATACAGGACTTCCAGATGAAATAGCATAATCTATTGCACCATGAAATTTACCACTTGAATAATATCCATTTGTAGAAATTGTACCTCCACTAACCGGCTTCATAAAATATCCAGATCCCGTTGGTGTTGTTGAACCGCTATTATTGTTATTTTTTCCACTATTACTATTACTGTTATTATTGCTATTATTATTTTTTTGATTATTTGCTTCTTCTTGTTGTCTTTTCAATTCCTCTAATTGCTTTTTGTATGCTATTTCTGCTTGTTTAATTTCATTTGCTATTTTAGCATTATCTTGTTTTAATTGTTGTATTTCTTGTTCTAACTCTTTTTCTTGGTCAGATAATTGAGCAACATATTTATCCTTTTCAGTTTTAGCTTCCTTTAATTGACTATTTACACTTTCTTTTTCTGTTTTTGATGCAGTTAAAGTTTCTTTATTATTCTCAATTTCTTTTTTTGATGTTTCTATTTCTTCTTTTTGTTTTTGGATTTTATCTAATAATTCTGCATCCATTTTAGTAACCTCAGATACTAAATAGTAACTAGAAATAAAATCAGACAAATTTTTTGAGCTTAGTAAAACATCTAAATATGAAGTATCACCTGATGTATATACTGCTACCATTCTTTTCTTTATTAATTCTTCTTGGTCCTTATAGTCTTGCTCTGCTTGTGCTAATTTTTTTTCTTCTTCTTTTATTTTCGTATTTGCATCAGTTATTTTAGAGTCTAATTCACTTATTTGTGTTTCATAATTATCAATTTTTGAATTTAATGTATCTACTTGTTTCATTGCTTCTGTTTTATCACTTTCAACCTGCCTTTGTTTTTCTTCTGCTTCATTTATTTTCTTTTGGTTAGAATCAATATCTGCTTGTGTGGCAGCCAATGACACATTTGTGCTTACTAATAAAATCGATATTAAAACCATTCCTATAATTTTTTTACATATATTCTTCATATGTTTCTTTCACTCCTCTTTGTTTTTCTCCTGTTACAGTTCAGTTTGTAATAGTATTATTATCACTCTCACTATTTTCACCAGGGATTAATCCATTTGTTATATATGGTAATGGATCTGTTGTAACTCCACTTATTCTAACTTCAAAATGTGCATGTGGTCCTGTAGAATATCCTGTTGAGCCTACTTTTAAAATAGGGTCTCCTCTTTTTACTGTTTGTCCAACTTCAACTAAAATTTCTGATCCATGTGCATATAATGTTGAAATTCCTCCTCCATGGTCAATTATAACCATATTTCCATATGCTACATTTGGCCCTGCTTTTACTACAACTCCATCATTTGCTGCAACAAAATTTGCTCCTAATGGTGCTCCAATATCAACACCTGTATGTAATTTATATTGTCCTGTTATTGGGTGAACTCTCATTGCATACTTTGATGTTATTCTTGTATATCCAGGAACTGGCCATGCTAACTCTCCACCAATATATGCTGTATCTATTCCATTTTGTGCTAATGCTAATATTTGTTGATTTACTTCTTCATATTGCTTATTTATTTCATCTATTTTTGCTTGTAGATTTTTTTCGTCATCTGAAAGTTTAGCAATAAAATTTTCTCTCATTTTTTTTGTGTTTTGTAATGTTCTTGTTGTTCTTGTTTGATTCTCAACAATTGTAGCTAATTCTTTTTTTTCATTTTCTAACTTTTGCCTTGATAAATCCATTGTTTTCTTTTTAGTTTCTAAATCATTTAACAAATTTTCATCTATTTCTGTTAATTGAGATATTAGATAATAACTAGATATAAAATCAGATAAACTTGAAGATTTTAGCAAAACATCCAAATATTGGGTATCTCCTGCCATATAAATTGCTACCATTCTTTTTTTGAATAATTCTACCTGTTTATCGTATTTTTCAGTTACACTATTTAATTGTGTTTCTATTTGTTCAATAGATTTTTTCAATTCTGTAATCTTACTTTCTTGTTCTGCTAACTCTTGCTCTGCTGTTTCTATTCTACCATCTAGTTTTTCTACTTGTTGTAAATTTTCTGATAGATTACTTTGCACATCATTTAATTGTCCATTTGCTTCATTTAATTGATTTTGTAAATCACTTCTTTGTGTTTGTAAGTCTACTGCGTTATTTACCGTGTTATTTTCTGTTTCGTTGTCTGCATATGTATTTGTGTATATTGTTGCAAAACAAATTAGTATGATTAAAACAATACATAAATTCTTACGCATGTTTTCTCCCTTCGTTCGCTCATCGCCATTCAAAATTTTGCCTGCCAAATCTTGTCCTGTTAATTATACTTTTAAATATTTTCTCATTGAGATTACACTTCCTAATGCTCCTATTCCTATTCCTAATAACATGTATACAAAGATTATTGATGAAATCATGTCTTTAAATCCAACTAAACTCATATTTATAGTTTTCATAAATCCAGCGTTTACTGCTTGTTCTGCTAATATACTGTATGCTCCTCCTACAATTACAATTGAAATTGCACTGGCTAATATTCCTATTATCATACCTTCTACTATAAATGGCCATCTTATAAAATTGTTTGTTGCTCCAACATATTTCATTATTGATATTTCTTTTCTTCTTGCATGAACTGTTAATTTTATAGTATTTGATATAATAAATATTGATATAACTATCAATAATACCAATATCACTCCTGTAACTGCCTTTATTCCTCTAGCTAAACTCAATAATGTTGATACTGTTTTATCACTACTTGTAATTTTAGTAACATTGTCAAATTCCATTATTTTATTTTGTACATCTTTACTCATATTTAAGTCTGTTAATGTAACAACATAAGATGGTGGAAAATAGTCTGGTCCATAACCTTCTATTAATTCTGACTTATCTCCTAATTTTTCTTTCATTGTATTTAAAGCATATGTTTTATCTTTATATTCTGCTGTACTAACTCCATTTATTGCTCTTATTTCTTCTCCAACTTTTTGTATTTCATCATCTGTTGCATCTGTTTTTAAAAACACCTGGAAACCTTGTTCTGACTTAATTTGGTCTACAAAGTGATTTATATTTTCACCTAAAATTAAGAAAATTCCAAATATTATCATTGTTGCACACATTATCATTAATGATGCTCCTGTCGATTTTTTATTCTTAAAAACGTTACTAAATCCTTCTCCTATTAAATATCCAAATATATTATATTTCACTATCATAACCACCTTTTTTATCATCTCTTACTATGTTGCCTTTTTCAATGTGTATTACTCTTTTTTTCATTTTATCTACTATATCCTTTGCGTGTGTTGCAACTACAACAGTTGTTCCTCTCATATTTATTTCGTTTAATAGATTCATTATTTCCCATGCTGTATCTGGGTCTAAGTTTCCTGTTGGTTCGTCTGCTATTAACATTGATGGGTTATTTACTAATGCTCTTGCAAGTGCAACTCTTTGTTGCTCTCCTCCTGATAGTTCGTTTGGATACATTTTTGCTTTTCCACTTAGTCCAACTAATGATAATACCATTGGTACTTGTCTTCTTATGTGTCTTGGTGTTGCTCTAACTATGTACATTGCATATGCTACATTGTCATATACGGTTTTGTCTGGTAATAGTCTGAAGTCTTGGAATACTACTCCCATACTTCTTCTTAGATATGGTACTCTACTTTGTTTTAAGAATGTTGTGTCTTTTCCGTTTATTATGATGTTTCCTGATGTTGGTTCTTCTTCTTTTAATATTAGTTTTATTAGTGTTGATTTTCCACTTCCTGATGTTCCTACTAAAAATGCAAATTCTCCTTTGTCTATTACAAAGTTTGCATTTTTTACTGCTTTTGTTCCTGTGTCGTATGTTTTTGATACATTTCTAAACTCTATCATTTTCTTTTTTCCTTTCACTACGCTTTGCTCCGTTCATCGTCATCCAAAATTTTTTCAAAATTTTGTCTGCCAAATCTTGGGCTGTTTCGCTCATCGTCATCCAAAATTTTTTCAAAATTTTGTCTGCCAAATCTTGGGCTGTTTCGTTCATCGTCATCCAAAATTTTTTCAAAATTTTGTCTGCCAAATCTTGGGCTGTTTCGCTCATCGTCATTCAAAATTTTGTCTGCCAAATCTTGAATTTTTACTCATAGTTATTTAAAATTGTTTTATTTACTATTATCTATTTTTTCTTATAAATAATACCAATAATCTACTAATTTTGCAATAGTTTTCACCAAAAAAACACAGGAATTTTTTTCAAATATCCCCGTGTTTTTTCTTTTAAAACAAACTTACTATATTATCTGCCGTAATTCCAAAATATTTCATCAACTCTGTAGCTTTTCCAGACTTACCAAAAGTATCGTTTATTCCTAATCTTATTAATTTAGCTGGATACTCTTGAGTTAAAACCTCTGAAATTGCAGAACCAAGACCACCAATAACATTATGGTCTTCTACAGAAATTAATTTTTTAGTTTCCTTAGCACATTTTACAATCATATCCTTATCAATAGGTTTAATTGTATGAATATCAACAACTCTAATATTTATACCATCTTGTTTTAACATTTCTTGTGCCTTTAATGCTTCACTAACTGTAACACCTGTTGCAAAAATTGTTGCATCTGTACCTTCTCCAATTTGAACAGCTTTGCCTATCTCAAATTCTTGATTTTCGTCATAAATTATAGGTGTTGCAAGTCTTGATAATCTTAAATAAACTGGGCCATTTATTTTACTTATTTCCTTAACTGCCCATTTTGTTTGAATATCATCAGATGTTGAAATTACTGTCATATTAGGTAAAGTTCTCATTAATGAAATATCTTCTATCATTTGATGAGTTGCTCCGTCTTCTCCAACTGTGATTCCTGCATGTGTTGCACATATTTTTACATTTAATTTTGGGTAACATACACTGTTTCTTATTTGGTCATATGCTCTTCCTGCTGCAAAGACTGCAAATGTGCTTGCATATGGTATTTTTCCACATGTTGCCATTCCCGCTGCTGTTGATATCATATTTTGTTCAGCAATTCCCATATCAAAAAATCTATTGGGAAATACTTTTGCAAATAAATTTGTCTTTGTTGCTGTTGATAAATCTGCATCAAATACAACTACTTTTTCATTTTCTTTTCCTAAGTCTAATAAAGCTTCTCCATAACTTTGTCTTGTTGCTTTTTTTAAATTTTCATTCATACCCACACATTTCCTTTCATTCAGCTATATTAATTTTCCATAACCTATATTATGACTTAATTTCATTTATTCACAAGCCCCTATTATACCAGCATCATTACCTAATGCAGCTGGAACTATAATTAATTCATCTCTGCTATTAAACAATAAATTATTTTTTTGAATGTTATTTTTTAACTTTTCTAAAAGAACATCTGAAAAATACACAAAACTTCCTCCAATGCTTACAGCTTCAGGTTCAAATATATTTATCAAATTTGAAATTCCTATACTTAAGTATTCGATATATTCTTTTATAATACTATTTATTTTTTCATCATCAGGATTTTTTCTTAAATAATCCAATAGTTCTTGACCTCTAGTTTTTTCATCAACACCTAAGGCTTCTCTTAAATTATTTTTCAAAGCCTTCATTGATGCATATTTTTCAAAACATCCATTTTTTCCACAATTGCATTTTAGTCCATCTTTTTGAATTACCATATGTCCAAATTCACATCCTGACAATTCTCCTGTATCCAATAATTCATTATTTATGATAACAGCTCCACCTATTCCTGTTCCTAATGTTAGTAATATACTTCTATCATAATCTTTTAGCGCTCCTATTTTATTTTCAGCAATTGCAGCACATTTTGCATCATTTCTTATTTTTATAGGCAACTCAATTTCTTTTTTTAAATTATCTACTAAATTATAATTCTTTACACCTAAATTTACAGATTTCATTATTACCGTACCTTTTATTGTTCCAGGTACAGAAATTCCTATTTCTTTGATTTTATACTTTTCTGTAAAATCTTTTACATTTTTTATTATATAATTTTCTATTGATGTTTTTATGTCCTTTTTGTCTTTTGATAATAATCTTTTTTCTACCTTTTCTACTATATAATTTTTGTCATCAACAACTCCAATTGCTATATGACTTCCTCCTAAATCAATTCCAATTTTCATTTTTATCAATCCTTTGCTTATTAGTTACAATTCAATAAGGCTAATGTTTGAAATACCTGTGAATGATATTTTGAATAGAATTTGTTAACGTTATGAAGGAAGCCTGAGAAAAATATTCAAAATATCATTCACAGGTATTTTCAAGCCGTATACTTACTAAATTGTAACAATTATTATCATTTATATTTTTAATGTCCCAAAAAGAACCGTCCCCAAAAGGACATTTTATACTCCAGCAGCTGAGAATAAGAATCCTCCCATATAAACTTGAATACATGGTGCAAGCACTACTAATACAAAGAATATCAATACTACACCAACAATCAAGTAAGTAACTTCTGGCAATACTTTAATAATTTTCTGCATAATATTATCAATATCAATTTCCATATATTCAACTAATTTTCTCATCATTTCTGATAAATCTGTTTGCATACCTATTTTAAGCATCTCAGTTATCATTGACTTTGGCAAACCTGATTTTTCAAATGGTTCGATCCAAGATTCACCTATAATTATATTGTTTAGTGATGTTTCTATAATTGAAAGCATAACATAATTTTGTACAACATTTTTACTTACTTCTATTGAATCTTGAATTCTCATTCCATTTTCCAAATTTAATAACATTGCTTTCATTAACCTTGAAAAATCTAGTGCAAATATTAATTGTCCAAATATTGGCATTTTATATTTAAAGTAATCAAAATTATATTTTCCCTTTGGAGTATTAATATAAAATACTACTCCTGCAACAGTAGCAGCTATTATCGCAACAGGTATAAACCAATATTTAACTAATCCATTTACAACTCCTTGGAACCAAAGTGTTACAGCGGGTAATGTGTCTGAAGATCCCATTTCTGCATATACATTTTGGATTGCTGGTATTGCAACAATAGTTCCAACTATTAGCATTACTATTAAAAAGAAGAATTGAAATAAGTTTGGTATTAATATTCCTCTTATTTTTTTATTCAATTTTTCAGTTGAATCTAAATATGTTACTGCTTGATCTAATGAATTTGTTAGCGAACCAGATAATTCTCCGACTTTTATCATATTTATATATATGTATGGAAAAATATCTGAATAATATTCCATTGTTGTATACATATTTTCTCCGGCTTCAACACCTGCTAATATGTCTTCTAAAACTCCCTTAAAAGTAACATTTTCAGTACTATCTATTATTGTTTTTAAAGCATGAATATTATTAAAATTTGCTTTTTTTAATAGATAGAAGTTTTGAGTAAATACAACTAAATCTCTACTTGTGACTTTTTCTGTTTTTGATAAATACATATTTATTTTTTCTTTAACAGTTGATGTTTTTTTTGTATTTACTTGTGTTGTATTTACATTTTTCATTATTTCTTCTACGTCTTTTATATTTCTTTTTTTAGTTTTCTTTCTTTTTGCTGAATATGCAACTTGTTCAATTGTAATTGGCATTAAATCATTATTTTTTAATGATCTTAATAGATTTTGTTTGCTTGGTGCCTCTACTCGATTTTTTACTATTATTCCTGAACTTGTTGCAGCTTTGTACATATATGTAGGCATTTACTCACCTCCTGCTAATATTGTTGTCTATTACTATCTCTTCTTATTTTCATTTGCATTATTGTTCTATTTAATACTTCTATATTTTTTTCTTCTATTTGTGCTTTTGCTTGTTCTAATGTAATTTTATCATCTACAAATAATGAAGCAATCGAGTTTATTAATCCTATACTTCCTTTATCTGAACTTTGAATTGCATCTTCTATTTCCGATACACTTATTTTGTCTTTTCTTATAATTCCTGCAACAATGTTATCTACAACCATTACTTCTGGAACTAATACTAATTTTCCATCTCTTCCTGGTAATAATCTTTGTGAAACAACTAACTTTAATAAAGAAGATAACAAATATTTTATACTTGCTTGATCTCTAACTTCATAGAAGTTTATCATTCTGTCTATTGTTTCTGCACATGATTTTGTATGTAATGTTCCTACAACTAAATGTCCAGATTCTGCCATTTCTATTGCTGCTTCCATTGTTACTTTGTCTCTAATTTCTCCTATTACTAGAATATCACAATCTTCTCTTAAAGAGTTTTTAACACCATCACTAAATGTTAACGAATCTCTTCCTTTTCCAATTTCTTTTTGAACTATTAAAGATTTTTTAGAATGATGTTTAAATTCTACTGGGTTTTCTAGTGTTAGTATTTTTTTATTTTGTGTTTCATTTATTTCATTTATTAATGCATTTAATGTTGTACTTTTACCAGAGTTTGTTTTTCCTGTAACCAATATCAATCCTTGTGGTTGATATGTCATTCTTCTTATAATATCTGGTAATCCTAATGATTCGTATGGTGGTAATGTATTTTTTATAAGTCTTAATGTACATAGTGGTACATCATCTGATAAAGATATATTTACTCTTAAACGAATTCCATTATGTTCATAAGATGTATCTAATTTTCTTGTTGTATTAAAAACTTCATCTTTATCTAAATTTCCTCTTACTAAATAATCATACATTTGATTCATATCATCTGGAGTTAACACATCCATTTCTTCTATTGGTGTTAATTCTCTTGAAATTCTTAGTATTGGTTTATTTCCAGCAATTAAATGAACATCTGATGCGTCCTTTTCTATTGCTATATCTAATATTTTATCCATATTTATCATGGCTTATTTCCCCCTCTTTTGTTTTTAATACAATATTAACTGTCTATTTAATTCATCTAAAATAGTACTTCCATTTAAGACTTTTTTTATTCCATCCATAACTAATGGTTTATAATTTTGCTCTAATGCTTTATTTCTAATTTCTAGTGTTGAAGCTCCTTTAACTATTAATTCTTTTATATCTTCTGTTATGTCCAGTGTTTCAAAAATTCCTATTCTTCCATAATATCCTATATTGTTACATTTTTTACAACCAACTGCATCATATGTTTTTTTGTTTGTAAAATCAATTTTTTCTCCATATTTTTCAGCAATTTTTGTTATTATATCTTTTTCTTCTTGTGTAAATTCTCTTTCTCTTTTACAATCAGGGCAAATTCTTCTTACCAATCTTTGTGAAACACTTGTAGCAAGTGTACTTGCAATATCGTAATCTGATAATCCCATTTTTCTTAATCTGTTTATAACTTCTATACTGTCAATTGTATGGATAGTTGATAACACATAGTGACCTGTTTGTCCAGCTTGTACTGCTATTTCTGCAGTTTCTTTATCACGAATTTCTCCAAGTAAAATTATGTCAGGGTCTTGTCTTAAAACTGTTCTTAATGCTCCTGAAAATGTTGCTTTATTTCCTATTTCTATTTGATTTAGTCCATCTATTCTTATTTCAACTGGGTCTTCTATTGTTGTTATATTAATTTCAGGTGAATTTAAATAATCTACTATACTATATAATGTTGTAGTTTTTCCAGCTCCAGTAGGTGCTGCTATAATTGCCATACTATTCTTTTTATTAAAACTCTTTTTAAATTCTGCGTCTGTTCCTGGATATCCTAATTCAAAAATATTTCTTATATCTTCATTTTTCTTTAATAATCTTAAAACAAATTTTTCTCCATTTATATTTGGTTGTGAAGATACACGGATGTTATAATCATCATATAGTGTAATTCTTCCATCTTGTGCTTCTTGTTTTTCTTGATGCATATTTGATATAGCCTTTAATCTTAATATTATTTGTTGTTGTTTTTCTTTTGGAATTCTTGCTGCTGTAAATAATTCGCCATCTATTCTATATCTTACTCTTACTTCATTTGCTAATGGTTCTATGTGTATATCACTTGCTCTTTTTTCCATTCCTGTTCTTATAATACTATCTATTAATTCTATTATTGTTGCCGAAGATGATGTAGTTGCTGTTACAATATCAGTACTTACTGTTTCACCTTCTAAGGCCGTTAAGGCTTTTTCTATATCTTCTTCAAATGTAACATAGCTTTCCATTACAAGTCCTTTATTTAACAATAGCATTCTTACTGGGTCTGTCTTTGCATTTGATATTTTGTCTGTAAAACATACTTTTATTTTGCTTCCATTTACTTCAAATGGTAAACATTTATATTTTTTGCACATGTCTAATGATAGATAATCAGTAGGTTTTATTTTTAATACATTTGCTTTTAATAGTATTCCTTTTTCTCCTAATATTTCTCCTATGTTTTTTATTAGTATTTCTGGATCACATACATTTAGCACATGTAATATGTCTCCAAGTTTCATACTAGGATAATCTCTTTGATATTCTAAAGCACTTTCTATGTCTACTTCTTTTACTACTCCTCTTTTAACCAATTCTACTCCTATTGGCATTCTTCTTCTCATTTCCATGTTGAATTCACCCTTTCTTTTATTTATTATTACAATTTTTTTGAATCTTAATTATAAATAATTTGAATATATTTTTATGTGACCGAAATAGTGTTACAAATTCTTAAGTAAATACTCAAAAGGGTCCTGTCTTCGGGTAT
>ERZ840517.2729-NODE-2729-length-14993-cov-2.341612_pt1 | contig 14993 bp, 16 predicted proteins | sample MGYA00519876_ERZ840517 | MGnify/ENA primary metagenome ERZ840517 (study PRJEB31850, sample SAMEA3708882) | human gut metagenome | biome: human gut; feature: human-associated habitat; material: faeces | place: China | collected 2014 ... | reverse complement strand
CTCTTCTTTTTTAGGCACCACTGTTAGCTCTGATGCGCGAAGAACACGCTTCCCGACACGTGCTTCCAAGATGTGAGGGGAATCTACTGGTTGAAAGCCAAATTCGAACCCCCAGTGATCTGCTAGAGATGGCGGAGCATGACGGAGGAACTCTCGCAAGGGAAAAGCTGTCATTCGCCATCCTTTCGGGGATATGGTCAGTCGAATTTTGTCGCCTTCTTGATCAAGTTCGACAAACCATTTATCAGAGGCTACTGGATGGAGGATCTGCTCAATTTTCTCTTGAGCCAGCTGAGCAGAAAGCGGACCTTCGTTGCAGAGTTCTCGTAGATGCGATTCTGATTCAGAGAATTGCTTCCATACATCAACTACGCGTTCACGGAAGGGGTGATAGAACGTCAGTGCGTTCAACTGTTCATGGGACCATTGAATAAATTGCTTAGTATCCTCGTCTTCAGGCTTGTACTCCAGAGCCTTCTCCCAGTGCTCAAGAGACTCAGTAACGCGATCAAGATAGTAAAGCGAATAGGCTCGCCGAAAGTGCCAGTAATGGTTGTTGCGTTCGTCTGGTTCGATTGAAGCAACTGCAACGCCTTTTCTAGTGGCTGGGTTTCGCCAGCTTGGGCCAAGTTGTTGTAGGCACGGGCGAGTTGACTGACCATATCAGACGTTTGTTCCTCAGGCGTCAAGGCTTCGATGAACTTAATGATGCCTTCGTAGTCACCACGATCATTGAAATCGTTGATGTGAGCCATCAAAGAGCTGGTTTTTGCACCCATGATCATCTCCTTGAGTGTCGAAACACAACTTTGGTCAATGCATATCACATAATCCCTAGAGTCAGTCTACCTAAGTGCTTAAGGTGACAGCCGATGATTGCATGACTGTTTGTAAGTAGGACTACAGAGGACACACTAAAGGCCTCTAAGCAATTTTAAGCAATAGGTTTGCTCAAAATTGCTCGATTTTGCTTCAAACTCGGGAGTGTGTAATTTTTCGTGTCCAGGGCAAGTTTATCGGTGGGGCGGAGCAATTCGCCCCTCTTCTTTTTTGAGGCTCGGTAACCCTCAATCAGGGCAAAAAGGTCGCTCGCTCTCGGCAATTGCGAGGGTTGTCAAGCACTCGTGGAATTGCGCAAGGCCCAAGGCGTCAGCCGACAGGCCTGAGCAAATGCCGCGAAAGGTGCTTGCACAACCGGAGAGATTGCCGATAGCCTGTGGCTTGGGGGATGCTAAGCGTTCCGCGTGCAGTCCCCCGAGCCACGCGGCGGCGAGCGCGCGGGGGGGGGGGGGCGGGGGGCAGAGCCCCTGTCGCGGGGATGGCAGTCCGTACAAGCGTTCCACTTGGGTTGACAAGGTAGCATGGAGAATCCTCTGATTAGTCTTCTTGTCGTTGTGCCGCAACTCATTCGGCCGCGGTTGTGAAGCGCTCTCCGTACAACAGAGCGAACTCCGGCATGGCATTCGACCAGCGGATGGTCGGGCGTTTCCAGCCTTCCGTAAAGTTGCGGATTGCCAGGTAAATCAGCTTTTTGGCCGCCTCTTCATTTGGAAGCAGGGTGCGGGTCTTGATTACCTTGCGGACCGCACGGTTCAAGCCTTCGATCGAGTTGGTCGTGTAGATGAGACGACGGATCGCCGGCGGGAACTGAAAGAACGGGATCACTTGTGCCCAGGCCCTGCGCCAAGTCTCCGCCACAGCGGGATAACGCTTCCCCATAGGGGACTCGGCAAAGACTTCGAGGGCACGTTCGGCCTCAACCGCGTCCGTAGCCTGGTAAACGGGCTTCAGTCCATCGCACACGGCCTTGCGGTCACGATGCGAAATGAATGCCGTGGAAGAGCGGATGAGGTGCACGATGCAGGTCTGATACTCGGTCCGGGGAAAGACGACTTCCAGTGCTTCCGTCATGCCTTTGAGACAGTCGGTCACTGCGATCAGAATGTCTTCTACGCCACGCGTTTTCAGGTTGTTGAACACGCTCGCCCAGAAGCTGGCGCCTTCGTTTTCCGCAATCCACATGCCCAGTACGTCCGGCTTCCGTCGCTGGTGATGCCGAGAGCGATGTGATTGACCACCATGCCGCTGCGGATCTTGACGCGCATGGCGTCGAAGAAAACGACCGGATACATGGAGTTGAGAGGGCGGCTTTGCCAGGCTTCAACATCTTCCAACACACGGTCCGTAACCGTACTCACGTACTCTGCACTGACGCCAATGCCGTACTGTTCTTTCTTCCAGGAAGGCGCTGATGTCACGGGTCGATATGCCGCGAGCGTACATGGCGATGATCTTGTCATCGAATCCGGAAAATTGACGGGCGTGCTTGGGAAGCAGAATGGGAGAGAAAGTGCCCTGTCGATCGCGAGGTACGTTGATTTCGACAGGCCCGACGTCAGTATTGATTGTCTTGCGGCCGACACCGTTGCGCTTGTTGCCTTGGCTACGCGTACCGGTAACCTCTTCGGCCTCTTGGTCGCCGCCTTCTGTAGCACGAGACGGAATACCGCCCAAATGAGCCTGCATCTCCCCTTGAAGGGCCGCTTCCACGAAGCGCTTCATGACCATATGGGTGAGGCTCTTGGCGCCCTCCACCCCGTTGAGCAGGCCCGAGGCCACAGCCTCATCAATCGCCGCCCCGAGTTTCGGGAACTGGTTAATGTCGACGCCGTTCGGCTGGTTCTTACGTTTGGAGTTTTTCGTCGTAGTCATCATGGATAGGTGAACCCGTCAGGGGCACGTATTATCCCATGAGACACGAAATTTCTGACATCCTCCTTCCTCTCTCCTACGATGCAGTCATCCGAAGAAGTTCTTCAAACTTCACAGGAAAACACACCGTATGACCGAAATGATGAAGGCGGCCGTTCTCGTCGGCCCCGAAAAGATCGAAACCAAACTCGAGCCCGTCCCCGAAATGAAGGCGTGCGACATCCGCATCCGCGTTTGCGCCACGGGCGTGTGCGGATCCGACATCCACATGTGGAAGACCGGGAAAGGCTGGAACCCGAACCACCAGGGCGACTTCTGGATGGGGCACGAATTCTGGACCCGGGCACGAGCGACTTCCAGGTCGGTGACCGCGTCGTCTTCTGGGCGAACCTCTACTGCGGCGAATGCGACATGTGCCGCGCCGGTCAGGAACACCTCTGCCGCGAAGTGAACGGCACGAACTACATCGGGTTCGTGTGCAACGGCGCCTACGCCGAAAAGTTCGTGGGGCCCGCCCGCCTCGCCTACAAGCTCCCCGACACGGTGTCGGACGTCGACGCCGCGCTGATCGATCCCCTGATGGTGGCCTATCACGCCGTGCATCTCTCGAACATGAAGCTTCACGACAAGGTGCTCGTCGTGGGCTCGGGCATCATCGCGCAGCTCATGGGCGACCTTGCGAAGACCGCCGGCGCGTCGCTTGTCGCGATGTCGAAGACGAACGACCGCAAGCTCGCCAAGGCCCGCGAAATGGGCAAGTTCGACTGCTACCTCGACGGCAAGGACCCGAACCGCCGCGCCGTCTACGAAGAAGTCTCGAAGGAAGGCTTTGACGTGGTCTTCGAAGCGGTGGGGAGCGAATCGGCGCTTGCCGCCGCCATGGACGCAGTGAAAGCGGGCGGCACGATCGTCACGGTCGGCAACACCATCGATCCGACGATTCCGTTCGACATCAACCGCCTCGTCCTGCACGAAATCCGCCTGGTCGGAAGCGTCTCCTGCACCCGCAAGGAGTTTGAGGAAACGATCGACCTCATCGCGAGCGGCATGATCAAGCCCGAACGCTACGTGACCGACATCGTTCCCGTCGAAGGCATGCAGAAGGCCTTCGAGCGCCTCACGTCCCGCACCGATCCGGTCCTGAAGATCGTGATGAAGCCCGACGCCCAAGTCGATTGACGACGGCCCGCGCCGCGCGCAAACTTCTCCCGTGTGCGCGCGGCGCATTCTTTTTTCGCTTTCGTTCTCCGTTTCGCATCATGAAGAAATCCCTTCTTTCGCTCACGCTCTCTCTCGCGTTTTCTTTTGCGGCGGCCCTCCCCGCTTCGGCTGCGGCCCGCGCGGACGCTCCCTTCCCCGCTCCCGCGACGGTAAGCGCCGAAATGGCAAAGAGCGTCGCCGCACCCGCGCCCGACCTCTGGCTCACCGGCGAGAAGTCGCCCGAGGCCGTGAGCGCCATCGCGAAGGACTATGCGGCGGGAGCCGGTCCGGCCGCCCTCGCGCTCGCCCAAGAGTACGGCGTGCGCGTCGAAGAGGGAACGCTCGGGGGCGTGCGCGTCTATACGCTCACGCCGAAAACCCTGGCGAAAGAGAAGGCCGACAAGGTGATCTTCTACATCCACGGAGGCGGCTACATCCTCGGGCACGGGATCTCGGGAATCGGCGAAGGCGTTCTGATGGCGGGCCTCGAAGGCTACAAGGTCGTCTGCGTCGACTACCGCATGGCGCCCGAACACCCCTACCCGGCCGCGATCGACGACGCCTTCCGGGCCTACAAGGCGCTTCTTGAAACGACGCCCGCCGAAAACGTCGCCGTCTTCGGAACGTCGACGGGCGGCGGCATGACGCTCATCCTCGGGATTCAGGCGGCGCGCGCGAACGTTCCAATGCCCGCGGCCCTCATCGCGGGGACGCCCTGGTCGGACCTCACGAAGACGGGCGACACCTACGTCACCATGGACGGCGTCGACAACATTCTCGGCACCTACGACGGCCTCATCCGCACGGCGGCGGAACTCTATGCGGGCGGCGCCGACATGAAGGATCCCCTTCTCTCGCCCGTCTATGCGGAAGATTCGACGCTCGCCAAGTTCCCGCCCACGCTCCTCGTCTCCGGGACGCGCGACCTCTTTTTGAGCAACACCGTTCGCATGCACGAGAAGCTCCTCTTGGCCGACCGTCACGCGGAACTCATCGTCTACGAAGCGCTCTCGCACGCGCAGTACTACCTCAATCCGAAGGCGCCCGAAACGAAGACGCACTACCGTCTTCTCGGGAAGTTCCTCGAGCGCGTCCTCGACGACTGATCGACGGGGGAAACGCCTTCCGGGCGCCCGGCCAACGAGCCGCGGCGCCCATCTTTTTAAGTTTGCCCGCGGGTTCGCCTTGCTACAATGAGTCCTCTCTTTTTCCACTGCCCCGAGAAACCGTGACGCATCTCTTCGACATACCGGGCCTTGAACTCACGCCCGTCGAACCGATCGAACCCGACGACCTGCCGCTTTCGCTCGAGCGAAACGGCATCGTTCTTTGCGTTCGAATTGAAAATCCGGACCCCTCGGACGAAAACATGGCGGTGGCGCTCCTGCCCGCCGACGCGAAACTTCGAATCCTGAGCATCCGCGACGCCCACCGCAGAAGCCAAAGCCTGTGGGCGCGCATGCTACTTGCGCTTCTCTCGCACCGCTCGGGCGTGGGGCTTTACGAGCACCCGCCCTACGGTCCGCGCGCCAAAAACCCCGGGAAGAACCTCGAATACGTCTCGATCGCCCACACGAAGCTCTACGCCGCCGCGGCCATGTCGCCGCAGCCGGTCGGGATCGACGCCGAATTCTGCCGAAAACTGCGGCGACCCCGAGGCGATCTGCGATTACGCCTTCCCGCCCGATGTGGCCGCCTACACGCTCGAGCAGCTCGAAGGCGAGAACGACTTTCCCGAAGTCCTTCCCTTCTACGCCCTCTGGGGCATGCGCGAGGCGACGATCAAGCTCAACGCCCCCTACGGGGACTTCCGACTGTCGCTCACCGACGCGCCCTTCGACACCACCATGCCGGTGTTGAGGGAGACGCGCACGAACGAAATTCTCTATCCGCGCTTCTACGTGACCGGAAACGGGCACTGGGGCGGGCTTTGCCAGGGCTTCGAAGATCCCGACGCCGAGAATCCCCCGGAAGAAAACCCCACGATCCTCACGGTCGTGACGGTTGCGCCGATGGTGCACGGCGAAGTCCGGATGAAGGATCTGCTCCGGTACTTCGAGAAGCACTGTCCGCGCGCCTGGGAGCGCGCGAAGAAGGCCGTCTCCCTCGGCGTCGCGCACGACCCGACCGCCCCCGAATGGGAGCGTTTGAACGAAACGACGGTCGAGTGGCCGCTCTGAATCGCCTTCGGAACCCGAACATGCCGCACTTTTTGGAAACGCTCTACGAAGCGCAGAAAATCGCCTTCGCGCCCTTTCTCTTCAAGGCCGTCTCGGCCGCCCTCCAGACGGAGTTCCTGCCGGGGATCGTTCACCAGAAGTCTCCGAAGACCCCGCACGAATGGGCCGAAACGCTCGGACTCACCCCTTATGCGGTCGACGTGATGGCCGACATCCTCGTGAGTGCGCGCGTGCTCGCGCGCCGAGAGGACGGGACGCTCGAATCCACCCGCGTGGGAGACCTCCTCGTCCTCGACGAGATGACGCGCGTGAACTTTTTCTTTACGGACCGCACGAACTACGCGGGGCTTGAAAAGACGCTCGACGCGCTCCTCGAAGGGCGTCCGGCGGGGCTTTCCGCCTTCAACGGCGACTGGAAGACGATCTACCCGCATCTGCCCGACCTTCCCGAAGACGCGCAGAAGGCGTGGTTCGCGTTCGACCACTTTCACTCCGACCGCGCCTACCGCGCGGCGATCGAGTGCCTCGACAAGCTCAAGGGCTTTTCGCATCTCGTCGACATCGGCGGCAACACGGGTCGCTTCACGAAGCTCTTTCTCGAAACCCACCCGAACGCCCGGGCGACCTTCGTGGACCTTCCGGCGCAGATTGAAAACCTCGCACGCCACGCCGAACTCGAATGCGTGCGCGAGCGAATCGACACCGTCGCAATCGACTGGCTCACCGACGCCCCGCTCACGGGCACCGAAGAGGCGGACCTCTACTGGATGAGTCAGTTTCTCGACTGCTTCAGTCTCGACGAAGCCCGCTCGATTCTCCTCCGCACCGCCCGCGCCATGAAGGAGGGCGCGAAACTCGCCGTTCTCGAGCCTCTCGTCGACGAACAGCGCCACGAAGCGGCGAGCCTCTACTTCACGGTGATGGCCAACGGCAATTCCCGCTTCTTCCACGGCGACGAACTGCGGCGCCTTTTTGCGGAGAGCGGCCTTCGCATCGTTTCCGAGACGCCCAACCTCGGCATCAGCCATACACTCTTCATTCTGGAAAAGGACTCAAAGTGACAAACAAACTTCCCCGCGCGCTTCTCTCCGACGTCGCGCTTTCGATTTCACTCGGCGACTACGCGGCCGCCGCGGCCCTACTCGGCCGCGACGAAGACTTTCTCTCCTCGGCCGTCGTGGCGCAGTACCGCGGTCTGACGGCGGCGGGGCTCGGCAACCTCCCCGTCGCGGAAGCGAAGCTTCGCGAGGCCCTCGCGCTTCTGGCGCTCCGCGCCGACGGCACGGCTTCGCCCGACGACGCGGAACTCGCGCTCTACGCCAAGGGCGCGCCCAAGAAGCCGACGCCCGTCTCGCCCGCGCTCGAAGCGATCGCGCCCCACGTCGCGCTCCTGCTTGTGCGCCGTTCGCTCGTCTTCACGCTCGAAGCCTTCGGCGAAACGGACAAGGCCGAGGCGGAACGCCGCCTTCTTCCCGAAGCCTGGCGTCTCTGAGAACCGCCCGGACGTCGGTTTCCGCGGGGCCGCTCCTTTCGGGGCGGCCTTTTTTTGCGCGCCCTCCCGGACCTTTGCGAAAACGCAAAGCCTTTCGGCAGGAGGCCCTAAGCCCTTCGAGACGGTGCGGACGTAAACTAGAAAAATTCCGTTTGCGCCCCGCGCGCCAACTTCATGAGGAGAAATCTATGATCCGCCCCTTCCGTCCGGAAGTCTGCTTCCCGGAAACCCTTGAAGTCTTCGACGAACTCGTCGAATTCCGTCACGACCTGCACCAGCACCCCGAACTCGCCTTCGAAACGACGCGCACCTGCGGAAAGATCGTTGAGAAGCTTCGCGCCTGGGGCGTCGACGAAATCGACACCACGACCGTTCCGGGCGCCGTGATCGCCGTCGTCAAGGGGAACCGCCCGGGCAAGACCGTGGCCCTTCGCGGGGACATCGACGCGCTCCCGATGCCGGACAACTCCGACAATCCCTGGAAGAGCTGTGAAGCGGGCCGTTGCCACGCCTGCGGCCACGACGGCCACACGACCTGGACGCTCGGCGCCCTCTACGTTCTCACCCGCCGCCGCGACTTCCCCGGCCAGGTGGTCGGCATCTTCCAGCCCGCCGAAGAATCGGGCGGCGGCGCCGCGGCCATTGCAAACTCCGGCATCTTCGAGAAGTACGGCATCTGCGAAATCTACGGCGGCCACGACGAAGGGACGCGCGACAAGGGCGTCTTCGGCTTCCGCGTCGGTCCCGCCATGGCTTCGGTCGACTTCTTCTACATCACCGTGACCGGCCAGGGCACGCACGGCGCCCGTCCGCACCTCGGCCACGATCCGGTCCCCGTCGCCGCGGAAATCATCTCCGCCCTGCAGACGCTCGTTTCCCGCCGCGTCGACCCGATCGAAAAGGCCGTGGTCTCCGTCTGCTCCGTGAACGCCGGCAACTACAACGCTCCGAACGTCATTCCCGCCGTCGCCACGATGAGCGGCACGGTGCGCACCTTCAACGAAGACGTCCGCAAGCTCATTTCGACGGAACTTCCCCGCATCGCCGAGGGCGTTGCCGAAGCCTGCGGCTGCAAGGCCGAAGTGACCTACGAAAAGCAGACCCCGGCCGTCATCAACCATCCCTTGACGACCAAGGTTTTGAGCGACTACGTGCGCAAGCACTTCGGCGACGACGCCGCGGACGAAAACTTCCCGATCTCGATGGGCGGCGACGACTTCGCCGAATACCAGTTCAAGGTCCCGGGCTCGATCATCCGCGTGGGCGTGCGCGACGAAGCGCACACCTTCTCGATCCACAACAACCGCTTCGACTTCAACGACGAAGTCCTCGCCATGGCCTCGACCCTCTTCGCCGGCGTCGCGCTCGAACGCCTTGAAGCGCTTGCCTGACGATTCTCGGCGTCGCTTATGACAAAAACCCGCAGCTTCGCGAGAGGTTGCGGGTTTTCTCATGATCGGGAAAAGAAGAATCAGGCTTCGGTCTTTTCAGCCGGCGCTTCGGCGGCGGCTTCCTCAACCTTTTCTTCCTTCTTGGCGCGGCGCGTCGTCTTGTGAGGAACTTCCTTCACCGGCGCAGCTTCCTCGGAGGCTTCGGCTTCGACGACTTCCTTTTCTTCGGATTCGGCTTCCTTTTCGCCGGCCTCTTCCTCGTCTTCGTTCTCTTCAGCCTCTTCGTCTTCGGCTTCTTCGGACTCTTCCTCCTGCATGTCGGAGAAAAGCGAACAAACCTTGTCGTGCATACGGGTGAGATGATCCTCGGCGAGCATCGTGATCATGTTGTAGTCGGCCGTGGCGACGCGCACGATGGCGTCTTCAATGTACTCTTCGACCGAGTCGTAGCCGATCATTTCGGCGATGTCGCGCAAGTTCTTGAAATCCCCCTTGTGGATCTGGATCTCAATCGTGCGGATTTTTTTCTTGTCGGATTTCTTACCCATGATCAAACGACTCCTGAAAAATAAAAACCTGTCCGGAGGGGGAGTCAGTTTAGACCGCCCGCCGGCTTTCGTGTCGGGCGGAAATAATTATTTACCTCCAGACATCTAACCTTTTGTCAAGAACAATTCTCGATAACCCGCATGACTTTGGATGCCCGGGAAAAACTTTTCGAGACTTCCTCGGACCCGCGTGGCAGAATTGAGCAAGAAACCCTCGAACGAAGCGACGCGGAGAATCCTCTTTTGCGCCGCTTCATTCTCAATTTACAAAAGGAGTCCCCCGCATGCACGCATTCGCCAACGCTTTCGAGAGAAAGTGGTTCTGGGTGTTCATGGTGATCTGGGCGTTCATCATGCTGCCCCTGCCCATTTTCTACGACACGGAATACAACCCGAGCTTCTTCGGCGTTCCCCTCTTCATTTACGGGTGGCTCGTCTACGGAATCTTCACGATTTGCATGATCGGCGTTTGGGCGCACTCCTGCCTCAAGCGCCCCGAATATCACGAATTTGACGACGAGGAAGCCTGATGCAGCACACCATCGACACGGTCAGCATGACGGGGCCGTTTCTCACCGTCATCATTCTCTACTGTCTCATTCTGACGGGTCTCGGCTGGTACGGTTCTCAGAAAAACCGTTCGCTTTCCGACTTCTTCACGATGTCCGGGAAGGCCGGGGCCATTCTTACGGGCGTCGCCTACTTCTCGACCCAGTACTCCATGTCGACCTTCATGGGCGTGCCAGGCTCGATCTACCACGTGGGCTACGCCGGGATGTCCGTCTCGGTGCCGGGCATCGCCTTCTCGATGCTCATCCCCGCGCTCCTCGTGGGCCGTCGCCTCATCACGCTCGGTCACCGCTACAAGATGCTCACGATGGCGGACTACCTCGCCGACCGTTATGAGTCGACGGGCATCCGCGGGCTTCTCGCCGTCCTCATGCTCGTCTTCCTCGTCTCGATGATGGGCGCGCAGACGATCGGCGGCGGCGTGATCTTCACGACCTACACGGGCGCGCCCGAATGGGTCGGGATCACCGTCATGGGCGTCACCGTGATTCTCTACTGCATGGCGGGCGGCATCCGCTCGATCATGCTCACCGACCTGATCCAGGGCGTCCTCATGGTCGTGACGGCGGTGGTCACCTTCTTCGTGTCGCTTGAATTGGGCGGCGGTCTCGACGTCATCAACGCCAAGCTCGCGGCCATGGACACGAACTACGTGAGCTTCCCGGGCCACAACAACAGCTATCCCTGGCAGAACTACGTCTCGATGATCGTGATGTGGTCCTTCTTCGCGATCGGTCAGCCGCATCTCTTCACGAAGTTCTTCACGATGAAGGACCACAGGACGATGTTCAAGGCCGTGATCCTCGGCACGCTCGGCATGTGGTTCTCCGCCTCCTTCATTGAATGGTGCGGCGTCACGGGCATCATCGCCTTCCCGGGCCTGGAAGGGAAGAATTCCGACTTCGTTGTTCCGCTCATTCTGCAGGGCGGTCTCTCCCCGATTCTCTCGTCCCTCATGGTGGCGGGCATCTTCTCGGCGGGCATGTCGACAATTTCGTCGTTGCTTCTTACGGCCACGTCCGCCGCGTCGCGCGACCTCTATCAGAAGATCCTCAAGCGTGACGCCACCGACGAAGAAACCTGGCGCCTCTCGAAGGTGATCACGGTCGTCCTCGGCATCATCGCGATCGGCATCGGCATCTCGAAGCCCGGCTCCATCTTCCAGATCGTCCTCTTCGCCTTCGGCGGCCTCGGCATCTGGGCGGCTCCGATTCTGCTCGGCATGTACTGGCGCCGCGCCACGACGACGAGCGTCTACGTGGGCGTCATCGCCGCGGAAATCCTCTACGTCCTCATCACGCTCGAATTTCCGAGCTGGTCCTTCGGCTTCAATCCGCTGATCGTCGCCTGGGCCTTCGCGATGGTCGTGATGATCCTCGTGAGTCTCGTGACGAAGCCCGTGTCGGAAGCGACGATCCGCCGTCACTTCGACGACCTCGACCGTCACGCCGACTGACGTTTCCCTTTCAATCCTTTGGAAAGCCGCCCCGCGCGGCTTTCCCTCTTTGAGGTGCATCATGCAGCTTGCTCATCTCTCCTGGCACAAGGCCGAACCGATTCTGAAGAACCCCGACACGCTCGTCGTCATCCCCGTGGGCAGCACCGAACAGCACGGCCCCGTGGGCCCGCTCGGCACCGACTGGCTCATTCCGGAGTGGATCACGAAGGAAATGGAAAAGCGCTGCGACATCCTCGTCACGCCCGTCGTTCCCTTCGGCGTCGCGACGCACCACACGTCGTTTCCGGGCACGATCGACATGGGTCTCGACACGATGACGGGGATCTTCCGCGGCATCTTTGAAAGTCTCACCCGCCACGGCGCGCGGCGCTTCCTCGTCGTGAACGGCCACGGCGGCAACGACCCCGCCATCGAACGCGCGGGACTTGAAATCGCGCGCAAGACGGGCGCGCTCGTCGCGCTTCTCAACTGGTGGAGCATCGCCCCGCAGCTCAATCCCGAGTGGACGACCGGGCACGGCGACGCGCAGGAAGTCTCCGCGATGGCCTACATTCACCCCGAATTCGTCGACCTCAAGGACTGCCCCGAAACCCGCGCGAACAACCTCTCGGACGAGCTCGTCTTCACGCACCTCTCGAGCCTCAAATTCCGCGGCGCCAACGTGAAGCTCGTGCGCGACATCCGACTCGGGATTCCCGAGGGCGGCTACGGCGGCATCGCGAGCGAAAAGGCCACGGCCGAATGGGGCGAAGCGATGATGCCCGCGATCGTCGACTACTTCTGCGAATTCGCCGACGCCTTCCGCAAAATCCCGCTCGACCGTCCGAACGAAAGGTAAAATCTGCGTTTTGTCCCGATTTCCTTTCCGGAGAACTCTTATGACTTTCCCTGCCGACAGAGCCCGTTTCACGGAAATCCTCGAAGCGACGCTCCGCGACCTCGTCCGCACGGGCGAGCGCCTCTCGAACGACAACGAAACGAAAGCGTTCGATCTTCTCGAAGAGCGCTTTCGCGCAACGGGCGCCGAGGTGAAAAGGGAAACCGTGCCGCTTTTCGTCTCAACCGTTCCGCACGCGCACCTCGAAGTGAACGGCGAGACGTTGCGCGCTCAAGGGAACGCCATGACGGCCCCCGTCACGACGGGCGCGGGCGGATCCCGGCGTTTCCGCGTGACGGGAAAGCCCGTTCCCTGGACGGACGACATCAAGGCTCCCGAAGAACCCGCGGTCGCGGTCGTGACGGGCCTCGCGAACCTCGGAATTCTGCGCCGCGCGGAGCGCCTCGGCTTTGCGGGCGTTCTCTTCGTCACGGGCGAGCGCATCCACCGCATGATCGTCTCCGACGTCTGGGGCAGTCCCGTTCCGGGCGTCGAAGACCGCTACGTCTCGATTCCGAACGCTTCGATCGACAATGCGACGGCCGAGCGCCTCGGCGACGGTCCCGTGACGCTCGAAATCGAAACGGAAAGCCGCTGGATCGCGAGCCCCGTGCTCACCGCCACGCTTCCCGGGACGGAATCGGACCGATACGCGCTTCTTACGGGCCACATCGACAGCTGGGGCGCCGGTGCGATCGACAACGCTTCGGGTCTCGCCGCCTCGACGGCGATTCTCGACACCCTTGCCGAAACGCCTCACCCGTACGGCCTCAAGGTGGTCGTCTGGTCGGGGCACAGCCACGGACGCTATGCGGGAAGCACCGCCTGGTGCGACCGGCACGCTTCCGAACTCGCCCGAAGCGCCTTCCTGCACGTGAATCTCGACTGCCTCGGCATGGCGGGCTCGACGCTCTACGGCTTCGCCCCGGCGATGCCTTCGACCGAAGGCCTTGCGCGCCGCGCGCTCGCCCTCCCCGAAGGCGAGACCGTTCGCTTCACGCGCTTCAACCGTTCCTGCGACCAGTCCTTCCTTGCGCTCGGGATTCCGAGCGTCTTCTCGAACGTTTCGCTCGTGCCGCCCGATCCGAAGCTCGCCGTGGCGGGCCTTGCGGGCGGCTACGGGGACCGTTGGCACTCGGACGACGACACCGAAGAAGGCATCGACCGGGCGTTTCTCCTGCGCGACGCCCTCGCGGGTCTTCGCGCGGTGACGGAAGCCCTCGAACGAGGCCCCGAAGCGCTCTCGGCCGCCGCGGAATGGCGGGACTTTTCGAGCCGCACGCACAAGGCCGTCCATGACGCGATGAAGAAGCTCAGCGCGACTAACGAAGGCATGCTCTACTGCCGCGCGGACGTCTGGGGCACATACATCGATCTTCTCATCGAGACGGAAATGCGTCTGCAGGGCCTTACCGACGACGAGGCGGATGCCTTCCTGCGGCGTCTCATCGCGGTTTCCTACACGTCTGACGACGCCGGACGCTACGACCCCGCGGGGATCGACGCCGTGACGCCCTTCGAGCGCGAAGTGAAGGCCCTGCTCGGCGAAACGGAATTCTCGCACGCCCGCGCGACGGCGCTTCTTCGCAGCCTCAATTCGCTCGAGCGCAAAATCGCCCGTCTTTTGCCCTGAACGGCCTGAAAAAAGCGCGGTTCGGCAATCTTTTCTCGGGATTTTCGCCCGCGCATGCTACAATTTTTGGAATTTCCATCCCACTCCTTTCCCGAGGTCAGCCGTGAAGTCTCTTCTCTGCGCCACACTTTCCGCCGTCTTTCTTGCGGTCGCCCCGCAGGCCGACGCCGCCGACTTTGACAACCTTACGATCCGCCTGGCCCACACGGCCGCGGTTTCTCACGCCCACCACGAGGCGGCGCAGCTCTTTGCGAAGAACGTCGCCGAACGCACGGGCAACAAAGTGAAGGTCGAGGTCTATCCCGCGGGCGAACTGGGCGACCAGCCGTCGCTTGCGGAACAGGTGACGCTAGGCGCGCTTGACATGGCCGTCGTCTCGCTCGGCAACATGGCGATGTACTCGAAGAAGCTGAACGCCATGACGGCGCCCTTCCTCTTTGAAGACTACGACCACGCCCACCGCGTGATCGACGGCTTCGTCATGGACTGGATGAACCAGGGCCTCGCCGAACACGACTGCGTGGGTCTGTCGATGTTCGACTACGGCTTCCGCCAGACGACGACGCAGGACATCGTCGTCAACAAGGCCGAAGACCTCAAGGGCGTCAAGATCCGCGTGCCGCCCTCCACGGGGCTTCTCGCCGCCTTCGACGCGATCGGCGCCAACACGCAGCGCATCGCCTACTCCGAGCTCTACACGTCCCTGAAGCAGGGTGTCGTCGCGGCCGAGGAAAACCCGGTCTTCACGATTCTCGCCGACTCGCTCTTTGAAACCCAGAATCAGCTCGCGCTCACGAATCACTATTTCGACTGCCAGATTCTGCTCGCCAACAAGATGTTCTTCGACGGGCTCTCGCCCGAACTTCAGGCCATCCTGAAGGAAGAGGCCGTCAAGGCGCAGAACCTCACGCGCGAGCGCATCTCCCACGGC
>ERZ840517.2704-NODE-2704-length-15116-cov-2.556670_pt1 | contig 15116 bp, 6 predicted proteins | sample MGYA00519876_ERZ840517 | MGnify/ENA primary metagenome ERZ840517 (study PRJEB31850, sample SAMEA3708882) | human gut metagenome | biome: human gut; feature: human-associated habitat; material: faeces | place: China | collected 2014 ... | reverse complement strand
ACGCCCTGACCGGCATATTGGTGTATGATAAGGACAAGTTGGGGCGTATCATGCGTGGGAAACGTATCCGGATGGACTTCGCTACTTTTCTGCCGGAATTGCGTAATAATGATATCATTTCAAATAAGTGTTATTATTTGCCTGAAGGGTATTGTAAAAAACTAAAGTATGAAGAGGGGGCCAGCGTGTTTGTCAAATATATAGGGGATAACATGCACAGTGATTATTTACATGATTATATAGAGAGTTGGGGTATGTTCGATGTGACCATTACTGTTGGTCCTATTCCGGATGGAAGTTATGAAGTGCGTATCGGTTATAGGGTTAACACAAACCATAGAGGGATTACACAATTTTACCTTGACGAACAACCTTGTGGCATTCCCATCGACATGCGCTTGAAGGGGGATGATGCCTCTATTGGTTGGGAACAGGAATACGTGTACACTCAAATCAACTCCCCTTATATTTGGGGCGGTGGCAATGAAGAGGATTATTATGGTTATGAGAATGATAAGAGCTTGCATAACAGGGGATTCATGAAAGCGCCGGATTGTTTTGCTTCTAATGAGTTGTTACCTACGGGAAGCAGTGGAGGGGTAAAAGGTTCTGCACGTAATGACCCGTATGCCTTACGTAAGGTCCTGGGGATATTCAGTTGGGATAAGATGGAAACCCATGAGTTCCGTGTGGTGCAAATGTTAGACGGGAGTTGCCATTTCGACTACATTGAGTTCATCCCGACCAATTTGCTTGAAGGAGAAGATACACATTAATTTTTTTAATCGGCGTAAGTATTTGTCTCGTCGTATACGTAGTAGGATATAGAAGAAGACTTTTATTATGTTTTTTTAATAATTAGATTCTATATGAAAATAAAGAATGTGGTAGCGTACTGTCTCTTGGCCTGTATGTTCTGTTGTTTTCCCGGATGCCAGGATTCTGATGACGTGGGAGAGAATTACACGACTTTTACGGGGGAGACCATCAGCGACTTTTTGCAGAACAACGCGGACTATTCGGATTTCGCGGAAGCTTTGAAGACGGCGGGGGCTTTTTCCCTGCTGGAATCATACGGCTCATACACCTGTTTTGTGCCGAACAACACGGCGATGGAGGCGTATGCGAAAGAACAGGGTTACGGGTCGTTCGAGCATTTTCTGGATTCCGTGGAGGCGGTCAAGGAAATGGTGTTTTATCACCTGATAGACGGAGAAGCCAACGAAGTGGGAAACTATGAAACGGCCGGTTTTACGTCCGGAGCCATCGACACGAAGAACATGTTAGGGCGTTATCTGTACACGTCCATCGTACCCGACGGTACTTCGTGGATGATCAATAATTCGGCACGTATCGTGTCGGGCGACCATATCAAGGTCAACGGAGTGGTGCATATCGTAGACAAGGCTTTGGCCGGTAATACCGACTTGTTGGCCGATTACATCGAGACGGAAGGCCATTTCAAGCTTTACGGCGAGGCTTTGCATGCTACGGGCTTGCGTAATTCCCTTACGCTTCTGGACGACGAGACGTACGTGCCTGCTACGACCAAACCGTCGGACGACCCGTACGCTTCCGGCGCGGAGTTCCCCAAGACCAAGAATTACCGTTATACGGCTTTGCTGGAGACGGATTCGGTGTTGGCATTAAACGGAATCCGTACGCTGGACGACATGCGGGAATATGCCAAACGTTTCTATCCGGACGGGAAAGATCTGCCGGATACGGACGAGGGCAGCAGCCTGTACCGTTTCGTGGCTTACCACTTGTTGCCGGTCATGTTGGCTTCCAATCAGATCGTGAACACCCGCGATTACGTAGTGACGCACACGTGGATAGATGCGGATTGGCTGCGTGAGAATTACCGCGACGGCTCGTTCTGGCTGGAACAGTATTTGGTGCCGCTGGCCGAGCAGTCTATCATTACGGTGCAGGCTTTCAAATGGGGCGACCAGGATGCGCAGAAACCGGTATTCAATGACGAACGCAACTGTTATGATGCGCAGTACACGAATATGGCGGAGGAATTGGACGATGTGGTGACCTTGGACATGGCGCATAGCAATCTGGACTGCCAAAACGGAGTTATCCATGCGCTGACGGGGATGTTGGTGTACGATGAGGATAAGATAGGGCGTATCATGCGCGGCAAACGCATACGTATGGACTTCACTATCTTTACACCGGAATTGCGGAATAATGACATCATTTCCAAAAAAGACTATTATGTGCCGCAGGGGTATTGCAAAAAATTCCACTTTGAAGAGAGCAGTACGGTGTTTGCCAAATATATCGGGTCGAACATGCACAGTTTCTTTTTGGGCGACTATTTGGAGATTTGGGGGATGTTCGATGCTTCGATTACCGTGGGACCCGTGCCGGCCGGAAGTTATGAAGTACGTATCGGCTATCGTGTGGATGCGGCCACGCGCGGCATTACGCAGTTTTATTTAGACGACGAGCCTTGCGGCATTCCTATCGACATGCGTCTGAAAGGTACGGATGCCGGAATCGGTTGGGAGCAGGTGTGGCAGTTCACGCAGGACAATCCCGGAGCGTGGTGGGATTATGATTCCAAGGAAGACGATCCCTACGGGTATGAAAACGACAAGAGTATGCACAACCGCGGATTCATGAAAGGACCGGATTCCTTTGCTTCCACGGAATTGATGATGGGGCAAAGCGGAGGCATCAAAGGCTCCACCCGTAACGACCCGTTCGAACTGCGCAAGGTGCTGGGTATATTCAGTTGGACGGAAATGTCCACGCATGAGTTCCGTTTCGTGCAGATGCTCAACGGTAACTGCCATTTGGATTACATCGAGTTCATGCCGACCAATCTGATTGAGAGTGAAGATACGCATTGATTTCTATTTAAACATTTTATACCATGAAGTTTTATAAGTTACTGGCTTTGCTTTCCGTAGGTGTGGCAGGGGCTTTCCCTACGGCTTGTACGGACAAGTATGAGGACATGGAAAACCACATGCCGTCGTGGCTGAACAGCAACATATACGATTATCTTTCAGGCCGGGGGGACTGCACGTATTATATCCGCCTGATTGATGACTGTGGATACACCGATGCCATGAAGGTGTCGGGGAGCAATACGCTGTTCTTTTCGAACGATGCTTCTTTCGAACGTTTTTTCCAGACGAACGAAATGGGGTATCGCAGTTATGAGGATTTGCCTTATTCGTTCAAGATGATGTTGCTCAAGTTGGGAACGATACCTTATTCCCAACTCTTGGAACGTTTGTCTTTGAGCGACAGGGGGCAGGTGACTTTCCGCCGGACGACCGATTTCGAGGTGGAAGACACGATTCCGGTAGTTGACGCGGAGGACCTGCCGGACAGCAAATACTTCGCTCCCTACCGCCGGGCGGGCAAACCGATAAAATTGTTGTCCGATGCCACGAAATGGACATTGGTACAGTTCTTTCCCGATGTAATGTCCGGGAAGCACATTACGGATGATGACTTCTGTTTCGTGACGGGTATTCCCCGCGAGGCGGACGATGCGTCGTTGTTTGCCAATAAGATTATCCAGAAAGATATCGTTTGCCAAAACGGGTATTTGCACGAGTTGGCCGACGTGCTGGTTCCGCCCGAAAACATGGCGGCTTATATCCGGGGGAATGAAAAGGTGAGCCGTTTCAGCCGACTGATGGATCGTTTCGCCTGTCCGGTGTTCTACAAACGGGATGCCCAGGGCGACTCCATCTTCCAGACACGTTATTTCAATCAAAGTCCGGCATACTCCTTTACGGAATATAACGGTACGAATGCGCCGGGTCTGTTGTATTTCGATCCGGGATGGAACTTGTACCAACCGAAAGGCGGAAACACGAGCCAACCCGGCTATGAGACGGACATGGGCTGTATGTTCGTACCGACCAATGAAGCGATGGACCGGTTCTTTTCTCCATCGGGTGAGGGAAGCGACTTTTTTGAAGCTTTCGGTTCGTGGGACAAGGTGCCCGACAATATCGCCGCAGACTTTGTGGCCAACCACCAGAAGTATTCTTTCCTGTCTTCGTTGCCGAGCCGTTTCGGGGACATCAAAGATGAGGCCGGTTATGAGATGGAGGTAAGCAAGGAAAATATCGTGGATAAATTTGTGGGACGTAACGGGGTGGTCTATGTGACCGACAAAGTCTTTACGCCGTTGGATTATCGTACGGTAATGGGGCCGGCTAAGATTGACTCCCTGAACTCCATCTTCAATCAGGCTATGGCGGATGCACAATTTGTCTATTATTTGCGCTCGTTGAAGAGTACGTATCAGTTCTTTGTCACACCGAACGAGTATATGAAAGACTATGTGGACCCCGTGGCGAAATCATACGCCTCGGAAAACTATCGGTGTAACCTGGAATTCCAGTTGACGCCGCAGAATACGGTGGCTGCCGTACCGACCCGTACATCCGACGGGACGGTGATTATGGACAATGGTTTTCCGTTGGGCTCGAATGGTACCGTCAGTAACAGTTCCATCCTGAAGAACCGTTTGGAAGACATCCTGAACTGCCAGACTTTGGTCACGGAAAGCAATGAAGCTTTTGAAGCGGCTCGTGCGGGTGGACAGGAGTACTTTATCACTAAAGGATATGCGCCGGTTCGTATTACGCAGGACAACAAAATCAGCGGGGCCGGAAATGAACGGCCGCTCACTGTGAGTAAGATATATAATAAGGAAAACGGAAATACTTACCTGATAGACGGTATCTTGCAAAACACGACGACTTCCATTTATGATGTATTGTCGTCCAAGGATGATTTCCGGGAGTTTTATGACATGTGTGCTTTGCTGGGCATCTTCGTCAACAATCCGACGTCTTCTACCGTGGCACCGGGACGTAAGGTGAAGTTTCTCAACCAGTATCATTATACGGTGTATGTACCGACGAATGAGGCGATACGCGAAGCTCAGGCGAAAGGATGGATTCCCACGGTGGAGCAGATAGAGAACGAGGGGGACCAAAGCGTGAGGGATTCTCTGGAAAACGTAATGGAGCGTTTTGTCCGCTATCATTTCCAAGATAATTCCGTGTTTATAAAAGGTGAGAAGGTGGAAAACAAAGCTTATCTGACCTCTACGATCAACGAAGCAAGCAATAAATTCTATCCGGTGTATGTGACGAACAAGGACGGGAATATCACTTTGGTCGATGAAGCTGACTATGGCACGGGAAGGGTTTCGGCCCGTGTGGTCAAAACGGAAGGAGTATATAACCTGATGACTCGCGACATGACGTTGAACAGCGGCGATAAGGAAAAGGCTACGACGATAGAGGCTTATACCTACGCCGTGATACATCAGATAGACGATGTGTTGTGGTTCGAACAGCCCAAAGGAGGGAATGCAAAAGACCAAAAATGACCTTAAAAAAAGAGAACGATGAAGAGATATTTGTTATTAATGGCTTTTCTATGCGCGGTATGGCGTGCCGGGGCGCAGGTCATGGTGAGCGGGCGTGTCGTGGATGCAAACGACGGGCTTGAACTGATGGGATGTACCGTGGCGGAGAAGGATGCGACCAATCGTGTGGTCGGCGGTATGACGACGGACATGAACGGTAACTTTGCCTTTAAGGTGAAGAACGTGAACAACAAACTGGTATTTACCTTTATGGGATATAAAACGCAAGAGTTCCCTATCGGTTCCCAACGTAAGTTCAATGTCAAGATGGAAGACAACACGATGAAAGTGAGTGAAGTCGTGGTCAAAGCGCAGAAGAGAGGGCCGGACGGGGCTTTCAATATTCCGCAACGGGAGGTGAGTATGGCCATGACAACTTTCAAGATGGATGCCATGGAAGGAGTGTCTGTAGCCGGAGCCGACGATGCTTTGCAGGGACGTGTGGCCGGTTTGGACATCGTGGTAGGCGGAAGTCCCGGTTCGGGCAGTCAGATGCGTATCCGTGGAACGACTTCCATTACGGGTAACTCACAACCTTTGGTGGTGGTGAACGGCGTGCCTTATAGCGGTGAGATTGATGAAAGTTTCGATTTCGGTACGGCTAATGAGGAAGAGTATGCAGACTTATTGAGCGTCAATGTGGAGGATATCGAGGAGATTACCGTATTGAAAGATGCCGCCTCCACCGCCATGTGGGGTTCTAAGGGAGCCAACGGCGTATTGTTGATCAAGACGAAACGGGGTACGAGGGGGAAGACACGTGTGTCTTATACCTATAAACTTTCCGGTTCCACCCAACCCAAAGGGATGAAGCTGCTGTCGGGAGGGGATTATACGATGATGATGAAGCAGGCATACTTTAACCGTACTTTGAGCGGACGTGACGAGACTTACGAACAATATGATTATGACGAGTTGCGCTACGAACCGGACAACCAGAATTACAATAATAATACAGATTGGGTGGACGAAGTGACGCGACACGGATGGACAAACGACCACTATCTGACCGTGTCGGGTGGCGAATCGACCGACTGGCAGGATGCTGTTACCCAAAACGGGCAATACCAGAACTATAACTTCTCAATTTCCGGAGGAAAGAACGATATACAACACTTTCTGGGAGTAGACTGGTATGACCAGAAAGGTACGGTCATGGGGCAGCGGTATCAACGTTTTTCTACCCGTTCGCAACTGGATTATTATGTGTCCGACCGTATGGTGTTCGGTTCGGAATTCCAATTTACTTATTCGGATAATGACCGGAATTATGAGAATTTGTTAGACATCGCCTACAAGAAAATGCCGAACATGGCCGTGTATGAGGAAAATGCGGACGGCAGCAGTACGGGGCGTTATTATAATATGGATGCCGAGTCGGGCTTCAACAAAGAGCAGCGGGAATTGAAGAATCCCGTGGCGTTGGGCAAGTTGGCCAAGAACAACCTGAAAGGGTACCGTATTATGCCCAAGTTGTCGTTGCAATACGACTTTTTCAATCCGGAGGAGCATTACTTGCGCTATCTCGGCTGGGTGGCCATTGACTTGAACAATGAACGGGAAGAGAAGTTTCTACCGGCGGAATGTGTGTACAATGCGGCGGACAACTATGGTTCGGCCAATGTGGCGGAGACGAAAACGTCCGGCAAGCTGACGGTAGCCACGGAGCACGGACTTACATGGCAGAGCCGTTTCCTGAATGACGACCATAATTTGCAGGCGCAGGCTCTGATGCAGTTGACTACGACCACGAGCCATTCCCAATATGTGAAGATGCAGGGATTGCCGAGTTCTGCCATTAACGACGCCACGGCTACGGGATACATATCCGGCACGGAAAACGGGAACAGTAATGACAAGACTTTAGGTTGGATGGGACGTGTGCACTACAGTTTCAAGGGGCGTTATATCTTTGATGCCAATCTTCGTGTGGACGGTTCCACACAGTTCGGTCCTTCCAACCGTTACGGATTTTTCCCGGGAGTGGGTGGCAAATGGATTATCTCGGACGAACCGTGGTTGCAGAAGTACACGGGAAAAGTGCTGACCTTGTTGGCTTTCCGTCCGAGTTGGGGTATCGCCGGTCGGCAACCCGGACAGAATTACCTTCAGTATAGTGTATTGACGACGAATTCTACAGGCTATATGGACATGAGTGCCGTTTATCCCACACGTATCCGTCTGGACGGGTTGAAATGGGAGAAGGTGACTTCGTTGAACTTGGGTTTCGACATGGAACTTTGGAACGGAAAGGTGTCTGTCATTTACGACTGGTACAAAAAGCGTACAGATGATCTTTTGTTTAAAGATATCGACATTCCGTCTTCTTCCGGCTTCGCCACATTGACTTACAAAAACGTGGGGCGAATGGATAATGACGGTTGGGAACTTACGGTCAATTTCAACAAGGTGGTGGAAAAAGGTAAGTTCTCGTTGGACATCAATACAAACTTTGCTTCCAACAAGAACATGATTCGCAGTCTCGATCCGAGTGTGCTGAACAACTTCAACAACCATTCCGACTTCGGAAACGGGGCTTACTATACGCGTTTGCAGGAAGGCAACTCGTTCGGCTCCATCTATGGGTTCCGTTACAAGGGGGTATATTCCTACAGTTACGACCGTTACGACCAAGCGGTGGCAGAAGGAAAGACGGTGCCTGTGGCTCGTGATGAGAACGGAGTCCCGATGACGAATTTCGACGGTACGGTGAAACCGATGTACTATTACCACAGTACGACCAAATACCAGTTCCAGGGTGGTGATGCCATCTACGAGGATATCAACCACGACGGAAGCATCGACCAGTATGATGTGGTCTATTTGGGTAATTGCAATCCTAAACTTACGGGTGGTTTCGGCTTTACGTTGCGTTATGATCGCTTCTCGTTGAATGTGTTCTGTAACTACCGTTGGGGGAACAAAATCGTGAACATGGCGCGTATGAATGCCGAGAACATGTATCATGCCTACAACCAGTGTACGACGGTGAACTGGCGTTGGCGCAAGGAAGGAGACGTGACGGACATGCCGCGTGCAGTGTACAACCAAGGTTATAACTGGCTGGCATCCGACCGTTATGTAGAAGATGGTTCTTTTCTGCGTGTGAAGTACATTACGCTTCGTTACCGTTTCCCGTCCAACTGGGTGAAGCGTATCGGCATGACGAACCTGAGTGCTTATCTCACTGTGAACAACCTGTGGTGTTTTACCAAGTATTCCGGTGTAGACCCTGAGATTTCTATTTGTACGGATACAGCCAAAGACTATTACGGCATAGCGGTGGACAATTCCATGACTCCGCGTGCCAAGGAATGGACATTCGGACTTTCAGCTACATTTTAACTAAAAAACGGAAATGATGAAAACAATGAAATATTATCTGAAGAATATCTTTCTGGCGGCTTCCTGCTTGTGGCTTTTTACCGCATGCAATGACTTCCTGACGCTTTATCCGGAAGACGATATCGTGGACGACGAATATTGGGAAACGGGAGAAGACGTACAGTGTGGTGGCTTCCTGTTATCGTTTCATGCTGGAGGATAATGTGATCAGCAGAATCATTTATTGGGGCGAGGCGCGTTCGGACGATATGGATTATTCCACGTCGGCTTCCACTGACGAGCAATATTTGAAAGATGCGAACCTGCTGTCATCGAACGGATTGGTGACGTGGGGCGATTTCTATAAGGTTATCAATATTTGCAACAAAGTCATCAAGTCGGCTCCGGCCGTGCGTGACCGCGATGCCAACTTTACCGAAGAACGCCTGCACAATTATTTGGCGGAGGTTTATACTTTGCGCGCACTCTGTTATTTCTATTTGGTACGTAGTTTTGGCGACGTGCCTTATGTGACAGAGCCCAGCGAGAGCGAACAACAGGACTATCAGGTAGCGCAAAGTTCGGCGGACGATGTGATTGTACCGGCTTTGATTGAGGATTTGAAACTGGCGGAGGAGTACGCTCCCGAAGAATGGCCGACGGAACAATACACACGAGGGAGGATTACGAAGAACGCCGTGCGAGCTCTTTTGGCCGATGTATATTTATGGAAGGCTTCCGACGCGGGCAATTCCGAAGCGCAGGCGGATTACCGGTCTTGTGTGGAAGCTTGCGACCGCGTGTTGTACAATCAGGCCATGTATGAAACGGAAATGATGATGGTAGAGGGTAACAGGATGTATAATTCGGTGTTCTACACCGGTAATTCCACGGAGGCGATTTTTGAATTGAACTTTGATAAGGACGGAAAGATGAACGGGGCCACTGCCAATTTGTACGGGAATACTACAAAAGGCAAAAGTGCCCATTTCGAGCCGACGGCACAGTTGTTCAATACCTATTTGGATGTGCAGTACGATTATCGTGCCCGCGACTTTATTGCAGCTACGGTAGAGGCCGGTTCCGACGGTTCCGTCGTGCCGCCCACGAGCTTCAAGGTATTCAAATACGAGGGGCAGTCGCCGGCATCGGCCTTGGTGCCGCACACGTCGTATGAATATAGTTATCGTGCTTCTACCAGCACGGCCAACTGGATATTCTACCGTTTGTCGGATATTTACTTGATGAAGGCGGAAGCATTGGCCGAATTAGCCGTGACGGATGATGAACGCAAGACTGTCATTTCCTTGTGTAACGTGACGTACAAACGGGCTACCATGGAGATGGACTCTTTGGAATATGCCGACTATCCTTCTATGGATGCCGTGAAAGCGATGGTACTCCAAGAACGCCAACGCGAACTTTGTTTCGAAGGCAAACGTTGGTACGACCTGTTAAGGAAAGTTCGGCGTGAGGGGGCGACTGCGGGGGCTTACGCTTTGTTGGAAAAGGCGTATGCCCGGGAGGTTTCCACCTATAAAGCCCGGTTGTCCAATCCGGAGGCGTGGTATCTTCCTATTTCGCTTACGGAGATGAACGCCAATACGCAATTACACCAGAATTCATATTATGCAATGAAAGAACAGTAATCACAGAGGAAAGCTATTATGAAAAGGACTATTATACAACTATCGTTCGGTTTGGGTGTACTGGCTTTTGCTGCCGGTTGCCAAGACCATTTGTGGGACGACCATTACGGGATAGACGGTTCGACGGAGACCCGTACGCTCATGCAGGTATTGGAAAGCCGTCCGGAGTATTCGGCTTTCTGCGAAGTCGTCCGGAGCCAGGGGCTTGATTCCTTGTTGTCCACGGACCAGACCTTTACGGTGTGGGCTCCGACCAATGAGGCCATGGCGGGTTATGTAGAGGACGCAGATACGAAAGACCAGTTTTTGAACAACCATATCTCCCGTTACCTGTACGGTATGGTCGATTTGGCAGATACCGCTTCCGTACGGGTCAGGATGCTGAACGGCAAGTCGCAGGATTATGTACGTGAGGGAGGAGCATATACTTTTGCGGGTGTACCGGTAGAGGCCACGGACATTGCGGCCGGTAACGGGATTATCCATACGCTTCGCCAAAGGGCACCGTTTTATTATAACCTGTATGAAAGTATCCGGCAAAAGGATAACGGGACGGACTCCATAGCCCGTTTCTTGACCTCGTTCGATGAATATACTTTCGACGAGGAGGGGAGTACGGCCATCGGAAAGAATGAGCAAGGCCAGATTCTTTACGACTCGATTTTCGATTTTAATAACGACTGGTTGCGCCGCTACGGTTTCCTCCATTCCGAGGACAGTGTGTACACGATGATCGTACCGACCAACGAGGGATGGGAAGACGGACGCAGGCGTATGGCACGGTATTTCCGGACTTTTGGAGAGACATTGAAAGACACGGTGAAGTCTTTGATTATTCCCGACCGCGAGTATGCCGTGGGTACGGCATTGGCAGACTCTTTGTCCGATACCTACCTCAAGCAGGCGATGTGTATGGACTTGGTGTTCCGTAAGGATTTGGATTTCGGAGATGTGCCGGGTGACTCTTTAGCCTCTACCTCGGGAAATGTTTTCCACCATCCGTCTTACCTGTTGTCTGGAGCGACGGAGGTTCCGGTCAGCAACGGCAGGATATGGAAGACCTCGGCGTTGAAACACAAACCGGAGGAGTCGTGGCTGAAGACCATTGTCGTGGAAGCGGAGAACGGACGGGAGTCGAATTATGCGGTCATCAGTTCGCGTAGTGCATCCTCCACGTCGTTCCGCGATTCTGTATCGGAAGGACGTTTCATCGAGGTGGCCGCTACCAGCGAGAATCCTCGCCAGCAACCTGTGGTGCAGTTTACCGTGCCAAACACATTGGCAGCCAAATACAACGTGTATTGCGTGTTTGCTCCGGCCGGAGCTTATATGGAAGGAGTCGCTGCCGATAGCACGAAAGTGAATTTCTATCTGAATTATGTGCACGAAGACGGAAAGATGTATGAAGATGCGGTGATTGCCGGTCCGATGCCGACTCATGGGGAAACGATGACCAAGATGTTTGTGACCCAAATAGAATTGCCTTATGCCAACTATTCTGAATCTCCGTTCGAGGGATCCCTTACGCAAGACGACGATTGTGTGAAGTTGCGTGTACAGGCGAATGTCGACCGGAACGAGACCACGAAGTTTACCCGTACCATGCGGATAGACTGCCTTATTTTTGAACCTGTAATAGAATGATGCGATGACGAACATATTGAAATACGCCATGCTGGCCATGGCTTTGGGGACAGTTCCCGCACGGGCAGCCGGGGACGGTGTTCCGTCGGAAAAGGACGGACAGGAGATATATGTAAATGGCCGGGTCACGGACGCTCGGAGCGGAAAGCCCGTACAAGGTGTCAGGGTAGCGGCCGGTTCATGGTCGGCACTGACGGACGAGGAAGGCCGTTATAGGGTACGCGTGCCGTCTTATATGGTGCAGTTGACCCTTTCTTCTGAAAGTTATTTGCAGAGGATAGTGCCTTTGCAAGGAGATTCGGTGAAAGATGTGTCTGTTTATAGCGATGCCTTTCTGACCTTGAAGGGAGATGATGCTTTTACCAATACGCAGGCTGTGTCGTTGGACGAAGTCTTGGGCGGACGTTGGGGAAGCGATGTGCGTGCGGCGACCCGCAGTGCAGTGGGCGGCGAAGGGGCGAACCTCTTTATACGCGGATATAATTCGCTGAACGTGAACGCACAGCCGCTGATTGTCGTAGACGGTACGATTTGGGACACTTCGACGTTGGTGGAATCCGTTCATGACGGTTTTTATGAGAACCCTTTGGCTTTAGTCGATGTGAACGACATAGAGTCCGTGCAGATACTCAAAGACGCTACGTCCTTATATGGCAGTAAGGGAGCTAACGGGGTGATACTCATATCCACAAAGCGGGGACGGAGCATAACGACCCGTATTGCGGCCGATATCTCATACGGCTTTGTGCAATCGCCCGAACCGATACGGATGATGGGAGCCGCCCAGTATCGTACTTATCTGAGCGAGATGCTGAAAGGAAGCGGTCAAGGTAATAAACTGGCCACTTTGTTCGACGGATACCTGGGGATGAATCCGTCATCGGCAGATTATTCCACATATCATCAGAACAATGATTGGACGGACAACGTGACCCGTAACGGCAACATGCAACATTACGGTATTAACGTGCAGGGCGGGGACGACATAGCCAAGTATTCCATCTCGTTGAGTTATGACAATCAAAAGGGAGTCGTGGAAGAAACCGGATTCTCCCGCTTGAATGCCCGTATCAATTCCGATGTGTTCCTGACCAAGACGCTGACTTTGGGCACGGACATTTACTTTACGAACTTGAATTATACGCTTCAGGACGACGGCGTGAACGCTACGACCGCTCCCCGTTATCTGGCGTTAATCAAAGCTCCTTTCTTGGTGGGCTACAGCTATACCGACGACGGAACGCAGCTCACGAATACGTTGAACGACGTGGACGAACTGGGGGTATCCAATCCGTTGGCTTTGTTGGAGAATGCGGAGAACACCAATAAGCAATACCGGTTTGGAGTAAGCCTGGCACCGAAATGGGACATCACAGATGACTGGGTGGTAGAGGGACGTTTCAGTTACAGTTTCAACAATTCCAAAAGCCATTATTTCTCCCCGATGGTCGGCGTGGCTCCGCAGGTTGTGGGCAACCAGGTGTGGGAGAATACGGTGAAAGACCAGACGGCCACGCAGAACGATTTGTTCGGCAACGTGAAGTTGTCTTATCGCAAACTGATTCATAACGATCATTTCGTGGATGCTTTCGTGGGTTACCGCATCATGAACACCTCTTTCAAGAGTGTGTATGAGGACGGGCACAACACGGGCAACGACAAGGTGTCCAACATGAATAATTCGTTGTCTTACCGTACGGTAGACGGCCTGAATACCGATTGGAGTTCTGTGGCTTTGTATGCGCAGGGCAAATATACCTTCCAAGAACGTTATACTTTGTGGGCCGCCGTGTCGCTCGACGCCTCTTCGCGTTTCGGCAAAGATGCCCCCGGAAGTTTCCGCATGTGCGGCGGCACGTGGGGCACGTTCCCGAGCGTAGGCGGATCGTGGTTGGTCACAGGCGAGCGGTTCATGCATCGGCTGACGTTTTTGGACCGTTTGAATCTGCGTGCAAGTTTCGGGGTCACGGGAAATGATAATATCGACGGGATGTATGGTTACTCCTATCTGTCGGGCGTGAACTATTTGGGTTCGGCCGTGGGGTTGAAATTGGCCAATCTGGCCAATTCATCCCTGAAGTGGGAGACCACGCGCAAGTGGAATGCCGGAATCGACCTGGCGTTCCTGAACGACCGGATAGGAGTGAGTTTCGACTATTTCCGGCACAAGACCAAAGACTTGCTGACGTGGAAGCAGGCCGATACGGAGACCGGGCTTGACACCTATTTATATAATGGCGGAGAACTTACGAACCGAGGTATCGAGATTGCCCTTTCGGCCAAGGTGTTGGACACCAAGCCCTTTAAGTGGAATGCGGAGCTTGGTATCGCGAGGTACAAAAATGAAATTTCGGCCTTGCCCGACGGAGATTATACAACGGAAATCTTAGACGGTGAAGTACTGACGGCCGTGGGTCATCCTGCCGGAGTTTTCTACGGTTATGAAGCCCACGGGGTATATGCTACGGAAGCCGAGGCGCAGGCCGCCCGCTTGAAAGTGCAGCATGAAGATGCCTCTTACACCTATTTCCATGCCGGTGACGTACGTTTTGCAGACCTTCATGCCGACGGGGTATTCGACGAAAGGGATAAAACGATTATCGGCGACCCGAACCCTGATTTCACGGGGTCGTTTGCCAACCATTTTACGATGGGACGTTTCGCTTTGGATGTGTTATGCACGTTCAAATGCGGGGGAGACGTTTATAACTACCAGCGTCAGACATTGGAGAGCATGACCGATACTTATAACCAAACTGGTGCCGTCATGAACCGTTGGCGTCATGAAGGGCAGGTGACGGAAATGCCGAAGGCTGTGTATGGCGACCCGATGGGTAACAGCCGTTTCAGTTCCCGTTGGATAGAAGACGGTAGTTTCTTCAAGTTGAAGAATGTGCGTCTTTCCTACGTGTGGCCGATAAACAACGTCTTTATCCAAGGGGTGACTTTCTGGGCAGGTGCATCCAACCTGTTGACGTTGACTAAATATTTAGGTCCGGATCCGGATGTGTCGATGCAGACCGGTGTGTTGTATCAGGGCATTGACAACGGATTGCTGAGCCATGGACGTTCTTATC
>ERZ840517.2694-NODE-2694-length-15160-cov-13.852367_pt1 | contig 15160 bp, 10 predicted proteins | sample MGYA00519876_ERZ840517 | MGnify/ENA primary metagenome ERZ840517 (study PRJEB31850, sample SAMEA3708882) | human gut metagenome | biome: human gut; feature: human-associated habitat; material: faeces | place: China | collected 2014 ... | reverse complement strand
TCATCTTTATTTGTTGTTATAAATCTGCCATTACCTACTAATGGTTACTCTTTCTCTTCTTTTCGTAATTTTTAGGTATTGTTCTCCTTTTTAACTACCTCTACCTTTGCCCCAATAAAATTTAAGATAAAAGATGAGAAAATTAACAGGCTTATTCGTTTTATGTTTTCTGCTTTCTGCCAATGCTTTGCAGGCTGCTGAACCTGAAAAAGTTACTTCTGCAGCAGAGAGTACGGAAATTTCAACGGACAAAGAGAAAAAGGAAAAAGTAGCGAATGATGGCGACAACTACAAGAAATTCCGTTTCGGTGGATACGGAGAAATGGTTGCAAGTTTTAAGGATTATGGTATTAACCGTTTCTATGGTGCGCCTGAAGGCAATCCAGACAAACATAGGAATACAATTTCTATACCCCGTTTCGTGTTGGCTCTGGATTACAAGTTCAATTCCAAATGGATACTCGGTGCTGAAATCGAGTTTGAATCCGGTGGTACGGGTACTGCTTATGAACTTGAGAATACGGAAAACGGTGAGTATGAAACGGAGGTGGAAAAGGGTGGCGAAGTGGCTATCGAGCAATTCCACATTACCCGTTTAATTGTTCCACAATTCAACATACGTGCCGGTCACGTCATTGTCCCGGTAGGATTGACCAACGCCCATCATGAACCAATCAATTTCTTTGGAACTTATCGGCCGGAAGGAGAGACAACCATCCTTCCTTCTACGTGGCATGAAAACGGACTCGAGTTTTTTGGTTCTTTTGGAAAAGGATATGCCAGCTTTGATTATCAAGCCATGATAGTGGCCGGTCTGAATGCCAATGGTTTTGACCGTAACACCTGGATAGCAAGTGGCAAACAAGGCATCTTTGAAGAAGACAATTTTACTTCACCGGGCTATGTGGCTCGTCTGGACTACAAGGGGGTTCCGGGGTTGCGTATAGGCGCTTCGTTTTATTACTGCGCTGATGCCGGTTCCAATTCTGACAAAGCGGATACTTATTCGTCTACCGGTAAGGTTCCGGTAAGAATCTACACGGCAGATGCCCAATACCGTAATAAATATGTGATTGCCCGTGCCAATATGGTATACGGAAATTTGGGCAATTCAGCGAAGCTTAGTGAGGCAAATACCAAATTATCGAATAAATCTCCTTACAGCCGTATAACCCCCATTGCAAAGAATGTAGTCAGTTATGCAGCCGAGGCCGGTTTGAATATCAGCGCTTTCTTCAAAGGAAACAAGAAAGTTCCGGTTATCTACCCCTTTGCACGTTATGAATATTACAATCCGCAAGAAAAGGGAGAGGCTAGCCAGATAATGGAGAAACGTTGTCAAGTAAGCATGTGGACTGCTGGATTGAATTGGTATGCCTTGCCTAATCTGGTGGTAAAGGCTGATTACACCACCCGCCAAATCGGAACAAACAAGGTTTTCGGAACTGGTAAGTATAATAGTGAAAATGAGTTTTCGATCGGTATTGCCTATATCGGTTGGTTTGTCAAGAAGTAGATGAATAGTAATCAATTAATTTTATACAAATGAAGAAAAATTTCTTTTATGCGACAGCTTTGGTATTAGGGCTGGCATTTACGGCTACTGCTTGTAGCGATGATGATGACAACAGTACAGTTAATCCTGCTGACATTGAGTATAATTCGGAGAATGCAGCAAGTTGGCACAACTACATGAGAAATGTGGCGGCTTTGTTGAAGACAGATGCCACCAATCTTTATGATTCTTGGAATACGAGTTATAAGGGTGGGGCAAGTTTTGCAACTTCCTTCAAAGCTCATAATGGTGCCTATAACTTTTCAAGTGCCTGGAACTGTATAGAGCAGGTTATCGACGGTTGTGTTGAAATCTCCAATGAGGTAGGTGAGACGAAGATTGGTGATCCATATAATAAATATATGGCAAACAATGTTACAGAGGCCCTCTATGCTGTTGAGTCATGGTATAGCTGGCATTCCCGTGATGATTATACCAATAATATTTACTCAATCCGCAATGCCTATTACGGCTCTTTGGACGGTAAGGTGAGCGACAAGTCAATTTCAAAATTGGTGGCTGGAGCCAATGCGGAGTTGGATACGAAAGTGTCGGCAGCTATCACTACGGCAGCATCGGCTATTCAGGCTATTCCCCAACCTTTCCGTAATAATATCAACAGTCAGGAAACGGTAGCGGCTATCAAGGCTTGTGAAGAACTGGAAAGTGTATTGGATAAGGAGTTGAAACCTTATATCAGGGACAATAGCACCATTAACAGCAATGAAGCACTTGACCCGATTGTTGAAAATTATGTCAATGTTGTGGTTTTGCCTACCTATAAGGATTTGAAGGAGAAGAATAGTACGCTGTATGACGCTGTGGTGGCTCTTGCCAACAATCCCTCTAACAGTGCTTTTGAGACGGCATGCAATGCTTGGATAACAGCCCGTGAACCTTGGGAGGAAAGTGAGGCGTTCCTATTTGGGCCGGTGGATGAGCTGGGGCTTGACCCGAATATGGATAGTTGGCCTTTGGACCAGAACGCCATTGTCCAGATTCTGAATTCCCAGAAATGGGGCGATTTGGAATGGAGCGAGGGTGATGATGATGCAAAAGTTGAATCTGCCCAAAATGTACGCGGATTCCATACTTTAGAATTCCTGCTTTTCAAGGATGGCAAGCCTCGTACAGTTAAATAAGAATTATTTATAAACAATACTCAAGAAGTAAAGGGGGGGATTTGGAGAATCCTGCCTTTACTTCTTTGGCATGTTTGGATATGCCATTATTAAAAAGTAGATAAAGATGATGAATCGTTTAATGAGATATTCATGTCTTCTCCTTTGTTTGTCGGCAGGTTTGACTGCTTGTGATGATGATGGGATTGACGTGTTGGATATAGAGATTCCTGAAGGATACGCTCTGTCTGCCGGAACGTCCACAATCTTCATGAATTCATCCAAGGCCTATGATTCACCGGCAGACTGGGTGTCGGGTGTTTACAACAGTCGCTTTAATGATGGTGACGGGCTTTACGATGATGTGCGTACGAGTAGCAATGGCATGGGAGGTGGTCTTGGCCCGGTCTATGCGGGGTATTCTTGTGGCAGTTGTCATCGTAATGCCGGCCGTACCAAACCGACGCTGTGGAGTGAAGGTGGATCGGGTAGTTACGGGTTTTCCTCGATGCTGGTTTATATAAGCCGCAAGAATGGTGCGTTTTTTCAGGATTATGGTCGTGTTCTCCATGACCAGGCAATTTATGGAGTGAAACCGGAGGGAAAGCTTTCTGTGGAGTATACTTATGAGACTTTTACCTTTCCCGACGGAGAGAAGTATGAACTTTGCAGACCGGTTTATTCCATATCCGAATGGTATGCTGACAGTATAAAGCCTGAAGATATGTTCTGTACGGTGCGTATCCCGTTGAGACATGTCGGTATGGGGCAAATGATGGCTTTGGAACCTACGGAGATTGAAGCGCTTGCTGCAAAAAGTAATTATCCGGAGTATGGTATAAGTGGCCGTTGCAATTACATTACCGAACGTGGTGTGAGAAGCTTGGGGCTGTCGGGAAATAAGGCTCAACATGCGGATTTGACTGTTGAACTTGGTTTTTCAAGTGATATGGGTGTTACCAATAGCCGCTATCCGGAAGAGATATGCGAGGGGCAGTCCCAGGTGAATCAAGGCAGCATGATGGGGCTTTCTTATGCCCAGTTGGATGTTTCTACAGAAGATATGGAAGATGTTGACTTGTATATGCAGAGTCTTGGTGTTCCTGCACGGCGTAATGTGAATGACCCGCAGGTGATAAGGGGAGAACAGAATTTCTATAAAGCCAAGTGCCATCTTTGCCATGTCACCACGTTGCATACCAAGCCTCGGGGCTCCGTGCTGTTGAACGGTACCCGTTTGCCATGGTTGGGAAGTCAGACAATTCACCCCTATTCGGATTTTTTGCTGCATGATATGGGCTCCGAAATTATGGGAGTCGGTCTGAATGATAACTATGTAAGTGGGTTGGCGCGTGGCAATGAATGGCGCACTACTCCGCTTTGGGGTATCGGGCTTCAGGAAAAGGTAAACGGACATACCTACTTCTTGCACGATGGCCGTGCCCGCAATCTTGTTGAAGCCATAATGTGGCATGGGGGAGAGGGAGAAGCATCGAAAAATCTCTTTAAGAACATGAGCAAGGATGACCGTGATGCCCTGATTGCATTTTTAAATTCACTTTAGAACTAATAAGCTTTATATAAAAAGTAATTATGAAGAAATTTTTATATGTCGCCATGCTGGCTGTTTTGCCTTTGACCGCTATGGCGCAACATGAGGAAGATACGGAGAATGGTGTAGTGTCATTGGCCGGAAGAGAAGGTTTTACCATTGAAACAAAGAAAGGTGACTTTGTTTTCAAGCCTTATCTGTTGGTACAAACGAGTGCTAATTTCAATTGGTATGATGATGAAGGCTTGGATAAGGCTTATAACCAAGATAATATTGCCAATTCGGGTTTTTCCATTCCTTATGCCGTACTTGGCTTTACTGGCAAGGCTTTTGGAAAAGTAGCTTTCAATCTGTCCATCAATGCTGCTGCAAGTGGAGGAGCGCTGTTACAGCAGGCGTGGTTTGATGTACAGCTGAAAAAACAATTTGCGATTCGTGTCGGAAAGTTCAAGACTCCATTCTCGCATGCCTATCTGACAACTCTTGGCGAAACACTGCTTCCCCAGTTGCCGGTTTCTCTGACGTCTTCTGTAATTTTGCCTTATTCGTTGAATGCCGTGACGCCTAATATCGGTACGGGATTTGACCTGGGTGTTGAAATTCACGGTCTGGTGGCAGATAAGTTCGGTTATGAAGTCGGCTTGTTCAATGGAACCGGAGCTTCCGTGAATACAGCTTCAAAGACGATGAGTGATGACTGGCATATCCCTTCATTGCTGTATGCCGGACGTCTGACTTATATGCCCAAGGGGGTGATGCCTTCCACACAAGGTAATCCTAACCGTTTGAACGAGGATAAGATATTATTCGGTCTTTCGGGTTCTATCAATGTGGAGAGTGAAAATGAGAGTACCAATGATACCCGTGTGGGGTTGGAATTTGCCATGTTGAAGAACAAGCTCTATCTGGCGGCTGAAGCTTATTATATGAATGTAGGTTTCACCAAACGGCAAAAGATAAATGAATCGTATAGCTTTTTAGGCGGTTATGTGCAAGGTGGTTACTTTGTCGCTCCCCGCCTACAGCTTGCCGCACGCTACGATATCTTCAATCGTAACGGTACGGATGACGACGGTTTCCTGAATATGCCTGCTGTAGGTATGAATTACTTTTTCAGAGGATGCAACTTGAAATTGCAGGCAATGTATCAGTATGTAGCCCGTTGGGGACACGACACGCAGCTCGACCGTGATAATGATAATTTAGGTCTGGCCACTCACTCTGCCACGGTGATGCTTCAATATACATTCTAAATGAAGTCAGGAAAGGATTCGTCTATGAAAAAATACATTCTTTTCTTTTTTCTGCCCGTGCTTCTTATAGGTCTGCATGCATGCGATGAGGGGAGAATTTATGAGAATGCCGTAGTGGCCACGGGTGAAGGACGCACAGTGAAGATGACAGGCCGGATTAGTGGTGTGGATAAGTGGTCGGGCGACTATAGTGTGGTAGTGGCAGGATTTGATGATGAAAGCGATTATGCCATTGTTTCAAAGGTTGTTCCGGTATCCGAATCGGATAATGATGAAATCCAGTTGACAATGTCCGGCATAACGGATGAGGTGACAACTGTCGAGCTATGTGTAATCAATAAGTTGAGAAAGCGCATTGTCAGTTTGGTGGCAATGGAATGTACTGAAATCGCTGATACTATACTTATGGATGCAGGAACAGTTGATGCAAGTATGTACAATGCCATTCAACAAAAAATATTCAATGCCACTTGTACGGCTTGCCATGGTCTTAGCACCACTCCGGGTGGTGGCTTGAATCTGCTGGAAGGACATAGCCATGCTGATCTGGTCAACCGGGCTTCAACGACGGTGGACGGTAAAATGAGGGTTATGCCCGGCAATGCGTCAGAAAGTGTCTTGCATCTCATATTGGGTACGGACATCAGCTCGGATTGGCGTATAGACCATTCTCAGATGATAACCTCATCTGATATGCAGTCTTTGATTGGCAACTGGATTGACGATGGTGCACAGCCGTAATAATGATGGGCCTTACTGGTAATACCGGTACTTTTTTGAACAACAACGACTAATTGATATTTAATATGAAAGATAAACAACAACAAACTAATCAATCGGAGAATACCTTAACCGAAATCTTTAAATATGAGGTAGAAGCGGGTGTTTCGGAATATCATGTAATGATTCATGCCACCAGACCGGAAGCGACTTATGAAGAACAGCTGAATGCGGTGGTCGACACTTACTGCCAACTGCGTGAAAGTGAACTACAAGGTGCTGTTGCCATCTTTAAACGCTACTTTCTAAGTGACGCCGCCAATCAGGCAGATATGCTACTGGCGCTTTCGGCAGAATGTTCGGATTGTGCACTCTCCGTGGTAGAGCAGCCGCCGTTGAACGGTACAAAGATCGCACTGTGGGTCTATCTGCAGAAAGGTGTGGAAACACAGGTACTTCATAACGGATTGTTCGAAGTGAGACATGGCGCCTACCGTCACCTTTGGGGAGGCGGCTCTTTCAATCGTGCAGCCAATTCGGAATACCAGACCCGTCTGCTGTTGAATGACTATGTGATGCAGCTGATGGAACAGGGCTGCAAGCTGGCTGATAATTGCATACGTACCTGGTTCTTTGTACAGAACGTGGATGTGAATTATGCCGGAGTGGTGAAGGCACGTAATGAGGTGTTTGTTACCCAGGACTTGACGGAGAAGACTCATTATATTTCCAGTACCGGTATCGGTGGCCGTCATGCCGACCCAAAAGTGACGGTTCAGATGGATACTTATGCTGTAGATGGTTTGAAATCTGAACAAATTCACTACCTTTACGCACCGACACATCTGAATCCCACATACGAATACGGTGTGAGTTTCGAGCGAGGTACGTATGTGGATTATGGCGACCGTCGCCAGGTGTTTATTTCGGGTACTGCGAGCATCAATAATAAAGGTGAGGTGGTATATCCCGGAGACATTCGCAAGCAGACGGAACGTATGTGGGAGAATGTGGAGGCTTTGTTGAAAGAGGCTGGCTGTACGTTTGATGATTTAGGACAGATGATTGTTTATCTGCGGGATGTTGCAGACTATACCGTGGTCAAAGGAATGTATGACGAGCGTTTTCCGGATACTCCGAGAGTGTTTGTATATGCTCCCGTATGTCGTCCGGGTTGGCTGATAGAGATGGAATGTATGGGAGTCAAGTCTTTAGAAAACAAGGAGTTTGCTCCATATTGATTTTTTACTTTTAATTGATAGCTCTTAATTGAAAAAGTTTCTCATAGCTGTTTATGGTTGTTTGCTGCTCTTACTTGCTGCAACTACGTTTGTAGAGCAGACATACAGTACGGATTTTGTAGAAAAGCATGTTTATCATACGATTTGGTTCTGTTGTTTGTGGGGAGCCCTTGCTGCGATGACTGTTGTTGTGCTTGTAAGACAGCGGTTGTGGCGGTGTCTCCCGACGTTGTTGTTGCATGGCTCCTTCCTCGTGATTTTGGCGGGAGCCATGACTACGTTTCTTTGTGGCCGGAAAGGATATGTGCATCTTACTGTCGGCAGTGAGGTGAACTGCTTTTTGGAACAAGACGGCAGGCAGGTTGTAGAGTTACCGTTCACCTTACGTCTGGACAGTTTCCGGATTGAGTACTATCCGGGTACGGATGCTCCTGCAGATTATATCAGCTATATTCACGGTGAGACGCCCGTCTCCATGAACCGTATTCTTTCACGGCAGGGGCTCCGCTTTTATCAGTCTTCCTTTGATGAGGATATGCAGGGGAGCTGGCTGACAGTGAATTATGACCCGTGGGGGATAGGGATTACCTATAGTGGATACCTCTTGTTAGGTGTCTCCATGCTCTGGATGCTGGTCAGCCGGGGTGGAGAGTTCCGCAGGCTGCTGAGGCATCCGTTGTTGAAGAAGGGAGGAATGTTTGTCCTATTGTTGCTGTGTCTGGGAAGTGGGGTACATGCGCAGAAGAGAAGCCTTCCGGCACTGGCATGCAAGCAGGCGGATAGTCTTGCCCGTAAGCAGGTGATTTATAATGACCGTGTGGTTCCTTTCAATACCCTTGCGCGCGATTTTGTACTGAAACTGACGGGAAAATTGTCTTATGGAGGCATGACGCCGGAGCAGGTGATTGGCGGATGGCTTCTGCGTCCGGAGGTTTGGCAGAATGAGCCGATGATTTATATCAAAAACGAGGCACTCCGTCGCCTGCTTCATTTGGAGACACCTTATGCATGTCTGGCTGATTTGTTCGACGGTGAGAAGTATCGCTTGCAGAAGTTCTGGAAGGGGAAGCAAGACCATCATCAGAAAATGACTTCTCTGGAAAAGGCCATTGTAGAGGCGGATGAAAAGGTGGGACTGATTTTGATGCTCCAAAATGGTACATTGATTCGTCCTTTGCCGGAAGACGGGAGTGTGGAGCCTGTTTCCGATACTAAAATACAAGCCGAATTGCTGTATAACCGTATTCCTTTCAGCAAATTGCTGTTCATGTTCAACCTTACGGTGGGGATGCTGGCTTTCTTCCGTCTGCTGTATCGCGGCCTGCGCCGTTCGTCGGCATTGTCAGACTCTTCCGGTAGGATTGTAGCGCTCTCTTTCTCTTCGCGTTTGGCAGATACTTTTTTCCCGTTTTCTCTTTATGCGGCGTTTCTCTTTCAGCTCTTCGGGTATGGTCTGAGGTGGTACATCGGCGGGCGTATCCCGTTGGGTAATGGATACGAAACGATGCAGTTCATGGCATTGTGTGCGCTGTTCCTGGCTTGTCTGTTTCGGCGGCGCTTCCCGTTTATGGTGCCTTTCGGTTTTTTGCTGTCCGGTTTTGCCTTACTGGTGTCCTATTTGGGACAGATGAATCCCCAAATCACTCCCTTGATACCCGTGCTCGTTTCTCCGTGGCTCAGTACGCATGTGTCGTTGATAATGATGTCTTATGCTTTGTTTGCCTTTATGATGCTGAACGGCATACTGGCATTGTGTCTTCGCCGTTCAGCCCGGATGTTGATGCTGCTCAGCCGATTGCTGCTTTATCCCGCCGTTTTCTTTTTGGGAGCCGGCATTTTTCTGGGTGCGGTTTGGGCCAATGCTTCTTGGGGGCGTTATTGGGCTTGGGACCCGAAGGAAGTATGGGCGCTGATTACCTTTATGGTTTATGGAGCGGCGTTCCATGCGCGCAGCCTGCGCATTTTCCGCAGTCCGTTATTCTTCCATATCTATATGGTTGCCGCCTTTCTGACAGTCCTGATGACCTATTTCGGGGTGAACTACATCCTTGGAGGAATGCACAGCTATGCCAATGCCTGATTTGTGGGTGGTTCTACCTATTTATGATGACTGACTTGTTTTATTATACCTAATTTAAGTGATTGCGTACTGTCTGCCGATGCCTTATCTTTGCAACATCAGATTTGAATGAATTAGTTAGTCATAATTACGTAACCACTTTTATGAAGATAAAAGGATCCCCGCTTCCCGATGTGATATCGTGAAGCGGGGATTTGTGTATGGCGTGACGGATACTGTGGGTAAGGTTGGATAAGGATACTTGTGGGGCATAAAGAGTCATAGGATGGGGAGGGATGACATAGGGGATGAGCTTTGTCTTCAGGCACAAGATAAACCTTAATCAATAGGCAGAGGGCTTTTCCCGTATGGAGGAGCATACTTTTGCAAGGGATTCATCCGGTTTTTCCCTATAGGCCGCAGCGGGTAGGGAAACGGTTGCCGGAAGAATCTTATAGAGAGTCCTTGATGTCGCTCAATTCTACCAGCTTGTTGACAATAGCGTAGATGGTGAGCCCTGCCGGAGAATGTATCTGCAGTTTGCGTGCAATGTTACGGCGATGGGTAATGACAGTATGGATGGAGAGGTAGAGTTTGTCGGCGATGGCTTTGTTGGTCATGCCCTTCACAACGCAGGTGATGATTTCCTTTTCGCGCTGGCTCAGGGTTTCTTGTTCGCTGTCTTTTTCTTCTTCCTCCTCGGTGTGTAGCAAGTGGTTGATTTTGGAGGCGATGACATCTACGTCATCGCACATGGCGAAGTTCTCGTCATATTCCTTCAATATGTTGTTGTCGATGACGGAGCATACCATAGCAATGTACTTGATACCGGATTTTCCGTGTTCTGCCTTGAAGGCGGGCAGGTCGAACCAGCCACCGAAAGTGGGGTTGATGATGATAATGTCTGCCGGATGCATGTGAATGTAGTTTTGCAGCGATTCCGGAGAAGAAACTTCAATAGGGTGTGCATTCAAGTTGGGAATACGCTTCAAAACAGCCGTCAGACCACTCCGGATGATGACCGAAGTTTCTGCAATGACAATCTTCAAAGAAGTATTATTGTTCATTTTTCAGTTTCCTTTCTATTTGCGCTACGGCGGGAACAAACATATAATCTTCTACCTGGCAGTGGGTGGCAAGGTCTTGTTCGCAGTTGAATATATCGAACAAGACCGCATTCAGGAGATTGTTGTTCTCCTTTTCCGGGTAGTATTTGATGATGATGTTCTTCAGCTCTTTCAGTTTGGTATCTATCTGATTATGTTTGCTGGCAAAAGTGGCGATGTTGTATTCGTCCGATAGGTTGCCTTGGAGTAATTGCTCTACATAGGTGAATACGGCCTGGTTTTCATATTCCATGTGGCGGCGTACTTCCTTGGCATATTCATCGAAGAACTTCAGGATGAGGTAGGCTACATCGTTTGTACTGGAACAATCGATGGCTTCGATGAGTTTGCGGCGGATGGCCGGCAGGTTGAAGTCGAGGAAATATGTGTGGGCACGCTTCAGATAATCCATAAGGGCGGGAATGGAAAAATCACTTTCATTGCCGCTGTAAGAGTATTGTTCTTCGCTGATAAAGTTGGCTACGGCGAGGAATGTAGGGCAATCGACGCCTTGTGCTTCGCAGACGTCCTTCACGCTCTTGTCTCCGAATCCTAATGACAGTCCGAAGCGGCTCATCACCATTAATAAGGAGTAATTGTCACAGATGAGGTCGCTCATCTTGTCCGTGGAGCGGTACTTATGTTGCTCATTCATTGTATGTTATTGTTTTTAATTCTCTGATTCGTGCGCAAAGTAACGGCTTTTATCCGAGAACTGCAATCACTATTAGTAGGTATTTTGCTTGTCGGGAGACGGTTGGAGACTGGTGTTTGCCGAATAAACTAAAAGCTTTAGTTTTATTTAACGAGAGAAATTAGTTTTTGAACTAAATAATTTAGTTATTTGCAGAAAACAAAGAATGTTATGAAAGGATTGACTGCAAAAGAAGAAGAAATCATGGGCTTTTTCTGGGAAAAGGGACCCTTGTTTGTGAAGGAAATGCTGGCATTCTATGAAGAGCCGAAACCACATTTCAATACTTTGTCCACCATTGTGAGAGGATTGGAGGATAAGGGATTCCTGAGCCATCATACGTACGGCAACACGTATCAGTATTATGCGGTGGTCAGCGAGGAGGATTTTCGCAAGCGGACACTGAAGAACGTTATCAGCAAATATTTCAATAATTCCTATCTCAGCGCAGTGTCGTCTCTGGTGAAGGAAGAGGATATATCCCTGGAAGAACTGAAGCAGTTGATACAAGACGTGGAAAAGGGAAGGGACTGAGATTGTTGAGACTCTAATAACTCTGGCTTATGAAAAACATCGGATTGGTTTGTTTGCTGCTGGTAAGTATTTGCTGCGGATTGCAGGCAAAGAAAATCGTAAAGGTACCCTATTTCATGGCATGCAATACGCGTAGCATTGAAGTGGAGCAAGTGACGCTTGGAAAAGATACGACCTGGCTGGCGGTGAGGCTTTATGGCATGCAGGGCGATAGGGTCAGGATTGATTCGACAGCTGTGTTGCGGGCATCCGGAAAGGATTACGGATATTTGGGAAATACCGGTTTTGCCAGGGATGAATGGACGCATATTCCCGCTTCCGGTGAAATGACTGCTGTTTTGAAGTTTAGTCCGCTTCCGATGGATACTGAGAGCTTTGATTTTGTAGAGACACCGGACAGTGATGAAGGATGGGTAATTTATGGTATACAGCTCAACGGAGAGAAACCTCGGGTGGATATTCCCGAACGTTTGCGGAATAAGAAACCGGATGAGGTTTTGCCATTGCCCGGACCGGAATTGAATATGGGAAAGACTGTCATAAAGGGGCAGATATTGGGGTATAAACCGGAGTATGGAGTGACGTTACGCTACTATGACTCGCCTTGGTTCTTCATGTATTTCACCGGTAAGGACTTGAAGATAGCGGAGGATGGCACGTTCCGTTATGAGACAGAGGTGCTGTTGCCGAGCGGTGCTACGCTGTGGATATCCCGTTCGAAAATAGAATTGTTTCTCGTTCCGGGTGGAGAACTGGATGTCACAATCAATCTGCCTGAAATATTCTATTCGCAAAGCCGTCTTTTAAGCCGGAAAAGGGATGGTGTAACGGACAACTGTGTTTGGTTTGAAGGAGACTATGCCGGTCTGAATACCGAGTTGCTGCGGTTCGGTGAAATGAAAAGCTTATCGGGAGCTGATGATTTTTATGCAGATATTTGTGGGATGACTCCGCAGGCATATAAAAAGTATCTGTTCAGGCATTATGAAGATATGCAAAAGAAACTTGTAAAAAACAAGGATATGAGCCAGGCTTGCCGTACTTATATTCGGGCAAATCTGGATATGAATCTGTTCAGCCTTATCTATAATTACAAGAGTAACCTTAGTTATGCCCCGATGCTTTCGGGCAGGAAGGGGGTGAAAAGGGCGGACATGACGGTGGACAGTACCTCATACTTCAAGGAAATACTGCAACTGGATATTCTGCATACCCCCGAACAGAAATATTACAATTATTATACGGACTTTGTGAAGACCGCTACCGGAAATTTCCGGGATAAGTTTGTGCAAGACCCTCTTTGGCCGGACATGCTTCTTGCCGGGCGTGCTTCCCGTAATCTGAGCAAGTACATGCCTTTGACTGAGGAAGAGCGTCGGACGGTGGACAGCATCGCTTCTCCCGACCTCAGGCAATTGTTCCTGATGAGAAACGGGAGGATTGAAGCCGAACTGAAATCAGAGTTGGAAGCTACTAAGGGAAAGACCGGATATAAGATTGTTGAGGTGGAAAAGGAGGTAGCGGCAGACAGTTTGTTGCAGGTCATTACTCGTCCTTATCGTGGCAAGATGGTACTGGTGGATATGTGGAACACCTGGTGTGGTCCTTGTATGCGGGCCATGAAAAGCCTGAAACCGTTGAAAGAGGAGCTGAAAGAGGTGGTTTATCTATATATTGTCGACGAAACATCTCCTGAAGGAAAATGGAAAGTAATGATACCGGATATACCCGGTATTCACTGTCGCATTAGCAATGAGCAAAGTACGGCATTGGCAAAGCTGTACGAATATCCGGGTATCCCGACCTATTTCGTCGTGAACCGTGAAGGAGATATTTCCTACAAAGCAACCGGATTTCCCGGAGTGGAGATGCTACGGAATGAACTGACCAAGTAACTGTAAATAGTAAATCGTAAATCCCTAAATAGTAAATAATTCCATGGGTCTGTTTTTTGTTTATATACTCAAATCTTCTGTTTGCCTGGCGATATTCTATTTGTTTTATCGCTTGTTGCTGGCACGCGAGACGTTTCATCGTTTCAACCGTTTTTCATTGTTGGGCATTTTGCTGTTGTCCTGCCTATTGCCTTTGGTAGAGGTAAGTGTGAAGCAGGAGACGGAAGTGCACCAGACGATGCTGACATTGGAGCAGTTGCTGATGATGGCAGATGCAGTGAATGCCACTGAGGCCGGAGCAAGGGCTGAAACGGCAACAGTCACCTGGATACAAGTGGCGCTGCTTGTCTATCTGGCAGGAATCGTTTTCTTTGCCTTCCGCAACGTATATTCGTTGGTACGGTTACTGATGTTGCTGAAATCGGGTAAAAAAGAGGATATCGGCAGCTACTTACCGGGCAGGAAAGAGCGCGTTACTTTGATTGTACACAACTGTGACATCGCTCCGTTCAGTTGGATGGGATATATTGTCATTTCACGGAAAGACTTGGAGGAGAACGGACGGGAAATCCTTATCCACGAGCTTGCCCATATCCATAACCGCCATTCCTGGGACTTGCTGGTGGCTGATGTCTGCATTTTCTTTCAGTGGTTCAATCCGGCATCATGGCTCCTGAAGCAGGAATTGCAGAATATCCATGAGTTTGAAGCGGATGAAACGGTGATAAAGGAGGGTGTGGATGCAAAACAGTATCAACTATTATTAATAAAAAAAGCTGTCGGCACAAGGCTCTACTCTATGGCCAACAGCTTTAATCACAGTAAACTTAAAAAACGTATCACTATGATGTTAAAAGAAAAATCAAGCCCGTGGGCACGTTTGAAGTATCTTTATGTACTTCCGGTAGCTGCCATTGCAGTGACAGCTTTTGCCCGTCCCGAAGTCTCCGATAAAGTGGAGAAGATTTCAAGCGTCAAAGTTAACGATTTGGCTGCAATTGTAGAAACAAAAGTGGCGGAAAGTGCAGGTGACACTACGAAGCCTGCCGATGTGAAGTATGTACCGGCGGAAGTCCGCAAGCAGTTGAAGGGAACTTCGGTCTTCGAGGTGGCAGAGGAGATGCCGGAATTTCCCGGCGGCGGAATGAGTGCTTTCATGGATTATATCAAGACGAATATGCGTTATCCGGCATCTGCCAAAGAGAACGGTACGCAGGGACGGGTCACTGTCCAGTTTGTGGTGGATGAAGATGGAAGCATCAAGGACTCCAAGGTGCTCCGTTCTGTGGATAAGGATATGGATGCCGAGGCGCTGCGATTGATAAACACTATGCCGAAGTGGAAGCCGGGGAGACAGAAGGGGCAGCCGGTGGCTGTGAAATTTACGGTGCCGGTGATGTTCAGGCTGGACGACGACAAACTTGAAAAAA